>ENA-OQCX01000921-OQCX01000921.1-human-gut-metagenome-genome-assembly--contig:-NODE-921-length-14554-cov-1.316906_pt1 | contig 14554 bp, 22 predicted proteins | sample MGYA00242762_ERZ504587 | MGnify/ENA primary metagenome ERZ504587 (study PRJEB26092, sample SAMD00036337) | human gut metagenome | host: Homo sapiens | study: EMG produced TPA metagenomics assembly of...
ATGATGAGGAGTGGGCGGCCGAGGACAACAAGTTCCGGTCCGTCACCTCGTTTACAGCATCAAGGGCTTCTCTCCGGGAACTCCGGGATTACCTTGCGGACACTTTGAAATACGCCAGGATCAGAGCGGAGCGGCAGATCAAAGCCGGCGAGCTGCCCGGCGGCTGGTTTGATCCGAAGGATTGGGACGGATGGCAGAAACACATGGAGGCCTTATTCACCGGCTGGATGGCGTTCTGGCCTTGGAAGGCAGTACGCTGGAGTTAGCTCATCCACCGCGCCGACTGTCCCGGAATTAACCATGTAGGGAGGGAAAGAAGAAAATTGAATCCATTTGGACAGGAGTTGAGGAAAAATCCTCACTCAGTGCAAAACCAGCGGCGTTGTGTCTTATGCGGGCAGATCCGCCTATATCCAGCTTGACCCGGATTTGCGGGCCAGGCTGGAGTTTGTTTCTCTGAACATTGCCGGCCAGTACAATGCCTCAAGCTGACGATCCTGAACCGGACCGAGGGCGCGGTGGATGTGAATATCCTACGCTTTGGCGATTTACTGGGAAAGAAAAAAGTGAGCAATCCCAACTTCTCGGATGGTATCTTACCACACCTCTGGGACGATTATGGGAAGGTAGACTGGTATGTTTACCAGCCTACTCAGGCGGATTACAGGCTGCTGGCGGGTACGGTGGACGAATATCTGCAGGTGTTCCAGCGTCAGGAGGAGGCGCAGGAACACAGCCCGCAAATGTGCTAAGAAAATAGGAAGCGAATACAAGCAGGGGCCGTGCCCAGCCACGGCCCCTGTGCCTTTGAGCAGGAGTATGCGTCCAATGCTGGCACGGTCCCCCTTACGCAAAGGGTGAAACCACCAGATGTTTATATTGGACTTTTTCCTTGGCGGGCTGATGGATCAGTTTATCGACTGGGTCTACAGCCAGCTTGTTGGTTTCTTTGGCAACTTTTTTTGCCGAGATGGGGAACATGGGCGTCGAGCTCTTCGAGATGAGCTGGGTACAGTCCATTGTTCTCTTTTTTTCTTATCTGCCTGGGCGCTGTACGGCGTTGGACTGGTGGTAGCCGTGTTCGAGGTTGGAATCGAGTATCAGACCGGCCGGGCCAGCGTCAAGGATGCGGCCATCAATGCCATCAAAGGTTTTCTGGCCGTTGGGTGCTTTACCCTGGTGCCGGTGGAACTTTACAAACTCTCTGTCACGCTGCAGGCCAGCCTGACCTCTGGAATTACCGGGTATGGCGAGAGCTTTGATGCCCTTTCCACTGATATCATCAACTCCCTGCAGGGCGTGGATATCGGGGCCGCAGCCTCCTCCGGTGTATTCGGCGGGATCGGCAGCATTACCAGCCCCATTATGGTCATTTTTATTATCATCATGATGGGGTACGCCATCATCAAGTGTTTTTTCTCCAACCTCAAGCGTGGAGGAGTCTTACTCATCCAGATTGCTGTGGGTTCCTGTATATGTTCTCGGTGCCCCGCGGCTATATGGACGGTTTTGTGCAGTGGTGCAAGCAGATCATCGGCCTGTGCCTGACCACCTTCCTGCAGGCCACCATCCTTACAGCGGGACTGCTGGTGCTGAAGGATCATGCGCTGCTGGGCCTTGGCCTGATGCTGTCGGCCGGTGAAGTGCCCCGCATCTGCGGCGCCTTTGGGCTGGACACCTCGACACGCGCCAACATCATGTCCGCCGTCTATGCGGCACAGTCAGCGGTCAACACCACCCGCACCGTGGTACAGGCAGTGGGGGCGGCGAAATGAGCAGAGAAAAACTGATTTACATCGCCTCTCCCTATGCAGGAGATATTTGAGGCAAACACCGCGTTTGCAAAAAAGGCGTGCCGTTATGCAATCCGCCAGGGTCACACGCCCCGTCGCCGTCCACCTGTTCTACCCACAGATGCTGGATGACGGCGATCCTGTGGAACGGGAAACTGGGCTGCGGCTGGGACACCGGGTGCTGGAAGTCTGCGATGAACTGTGGCTCTGCGGCGGCAGGGTCAGTTTCGGCATGGCCCGTGAGATTGAGGAGGCCCAACGGCTCGGCATCCCCATCCGACAGATTGGGGAGCTGGAAATCAAGCAGGAGGCTCTGCCCGCTGAGATGGAGCAAAGCGAAGCTCCAGGGCAGAGCATGGGTATGGCATAATGCCCACGCTGGGCAGCCTGTTCGATGGAATCGGAGGGTTCCCACTCGCGGCGGTCCGCAACGGCATCGAGCCGGTGTGGGCCAGCGAGATCGAAGCCTTCCCCATCGAAGTGACAAGAAAGAGGTTCCCCTCCATGCTCCATGTCGGGGACATCACGAAACTGAATGGTGCCGAACTTCCCCCGGTAGACATTATCACAGGAGGCAGCCCTTGTCAGGATCTCAGCGTGGCGGGGGCCAGAGCCGGTCTTGCCGGAGAGCGTTCCGGCCTGTTTATGGAGCAGATCCGCGTTGTAAAAGAAATGAGGGATGCAGATGAGCGGCGCGGCAGAACAGCTCACACTGTTCGACCTCGATATATGTGCTGGGAGAATGTACCAGGATCATTCAGTTCAGCGGGCGGCGAAGATTTCCGCATCGTCCTCGAGGAGATTGTCCGAATTAAAGACGGCTCCTGTTCAGTGCCTCGACCTGACTCCGGGCGCTGGGAATCTGCTGGGGCAATCATTCTGGGAAATCAATTCAGCCTGGCTTGGAGAGTCATGGATGCTCAATTCTGGGTGTCGCCCAGCGTCGCAAGAGAATCTTCCTTGTCGCAGATTTTGCAGGACGATCCGCCCCGCAAATACTATTTGAGCAAAACCGCCTGCTGGGTATTCTGCGTCGAGCGGAGGCCAGAGGCAAGGAACTGCCGCCTCAGCTCCGGGATGCTCTGATCCTCCAGGCGGGACTGGCCCCATCGGATTCGACGGATACAACGGAGACCTGACAGGGGAAAAGGCAGCCACTCTCGGTGTTAATTGTGGTATGTCCACTGGACGAAACGGTGTGCTCACCGCCTTTGCCGCCAATCAGCGGGACGAGGTGCGGGATCTTCATGATGTAGCCGCGGCGCTGACCGCCCAGCCAGGGATGAAACAGCAGACCTTTGTGGCCGGAATCACGGCCAAAGGCAACGGTGATTGCTTCCTTTCCGAGGAGCGGCACACAGCACTAAGCGGAGGCGGCGGTATGCCCGGACAAGGGTATCCCGCCATTTTTACAGCTGCTTTTTCTGCTGGAGCTGGTGCTTCTGCGGGCAGTATTGGCTATGGAGAGGAAGTCTCGCCTACCTTGAAAGGAACCGCCAGCGGGAACTGTATGCCATCCATCCTGTGCCTTAATGACCAGGGCGGAAGCGCCATTGCCTGCAGCGAAATGTTGCCGGAACACTTCGGCACAGGAGCATGGCCACCAGCCACTTGTATTCGAGAACCACGGGATCGATGCCCGCTACACCGGCCCACATTCTGTGGCGCCCACAATGTCAGCCCGTTACGGTACGGGTGGGAACAATGTCCCGCTGGTCGCAGAACCGGACACGATATTCTGTATCACCGGAAATGCCATTGACCGGCAGCCTATGAACGGCGGGAACGGGATTGGGTATCAACAGGGCATCGCCTATACTCTCACCGCCACCGATCACCATGCCGTGTTCAGCCGCCAGCGTGTGGATGTGTTCAAAAGCAACGAGGTGGTCAGCACTCAGAGCGCTCGTCAGCACAAAGACGCAACAGATTTGGTCGTGGATATGGACGAGCCAGATAACAGCGCCTCCGCTCCAAGAGGTGCCTCGGTTCTTCTGATCCGCCGTCTGACCCCGCTGGAATGCGAGCGCCTGCAGGGATTTCCGGATGGTTGGACTGATATCGAGGGTGCTTCCGACTCCGCCCGCTATAAAGCACTGGGCAACAGTGTAAGCGATTCCTTGCGTCGACTATGTTTTGCAAGGAATCGCATGGCGACCACAGCACAGATAGCTTGAATGATTATGAATAGGAGATGCGATCATGGAACCGATGAAAAACCTCTGCGGCTTGATTCCCAAAGTCGCTTCACAAGCGGCTGATGGAGGGCAAAAGTCCTGAAAATGACAAACGGTGAGTATCTCACTAAGATACTCACTACCTATCTGGACCAGCCAGCCACAGCAAAGCAGGAACAGCGCACCCTGGCCGTTCAGATCTCAGATGACATGTTTCAGCGGCTGAGTCCTACCTGGATGCTCATGCGCCCCTCACCCAAAAGGCACTGGTTCAGAGCCTTTTGAATCAGGCACTGGATCAGTGGGAACATGGCGAGGAACCGCTCCAGAGTGCGGTCCTTCAGGACAACAAGAAAGAACGGACGCTGGCCATTGCTATGCCCGAATCTCTTTTCCACCGCGTTGAGCAGTATGTGGAGGCGCATAATGGCGTATCCAAACGAGTCTTCGTTGTGGGGTTGGTGGCACAGGAACTCCAATCTTGGTTGATGGAACAAAGCCCAGACGAAGTACAAGATCAGGAATTCGGCCCCGATCAGGATGAACAGGGGTTTGGAATGAGCATGACGATGTGAGGTGAAACATGTACATTTATCCCGATAATCTGAAATCCAAAGCCGTACTGTGGCTGTGGGAACTGCGGGACATCGCTATCATTGGCGTGGGCGCCCTGATCTCTGTGTTTGCCATGGCCCAACTTGGCTTCCTGCCCCCAGTGGTAATCACTGCGGCCTATGCCTTCCTCTCGATTCGGCTGGAGGATACCAGTATCTTGGACTTCCTGCGCTATGCAATCCGATATTTCCTCCTGGGCCAGCAGACCTATGCCTGGGGGCTGTGTAATCCATCAACGGATAGGAGTGATAGAAAATGAGCAGAAAAAAAGAAGCAAAAGCCAGACAGATCACCCGGCAGCTCATCGGGATCGACGAGATCACCGACAGCGGTTTGCAGACCAGCCATGGGCGGCTGGTCTTCTTTGCAATCAAGCCCACTAATCTCTCGGTTCAGCCTCCGGATGCTGTGAGTAGCCGCATCTATGCCCTTATGACAGTACTAAAAGGGCAGGCCGAGATCGAGATGCTGGCCCTCAACTCCAAAGAGAGCTTTGAGGACAATAAACGGCACTACCGCCAGCGGGCCGCTGAGGAGGATCTGCCGGTCATCAGCCGGCTGCTGGAGGCGGACGCTAAATCACTGGACCGTCTACAGATCCAGATGGCGACCGCCCGTGAGTTCTTCGTACTGGTCCGGTTGCGTGAGGAAACAGGGATGGAGCTGCACACCCACCTCTCCCGCATCCAGAAAAGCCTCGAGGATCAGGCTTCAAGGCAAGCCTCGCCAGCGGCGAGGATCTCAAGCGCATGCTGGGCGTGTATTTTGAGCAGAATGCCACCACGGAAAAATATGAGGATTACGACGGGGAACGCTGGATCATTCTGAATGACTGACCCGTGCCCCACAATTTAATTGATATGGCCGTCAGGAGAACTTCCGGGCCATATCAGGAAGAAACAGTGCGATAAAAGATCTCCTGCCGGCCTGGACAGGAGGTTTTTTTTATTGCCAAAAAACAGAAAAAAGAACTCTCCCCGGCCTGTGGTGGAGGAACCGTATATCAAGGATTTCCTCGACATGGTCGCCCCCTCGGTCATCGACTTCAAGGTGGATCACTACCTGTGCGGCAACACCTGCCGCTGTGTATGGGCGCTGCGGGAGTACCCCACTTCTACCGATGAGCAGGCCATCCTGCGGCATCTGGGCGAGATGGACGGGGTCACCATCCGCATCTACACCCGGCAGGTCACCCCCAGTGAGGAGCGCCGGATCATCCACAACGCCGCCAACAAGCACCGAATGTCCCGCTCCAGCACCGAGGATCTCCAGCAGACTGTCACCGCCGAGGCCAACCTGCAGGATGTGGTTACCCTGGTCTCCTCCATGCACCGCAACCGGGAGCCGCTCCTCCACTGTGCGGTGTTCCTGGAGCTGACCGCCCCGGACTACGACGCCTCAAGCTGCTCCAGACCGATGTGCTCACCGAACTGGTCCGCTCCAAGCTCAAATGTGGACCGGCTTATGCTCCGTCAGCAGGAGGGCTTTGTTTCTGTTATGCCAGCCGGCCGCAACGCCTTCGGCGCCCAATTTGAACGGGTCCTTCCGGCCAGCTCGGTGGCCAACCTGTATCCCTTCAATTATTCTGGCAAGACCGATCCTCACGGATTCTACATCGGCAAGGACAAGTACGGGGCCAATATCCTCGTAGATTTGATAAGCGGGATGACGATAAGACCTCCGCCAACATCCTGATCCTCGGCAACTCCGGCAGGGTAAGAGCTATCTGCTCAAACTGCTCCTGCTCAACTTCCTCGAGGCGGGCAAATCCGTGATTTCCCTGGATGTGGAACACGAACAAAAGGATATGTGTGAGACGGTGGGCGGCTGCTTCATGGATCTGATGGGCGGCGTGTACCGCATCAATCCGCTGGAGCCAAGTGCTGGGATGACGGCAGTGGCCCGGAGGACAGGGACGCGCCGGAGGCATTCCGCAAATCCACCCGGCTCTCCCAGCACATCTCCTTTCTCAAGGACTTTTTCCGGGCCTACAAGGATTTCTCAGACCGCCACATCGACGCCATTGAGATCATGGTGGGCAAGCTGTACGCCAAATGGGGCATCAGCGACAGCACCAACTTCGCCGGCCTCAAGCCCCAGGACTATCCCATCCTTTCCGACCTCTATGAACTCATTGAGCAGGAGTATAAGGAGTACGATGGGAACTGCCACCAGCTCTACACAGCGGAACTACTGCAGGAGATCCTGCTGGGCCTCCACTCCATGTGCCAAGGTGCCGAAGCCCAGTTCTTCAATGGACACACCAATGTGACCTCCTCCCGCTTTATTGTTTTCGGTGTAAAGGGACTCTTGCAGGCCAGTAAGAATGTGCGGGGGGCCATGCTCTTCAACATCCTCTCCTATATGTCCGACCGCCTGCTGACCATTGGCAATACCACGGCGACGCTGGATGAGTTGTATGTGTGGTTGTCGGACAATGTGTCGGTGGGGACCACCATCATCGAGTATATCCGCAACACCTTGAAGCGCGTCCGAAAAAAGGACTCCAACCTCATCATGGCCTCGCAGAATCTGGAGGACTTCGACCGAGAGGGCATCCGGGAGTTGACCAAGCCTCTGTTTGCCATTCCGCCTCACCAGTTCATCTTTAACTGCGGCTCCATTGACAAGCGGTTTTATATGGATCTGCTCCAGCTGGAGGAGGCGGAGTACAACCTCATCCGATTCCCCCAACGGGGTGTGTGCCTGTTCAAATGCGGCAACGAGCGGTATCTGTTGGAGGTTCACGCTCCAGCCTATAAGGAGGCGCTGTTCGGCACAGCGGGCGGGCGATGAATGTGGTTGGGTATGGAGGCGGAACGGACAGCACGGCAATGCTGGTAGGACTGTGGCGGCACCATGTCCCAGTCGACCTGATCCTTTTTGCCGATCCCGGAGCCGAGCAGCCGCATACCTATGCCTACCTGGACACCATGAGCCGCTGGCTGGAGAACCATGGGATGCCGGCGATCACGCGGGTGTGGTACACCGAGAAGAACGGCCAGAGGCTGACGCTGGAGCAGGAGTGCCTCCGCTCAGGAACGCTGCCCTCCATTGCTTATGGGTACAAAAAATGCTCCCTCAAGCACAAGGTTGCCCCGCAGGAAAAGTTCTGCAGGCACTACCAGCTGCATTGAATGCCTGGGAGAAAGGAGAAAAGGTCGTCAAGTTCATTGGATACGATGCCGGAGAGGAGCGCCGTCTGCTCAAAGCCCTTCCTCATGACCTTCAGGATAAAAAATACCAGAAGGAATATCCCCTGATGGAGTGGGGCTGGAGCCGAAAGGACTGCATCCAGCGATCCGGGATGCCGGCCTTCCCCTGCCGGGCAAGTCTTCCTGCTTCTTCTGCCCCAGCATGAAGCGGTGGGAAATTCGGACATTGTACACGCTACCCGGATTTGCTGCGGCGGGCTTTGGCGATTGAAGACGCAGCCATGCCAAACCTCACATCAGTGCGGGGGTTGGGCCGGAACTGGGCCTGGCGGGATTTTATCTGCGCGGATGAAATCAGCTGGCGATTCCGGGCGCTTTCTCAGATGAGGATCTGCCCTGTTCCTGCTGTATGAAGGGTGAACTGCCAGCAGCAGATATATAAAAGAGAAAGGAAATTCGAATGAAAAAAATTGAATTGGAGCAGTGGGAGCCGTTACCGGGAGATCCCCGACGGGCGGCAGTATGCCGGACAGCGCACCGCTCAGGAGGTCTTCGAGGAGTTAAAGCACCGCCTGGAGGGTATGGGGTACCTGCCGAACGAGTATTTTCTCATGGACCGGGAATGGGAAAATGGCCGGGAGATCCCCAAAGACGCCGACATCTTCTGTACCACCGACTACGGCGGCAGCGAGGGCGTCTATTTAGATGTGTACCTGAGTGGTATGAAGACAGCCGCCCCGTCACCAAAAGTTTCATCACCGGCAAGACGCTGGGCGAAACCGGCGCAGATCTGGACCGGATGTTCCTCATCTCCTCCGCCATCACCAAGGCGTTCCACGGGGACGGCGAAACCTATGCCCGACATCTCCGTCAGGGTGAGCGGGCGGAGCCGGAGGGCATGATCGTCCACCTGAATCCTACGGAGCAGCGCACCATCATCGAGGCGCTGGTGGAACAGCAGGAACGCCAGGAACAGGCCATGTCCCAGACGGAACAGCTCCTGCGGCGGATGACCGGGAGCATCACCGCCTATATGGATGAGGTGGGACGGTACCCCCTGCACATCAGCGACTACGATAAAACCGTGTTGGCCATTCGGGACGGAGAATTTGACGCCTTCAAAAACCTTTATCCCAGGGTATCAGACCAGACGGATGACCTGCTGATCGAGGTGGCGGGACGCCCCGGTGTCGTGGGAGGAAATATGACCCTGATACTTCTTGCGGCGGTGGAGAGTTTTCCCCGGAGGCATATCTCACTGCCTGTAAGCGGGCGGTGGAAACGGGAGACAGTTGGCGGGTACAAACATTGGTGAAGGAATCAGAAGGCCGCCTCTCGGAGCCGCTCCCCTCCCTCCACGGTGAGGTGATCCTCTATGCCTATACAAATAACTGCCGGAACATCGCCAAAGACCTGATCGCCCAATGCACGCCGGAGCAGATTGCTTCTGTGCCCCCGAAGCTTCTCCGCTGGGTTGCCGAAAAGCTGGACTTCCAGACCGCGGTGGATCTGGTGGACAAGGCGTCCGACCGGGCGATGAGGTGGCCGGCATCCTGCGCACCCTCACGGGCCAGCATCAGGAGTGGATGGCAGAGAGACTGCTGGAACACGGGATGCCGGTGGAGCCGGACAACTACGACGCGCTCTATGCCTGTGTCAGCAATCAGGCGGTCGGAGCCGCCAAGCTCCTGCTGGACCGGGGAATTGATCTGGAGCAGTACCAGCTGTGGGCGGAGCATCGGCCAAAGGCGATGGGTACGCGGAAACCATGGAGGAGCTGGCCGCGTACTGGTCTGAACTGCAGAACAGTACGCAGCCAGAGGATTCGCCCATGAAAGGTATGAACCTATGAGTGCCACCGTTGCAGCGGCCGTCAAAGCGGCGATAGCAATCCTTTCCAATGAGGAGGCCCGCAAAAAGGTTGGCTGGGTCATTGTGGCTATCCTTTCCCCGCTGATCGTGCTGGTGGTTCTGCTCTGTGCCATCCTTTCCGGTACCTCGCAGCACAATGTGTCCGCCGTGGAGCTGTGCTTCCACGGCGGACACATTTCCGCCAGCGCCACACCGGAATACCGGAGATACATTGAGGATATGCGGAACAGCTTTGCCCAGCTGGACGAAGTGATCGCAGAGATCAATAATCAATGCGAAGATGGGAAAAGCCTTGACGATACCCGCGTCAAGGCCATTTTTATGCTCTGTATTTCGCCGCAGAACAGCCAGATACAGATGGCATCCATGCGTTTGCGGACTGTTTTGTAGACTATGAGGAGCGGACCAGGACAGTCACCGACCACTGACGAGGAAGGCAATGAGGTGGAGACCACAGAAACCTACATGGTGGCCGTTCCTATTGAAGACCTGGCTGAAATTTATGAGCGGATCAGCCATGCCATTGGAGTCGAGGTCACCGCGGACCATCAGCCAACGCTGACAGTATCTATCATCTCATCCTTTATGGCAGCCCCAGCGGGGAAAGCGGCGGCTGGTTCCCTGGGGCTGATGTCCCGTTCATTGGGGTGGATGGCTTCTGCTCTCCCATCGGAGCAGGCTGGGAGTCCGTGGTCACCTCGGAATTCGGGTACCGCAGCGACCCCTTCACCGGCGAAACGCGGGGACACACTGGAATGGATCTGGCAGTACCAACAGGCACTCCTATCCGGGCCGCACTGCCTGGGACGGTCACAGTTTCCCAATATAACAGCAGCTATGGTTACTATGTGATAATCGACCACGGCAATGGACTATCCACCTTGTATGGCCACAATTCCCGTCTACTGGCCCAGGTTGGCCAGACAGTGGAGGCTGGGGATATCATTTCCCTCTCCGGTTCCACTGGGAGGTCTACAGGTCCGCATCTGCATTTTGAAGTGCGGGTCAATGGGGAGCGTACCAATCCCCGCTATTATTTACCGAAGACTGGAGGATGATATTTTGCGGCTGAAACTTCAATTGCCGGCCAAGGCCGGACGCTTCCACATCTTTGAGTGTGAGGCAGTTCGGCTGGTTACGCTGCCGGACGAGGAATTCCAAGACTTTTTGAATGGCCCTCACCAGGATGGCCGCTGGGCTGCAGAGCCGTTCTATGCTGATGAACACGGTAGACGGATCTACCAGGGCGTCCTCGTTTTGGGAGAGGGGCATAAAGACGGAGTTTTTGCCTATGATGGGGGAACACTTTGCTACTTGCCCGGAGCAAGAGCGGTGGTTGATTCCATTCTGGAGCAGGCAGTGGAAAGATCATCAGGAGGAGCGGAAAACACCAACGAGGGTAGCTGGTGCTATTATTTCAGTGAGCTTTATGAGCAAATGGGATTGGTGATAGAGGACGGGAACGGCTTCGATACCATGCTCCTTGAGAAGCTGGAGCAGCGGCCGGAGGCGGCGGATGTCACCCTGACGGACGAGTGCTTTGATGTCTGCTATTATCTGGACTACTGCAAAACCTGGCGCCGGAGCAGCCCGCCCCCTCTCTTTCCGCAGAGCGGAAGGAGGAGATCATATCAGGCATTCTGAACTATATGGCAGAGTATTTCGATGACAGCAGCCTCTACGATATCCTTCATAACACATTGGAAATCTGCAACGATGAAATTGGATGCCTCGGCTTCGCTCTGTATGATGAATATGTGGACGAGCAGATCGAAGCATCTGAGGTGCAGTCTGACCTTCTCCCAAAATCAGGGAAGCTGGTGAATCTGCTTTCCGCCTATGAAGAATTACAACAGATCCCAGATGAGGAACGAATCACCCGCCTGGCTCCAGGGGCTTTCGGTTACTGCCTTGACCCAAATGTGCCGGATGAACGGCTTCATACCGCGTACCAGCAGGCTCTGTCCGCTCTCGAACTGGAGAGCGATGAAATCCAGGAGGCCGAGAGCTTCACCTCCCGTGATGAAATCATTTCCCGTATGCGGGACTGCCTGTTAGCTAAGGAGCTGACGGCTGGAGACAAGGTGCTGTTTGTCGCTACCGAGCCATATGGAGGCCCCGGCGATTTCGATCTACGCGGTGGAGTAATAGAGAGCGTGGATGAAAAGGACAAGACTTGCTCTGTGCGGGGAACTTTTTCACAATGGAAAAAGTCCCCCTTCACTATGTGCTTGGGCGGTACAACCCAGCGGTTGGTGAGGAGCACTATGGGGTCCGCGGCATCGTCCCCTTCTTTTGCGAGGACAAAGAACTGGCTGGGTATTACCTGAATGAGGTCCGGACCATGTGGGATGTGGAGATGGGTGAGGAACAGGATCTCTCTATGGTAAAACAGACAGAACACGGTAATAAAACGATGGGAGGGATACTACGGCAGTGCTGTATCAAGTAGAGCAACGGGGACGGCAAACCGCTTTTGTAGGCGAGGATGGAGCTGGGCTTGTGGGGCTGTATCCACTGTTAGCGCGGGCCGCTGCCATCGCGGAAAATGAGAACAGCAGCTTCGCGGAGGCTCTTTCTCTCGCTGCCGCTGAACGCGGCACTCCACTCAGGCGGGTATTTGCAGATGAAGCGGAGGCCCTGAGCCATGACCTTGGTCATGGCGGGGCTGCGGAACAGCGGGCGGTCATTGATCTGGACAATGGGCGAATACGGTTGGAATATGACCACCGGGCCGGCAGCTGCGGGAGAGCTTGGATGCCTGGCAAACCATTTTCCAACGGCAGGCGCCAACAGAATCCAGAACAGCTCATAGCTTTCCTTGCGGAGCATGACGGAAGTGAGGAACTCTACAAGACGCTTCACAATGAGTTGGGACTGACTAATCAGGAGATTGAGGCCATGGGCTTCGATCTCGCCCACCGCTATGAGCCTGACTGCGATGACGCATACCAGGACATCGTGGACTACATTCGCTTTGAGCAGGAAACCTCGAAGATGTAGCCCTGGCTTATCTCCGGCGATGAGATGCTTGCCCAGGAAACGACCCTGCGGGAGATCGCTGGCCGGCTGACTGCCGCTGGCGAATGGGATACGGAGAGCATCTACGAGAGCTTGACGGAAGCCTTTGGAAACAATCTATCGCTGGATAAACAGTCCAAGGATGACACGAAAGAGGAGGAAAGAAACATCAATATTAAACAGGATCAGTTGGATCTGCTTTGGCAGTTGGAGGAGTTCAGAAAGAAACATGAACATCAGGCAGAGCGTCCGACTGGGCGATCCGGATGTGTGAGGCGTTTGTTGCCCGAAGTATGGGCTTCACAGACCGGTACAGTGGACGGAACTGCTCCGGCAGAAGGGTGAAACTCTCTTCACCTTCGACTGGAAGTCCGGCAGCGTCAGCGACCATGTAGTCCAGTGGTGCAAGGAAAATAATCGGAACTGGAGATACAGCCATCTTGGGGAGTTGCAGGTTGCCCATGGCGGCGAGTGGAGAAAGGTCGATTATTTCTGCAGGGATGGCAGTGAAACCAGAGTGTATTTTCCACCAGAGCCTGTGCAGGAGCAGCAGCTCCATGCGCTGGCGGAAGCCCCGGCCGTCCATCTGCGGGATCTGTTGACACTTGGACTGCCGGATCATGATGTCTATTTAGTTCATGCCGCCGAAGATGTTGGCTGGGTGCCCGCAGCGGACCTTCCCCGTCTGACCGCCCAGGGCAAAGAAGAATTCTCGGCTCTTCTGGATGCCAAGATTGCCGCCATCCGCCCCGGCCCCTATGGAGTGGAACTGGTTCTGGACGGCGTCAATTCACAGCTTCTGACACAATACGATGAAACACTTGCCAACAGTTCCAGGGCAGAACATGCCATGGAACTGTTTCTGTAATGGAGGGATCACGATGAAAAAAGCCACAGTCACGGTTTCATTTGAGCAGGAAAAACTCAAAGCCGTCCAGTTCTATGCGGGAAAGAACGGTACCTCTTTAGAGTTGGAACTGGATGCGTTCATGGAGAAGCTCTACAAAAAATATGTGCCTTCTCAGACCAGGGAGTATATTGAAAGCATGACGGAGCCGGAGGACTCCCCCCGCCCCCGGCCCAGCCGCACCACCAGAGTATCCGCTCTGGATGTGAACAAGGATGGTGAGTAATGGCCAATTCTCTTTCTGCCGAGGTGTGGCTGGATCAGCGGCGTTGGGACGCGCTGGAGGAGGCGTTGAAGGCGCAGGGCAGCGATATTGAACAGCATTTGCAGGACTATTTGATCAGCCTGTACAACGAGATGGTCCCACAGGAACAGTGGGAGCAGGTGGAGAAACGCATCAGTAATGAGGCGGCAGAGACAGCGCGGGAGGCCGAGGAGCACACGGTCTATACCGTCTTTCATGTTCGGGAGCATGGCCATGACAGTATCTTCTCAACGGGTAATGGCGAAGAATTTCTGGATGTAGCCATACGCTGCGCCGCTATCTGTGGGGAGGCAAAACAGTGGTGAAGGGAGATTTTTCCCAGCGATTTTATAATTCTCAGCCCATTACGCGGGAGCGGTTTGATGAATTGGCCATCCTACGCCTCGAAAATACCGGCAAGGTCACAGGTGCGTTTGAAATCAATCTGGATGCCGGATGGATCTCTGGTCTGTGCATTACGGACGGTTGGCAGACCTTTCAGATCAAAGATGTTTCAGCCGCCGCTTACCACGCCACACGCAGTTCCCGTATGTCATTGGAAGACCGGTGGAAAAAGTTTATCAACCGCCTGGATGGAAATCAATCGAACCGGAGAGCTTTGCCCTCTGCTGAGATCGGGGGCCTACGTCCCTTGGAGAAGGGAGATATACTCTGTATTGACGGACCTTTTCTCACAGACCGGGAGTTGAAGTTCCGGCTGGATGTCAGTAGCTATGGGGTCCAGAAAGAGGTGCTGAACCTGATGACGG
>ENA-OQCX01000922-OQCX01000922.1-human-gut-metagenome-genome-assembly--contig:-NODE-922-length-14544-cov-2.865159_pt1 | contig 14544 bp, 15 predicted proteins | sample MGYA00242762_ERZ504587 | MGnify/ENA primary metagenome ERZ504587 (study PRJEB26092, sample SAMD00036337) | human gut metagenome | host: Homo sapiens | study: EMG produced TPA metagenomics assembly of...
CTTTTTTAATTATAATTGTCTGAATTTTCAAACATTTAAATTAACAAATTTCTGCTCCAGCCGGCATTTCTTTTTCTGGTGTCATCAGTGCAAGGTTACCTTCTGCATCTTCTGCACAAAGCAACATTCCCTCTGAAAGTACGCCTGCCAGCTTCGCAGGTTTCAGGTTTACAAGAACCATAACTTTCTTACCAACCATTCTTCCGGTGTGTAATGCGCTTTGATTCCGGATACGATCTGTTTTACCTGGCTTCCAACTTTTACCTGAGAGCAGAGAAGCTTTTTGGATTTCTTTACAGCCTCACATGCAATGATCTCTCCAACCTGGAACTGCATTGCTCCGAACTGCTCAAATGTGATCTCATCTTTCTGCTCAATGTCGATCACAGCTTCTTCCTCTTCCTTTTCTTCTACCTTCGGATGAAGTTCTTCTACTTTTTTCATAACTTCCTCAAGATCCATTCTCTGGAACAGGATCTCCGGCTTCTCTGTTACATGTCCGTTACCAAGCTGCTCAAGGATCTTCTTACTTGTAGAAGGCATAAAAGATTCAAGAAGTCTTGCACCTTCAGAAATGCTCTGGATCAGATTCCAAAGTACTGTAGAAAGGCGATCCTTCTTGGATTCATCTTTTCCGAGTACCAAGGAGTTGTCTCATCAATATATTTATTGCAGCGTTTGAACAGATTGAAGATTTCTGTAATCGCATCGGCAACGCGGAGGTCTGCCATCTTAGCATCAACTGCTTTAGAAGCATTCTCTACAACTGCTTTCAGTTCTGCATCTACATCTTCTACAACACCCTTATCTTCTACTGTTCCGCCGAAGTATTTGTTTGTCATGGAAACAGTTCTGTTTACAAGGTTTCCAAGTGTATTGGCAAGGTCGGAGTTCAAACGCTCTACCATCAGTTCCCAGGAAATAACACCGTCATTCTCGAATGGCATTTCATGCAGTACAAAGTAACGAACTGCATCTACACCGAAGAAATCAACGAGTTCATCTGCATAGAGAACATTTCCCTTGGATTTGCTCATCTTACCGTCTCCCTGAAGCAGCCAAGGATGTCCGAATACCTGTTTCGGAAGTGGAAGATCAAGTGCCATAAGGAAGATTGGCCAGTAAATTGTATGGAAACGGATGATATCTTTTCCGATCAGATGAAGATCTGCCGGCCAAAGCTTGCCAAACTGCTCTGTGCTGTTTCCGTCTGCATCATATCCGATTCCTGTGATATAGTTTGTAAGAGCATCAAGCCATACGTATACAACGTGCTTTGGATCGAAATCTACCGGAATTCCCCACTTGAAAGATGTTCTGGATACACACAGATCCTGAAGTCCCGGAAGAAGGAAGTTGTTCATCATCTCGTTCTTACGGGCAACCGGCTGGATGAACTCCGGATGTGTATTGATATGCTCGATCAGACGATCCGCATACTTGCTCATTTTGAAGAAATATGCCTCTTCCTTTGCCGGCTGAACCGGGCGTCCACAGTCCGGACATTTTCCATCTACAAGCTGAGACTCTGTGAAGAAAGACTCACACGGTGTACAGTACATTCCTTCATAATGTCCCTTGTAAATATCTCCCTTGTCGTAAAGTTTCTTGAAGATCTTCTTAACCTGTTTCTCATGATCTTCATCTGTTGTACGGATGAATTTGTCATAAGATGTATCCATCAGATCCCAGATTCTTTTGATTTCTGTTGATACATTATCTACAAATTCCTTTGGTGTGATTCCAGCCTCCTCGGCTTTGAGCTCGATCTTCTGTCCATGCTCATCTGTTCCTGTCTGGAAGAATACATCATATCCCTGGCTTCTCTTGTAACGTGCGATTGCATCTGCAAGCACGATCTCGTATGTGTTTCCGATATGCGGTTTACCTGATGTATAGGCAATCGCTGTTGTTATATAATATTTTGGTTTTTCTGACATTTGTCTGCCTCCTTTTCCCACAATGTGGGATTCTTTTCTCAACTTTCAGTGATTACTAATACGATTTTTTCTGAATTTTCCGGAACATCCCTAGCGGAGCGTTTTTAATATATTAGGAAAGAACCTAATACATTAAAAAACGCCCTCCCAGAGACTTGCATCCCTGAGAAGACGAATCCTACTTTCGTGTTACCACTTCTCTTCGTTCCTTCCTCGCGGAAAGAAACCTCTATGAGTATCTGCACTTTCGTTAGTAAAAACTGCTTTGTTAATCAAAACCACTTTGAATACTACGGCATTTCTCACTGTTGATACTCTTCGCTATAAAGGGCGAATCCCTTCACAGACTAACCCGGATCTTTTTATTCAAGATTGCCGCTTAAACAACTCACTTGCTCACTCTGTTCAGGCTCATCTGCGCTGCTCAGAAGCCATCTTCATCTGTCTTCCATCCATCCCTCTCAACATCCGGCCTGACAGCTTCAGGACTTTTCTGTAGAATCTGTTACAGACTACTCTCTTCCTCATCGCGTTTCGCTTATCACTGCTTTTCATTCCTTAAAAAGGTTAGCATAACGCGAATAGAATGTCAAGATACACCGCTTGATGATTTCTTTTTCGATTCCTCTGTTGCCCCGGCAGCATTTCCTTTTGCTTTCACTCTTGGAAATGTAATATCTACCCGGAACAAATCTCCGTCCAGATACAGATCAAATGTGCCGCCCTGCATCGTTGTAAGGCTCTTCGCAATGGAAAGTCCCAATCCACTTCCCTCCGTACTTCTGGAAATATCCCCGCGAATAAAACGTTCTGTCAGTTCTTCAGCCTGAATATTCAACTGATGCTCGGAAACATTTTTCAATGAAAATTTCACCTTTGTATCATCTGTTTTCAGAGTCGCATAGACTCTTGTTCCAGGCATTGCGTACTTGGCTGCATTTCCGTAAATGTTTTCCAGACACGCCACATTCTTCTTCCATCGACATGCACAACAGCCGGTTCTGCTGGAAGATCTGTGACGATTGCCAAATTTCTCGCCTCGAATTTTTCTTCGAGTTCACCCTGCGTCTGCTGGATCATTTCCGACAGATCAAGATCCATATATTCCAGCGAAATATTTCCGCTGCTGACTTTCGATGCTTCTACTACATCTTCTGTCAAAGTCTTCAGTCTCTGTGCTTTCTCTTCCAGAATATTCAGATAATCCTGAACTTTCGGATCCGCTGGATCTGTCTGTCTTAAGATGCCGACATAATTCAAAATGGAAGTCAGTGGTGTCTTAATATCATGAGAAACATTTGTGATTAAATCTGTCTTGAGACGTTCGTTTTTCATTGCCTCAGCAACTGCTTTATTAAGTCCGGTTCCGATTCCGTTGATCATCAATGCAATGGTTTTATTCTCTCCATGCAGTCCGTCAATTGGAATCTGATAACTCATATTTCCGGCAGCAATCTCCTGGATTCCTTTTCTCAGTCGGTTCTTCTCCATCACATCTGCAACCATGTAATAGAATAGCACTGCGTCAGCGATCAGCAGCAGAAGCACCAGGAAGAAATCTCTATCCAAAAGTACGAAAAGCTGAAACAGGAAATAAAGAATCAAAAGTCCTGCTGTTTTCTTTGTAAGCTTCACATCTCGGAATACTTTTCCAAGAAATACTCCCACGCTTCGAAGCAGACTGTTCTCCCACAGACTCTTTGCTTTAATTCTTCTTACCAGACTGAGGTAACCGGCAAAGAAACAAGTAAATGTGAACACTCCATAGGAAAATACACCCACTGATTCTCCGAGACTTAAAGTCTGCATATATACATTTGGAACATAAGATGACGGAATAAATGTATCACTTTCCACAGCCCCATAGGAACTACACAACCCTGTAATTCCATCAAATAAGATATGAATTCCATCGATTCCTGCTACGAAAAAGAAATAACTTCCAATCACCCAGACAAAAATAATAACTGCAGCGGCAATCTCTGTCTTCCGGGAATCGAACTTTAACAAATGCAGTTCTTCATCCTGCGGTTTTCTTCCTGCCCCCAATGTCAGCCACACTACTGTGATCAAAAAGAGTACTCCGCTGAAAATCATAAAATGCAATGCTGCTTTCATATGCGGAATATTATTCTGATACTCAATACTGTTCTGGTAAAATTGATCCTGAATCGGATATTTTGTATCAACCGCAACTGCAAAAACATCTTTCCACTTTGTTCCTCCGGAATAATAACCATAAGAACGAATATTAAGCCATTGATCAGAATAAGATACATTCATATTCGTCTTAAAATCTTTCAATCTCCGGATAGATCACCATGTATTTCACAGATTTTTTAGACGCAGAAGCTATTATATTCTCTATGCTATCTCTTACATCCGCATAATTTGCATATTTCTGCTTTATTTTGTAGTAACTTTTCTTCGTCGATTCATCTGCGTACAGATAGGTAAAATTGGTATTTCCCTCTTCCAGATAATCCCAACCGCCTTCATAATCCTGCCAGTCTTCATAGATTGTTTGCAATGCTGTGGCTATATTATCGTAAACCAGCGACAATCTTCCATTTAACTGTGGATTGTTATTTACAACCTGAAGCAGATTATCTGCCTCAACCGGTGCGTATTTCTCTATCAGAGACTGGCCAAAATTCCAGCAGTCTGTATAAAGCAGATCACCATTTTCATCTGTAATCTGAAATGTATAATATCCGGAAGTTGTAAATTCACCTGCCTGCAATCCTGCCAGGAACTGATCTCTGTCCTGTTCGCCCATCTGAAATTGAAGTTTTCCTGCATTTACAAGAGAGAAGAAATCATTCATATAATAGTAGTAATAATTTCCGTCTGGCTTTTGGCAGACGATCACGCCATTCTGTTTGTAAAGATTGTCGTTATCTGTCCCACTGTAAGTTTCGCCCCAGTTCACCAGCTCTTCCATTGTGTACGTGACGCCGGCAGATTCGTCTCAGATATCTTTCCCTTCTTCGACAGTTCCATTACATCCACCAGTTTTTTCGGATTGTAGGCGCCGTCACTTTCAAAAAGATTCTGCAGATAAAGCTTCTCCTGTACATCGTACATGTAACTTTCGACCATCTTGCTGAATTCTTCGGATTCTTCAAAAGACTGTGTATTCATCTTTTGGATCTGTGAAAAACTCATCCCCCCGCCAGTGTCAGGAGAGAAAGCAAATTTGTCACAAGCAATGCTCCGCTAAGAATCGCCACAACAAGAACAATTGTCCTTGTCACGGTCTTCCTGTACCATTTCTTCATTGTTAATCCTTTCTTATATGCCTTTTTATGCTTTTTCGATTTTATATCCGACACCCCAGACTACTTTCAGGTAACGTGGATCTTTCGGATTGATTTCTATTTTTTCTCTGATATGACGAATGTGAACTGCAACTGTGTTATCCGCACCAATTGCCTCTTCATTCCAGATGGATTCATAAATCTGATTGATTGAAAATACTTTTCCCTGATTCTTCATCAGAAGCAAAAGGATATTGTATTCAATCGGTGTCAGTTTCACAAATTCTCCGTCTACTGTCACCTGCTTGAGATCATCATTGATCTGAAGGCCGCCTACCTTATAAATTGTCTCTTTTGGCTCCTGTGCTGTTCCGCCAAGTTCGTTAAATCTTCTCAGCTGTGATTTCACTCGTGCTACAAGTTCCAACGGATTGAATGGCTTTGTCACATAATCATCCGCACCGATATTGAGTCCAAGAATCTTATCGGTATCTTCTGACTTCGCAGACAAGATAATGATTGGCAGACTGTTCTTCTCGCGGATCTTCAATGTTGCACGGATTCCGTCCAGTCTCGGCATCATGACATCGATAATCAGAAGATTCACCTTCTCCTCCTCCAAAATCTCCAGTGCTTCGATCCCGTCATACGCTTTTAAGATCTGATATCCCTCCTGAGAAAGATAAATTTCAATTGCTTCTACGATTTCTCTATCGTCATCACATACTAATATTTTATACATTTTACATACCCCTCGATAATTGCTGACACCGATAACAGCGCAGCAACATAATTATCACATGATCAAGTTCTAACTATAGTATACATGATACTTGATGGTTTTTAAGAGATAGATTGGAAAAATATTAGAAATTTCTTAAATCGACGATTTAACAATTTAAATACTTTCTATTTCTTGCACATCTTTCGTCAACGTTTTATAATAAGAAACCGTGAGCCGCTTTAGAACATAAGTATAGCTGCAATCCATCAATAAAAAGGAGTATAAATTAAGAATGATTGAATTTTTGAAATCCTCCTCTTTGGAATTGTGGAAGGAATCACAGAATGGCTGCCGATCAGCAGCACCGGACATCTGATCCTGTTGAATCAGTTTGTGAAATTAAATGTTTCTGAAGAATTCTACAGCATGTTTGAAGTTGTGATCCAGTTAGGTGCGATTCTTGCCGTTGTCATCTTATTCTGGAATCAGATCTTCCCATTTGGTGCACCGGAAGGAAGTCACACTGTCAGACGCCGTCAGGCAAAACATGCACATAGAAAAAAGAAATCCGGAAACGGAATTTTAAGTTATGTAAAGATGGATATCATTATTCTCTGGCTGAAAGTTCTTGTTGCATGTATCCCTGCGATCGTGATTGGAATGCCATTCAATGATCTGTTTGAGAAATGGTTTTACAATTACCCTTGCGTTGCGATTGCTCTGATTGTCTTCGGTATCGCCTTTATCATTGTTGAGAATAATCACAAGGGCAAACCTGCGAAGATCAACAGTATGGATGAACTTACTTATAAGACTGCATTTTTGATCGGACTTTTCCAGCTGATCGCTGCAATCTTCCCTGGAACATCTAGATCCGGTGCAACAATTGTCGGTGCTTTGATCCTTGGAGTATCCAGAACCGTTGCTGCTGAATTCACTTTCGTACTTGCGATTCCGGTTATGTTCGGTGCAAGTCTTCTGAAGCTTGTGAAGTTTGGCCTGAACTTTACCGGAACAGAAGCGGCTATTCTGCTGATCGGAATGGTAACAGCATTTGTTTCTTCTATTATCGTTATTCAATTCCTGATGGGATATATTAAGAAACATGATTTCAAAGTATTTGGATATTACAGAATTGTGCTTGGTATTCTTGTGATACTGTATGCGTTGTTTTTAGCGTAGTTTGAAAAAGACGGGTAATGATGAGTTCCATTCACCATTCCCGTCTTTTTTAACTTACTTTCACTAGAGGTCCGTTTCCTTTTACTTAATATCTTCCTCTATTATACATTCATGTTTCTTCGTTTTTTTATTGTAATTTACTCCTACAAGAAGTATGTTTCCTTTGTATTCCTCTAAACTTTTACAATATTCTTTCTTTTTAATCTGTTCAATTGCACCGTTTGCGCTTTCATTCCATTTAAGTTCTACCACAAGTGCAGGTTTTTCCTGGAATTTTTTTCTAGGAAGAAATACAAGATCTGCAAATCCTTGTCCTCCCGCCAATTCTCTGTGAACAGTGTAAAAGTTTCTTGCAGCATATAACGCAAGTGATATCGTATAACTCAATGCATTTTCATCGTTATATTGCAAATGAGATGTCTCAAAATGTGCTTGTCTTATTCCCTCTGCCACTTGTACAGGACGTTTCTGCCAAATAGCATTCAATGTATCTGCCGAATTTTTCAATGCTTTAGAAACTTCACCCCAATCCGACACGGAAACACTGCTGACGTATTCTGCTCTCACCTCATTATTTGGTATTTTCACTGTTTTATTATCATAGTCATATGCCAGATACCCAAGATGGATTAATAAAGTAAGTACATCATCCTCTGTATGAAATGTTGCCATATCATTTGTAAAACTTCCTGTATTCACTGGAACACTTTCCCCGGCGATCATGCTTAACACGTCATCTCGCAATCCTTCAAAATTCATATCAATGTACATTTTTAAAGCTTCAAATGTTTCTGTCTGATTCCAGTAATTTCCAAATTTCCCAAATCGCATGCAGCTCACTACTGAACGTGGACTATAAACAGAAGGTGCTCCTTCAAAAGAATATCCGTCATACCAGCTTTTTAGCTCCTGCATGTCCATGCCATATCGTTCACACAGCTCGCTTACTTCTTCTTCTGTAAATCCGACATATTTCGCCAATGGTCCCGGATCAATCATGGAAAATTCATCAAACATATTCAACGCTGAATGTGTTCCATATTTTTTTATTGGAAGAATTCCTGTCATATAAGCAAGTGCGACATATCCTTTGTCTTTCAACAAATCTCTTAGAAAATCCAAATACTTTTCCTGCGCTTTTTTATCTGTTATATACTCTCTGAAAATGCAGTCCCATTCATCAATAATTACAACAAACGGTCTCTTTGTCTTATTATAAATATCCTGAAGAGTTCTCATTAAATTTGTTTCATCAAAGTATCGGAAATCCGGGTATTTATCTAACAAATCCCATATTACGCTCTTTTTAAGCAAGCTAAGCATTTCCTCCACATTGGAGCTTTGACTCAGGAATTCTTGCATATTAAGAAAGATCACATCATATTTATTCAAATGCTTTTCATAACTATCTGATGATGCTATTTTTAAATTTGAGAACAGCTCCCTTGAATCATACTCACACGTATAGTAGGCAGAAAGCATATTCGCAGCAATAGACTTTCCAAAACGGCGTGGACGACTGATGCAAATATAACTTTGTAATGTTTTAGCACTTCTATTTGTATATTCAATCAATCCCGTCTTATCAACATATATTTCTGAATTTACAACTCTTGCAAAAGTACTAATATCCGGGTTCAAATAATTTCCCATTTAATTTTTACCTCCATACAGTTCTCTTTCTGGCGATTATTTTTGGACACTCATGTTATTATTATACGACATAAAAGAAAGACGGGCAATGTTTTCCACACCCGTTCTCTCCGGCAACCGTACAAAAATATCCATTTAGCCTACCTACATTTCATTGGCATAATAATCGCAAAACCATAATGTCTTGCCACGTTTGATTTCAAATGAATTTACATAAGCTCCTTTTCTAGTATTTTCAACTCTGTAAACTCCCGGAAATATTAATTCACACGTTGTATTTTTGTCACCATCATATACAATTCGAGTAATTGACATTTTCTCCCAAATTCTGAGATTTATAAAATAAAAGTTATCGAAATCTGAATTACTTGCTTCTCGTCTAAAAGGGAAATTGTTGTACTCATTCAACATGTGCGTTTCAAAGCTGTCTGCTCTACTCCCAAATTCGATCCAACCATCAGCCAGCATTATTGGTGGTGTAAAATAGAGTATTAAAACTATACACAATAAAATAACAATACTTATAATGTTCTTTTTATAATACTTCTTCACACGCTCACCCCCTTTTTTCCTGGCACCCACATTATGCCATAAAAAAGAAGCCTGTGCGAAAACATGTAATCAACTGCGGATTTCTCGTAGTCAAATGCATCAGTTTCTTTTCAGACTTCTTATTTTTGCTTTTATTTAATTTTTCTGTGGCAGATAAAATTATAAAATCCACCCTGAATTCCCAGTTTGCATAATCTATTTCCATATAACCATTATACTTCTTTATTATTTTCTCTACATTACTCAGTCCATATCCATGCTTCTGTTTTTCTTTCTTTGAAGTTAATATCTTATCATCCTTCAGGTAGATTTCTCCGCAATAAGTATTCGTGATCCGACCAATTAAACGCTCTTGACTGAACATAATCTTTATCGTCAATATTCGTTGTTCCCGATCAACTTTTTTCAATGCTTCCAAAGCATTATCCAATAGATTTCCCAATAGTGTAACAAGATCTGCTATATCAATGTTTAACTGTTCCGGTACAACAATTTCTGTTTCTACTTTTATATTTTCACTCGCCACACTTTGAAGCTTATAGTTAACCAACCCATCAATAATTGTATTTCCTGATGTGCTATAAATCACTTTCCCTTTTATGAAATGAGAAAGTTGATCCAACTGTCTTCTTGCCTCTTCATCTTTTCCCTCTTCCAGTAAATGATTTAAAATAATAAGTTGATTACTCATATCATGTCTAAATGCCTGTAAATCTTCTGTGGAACTTTGCATAATCTCACACTGTCTACTGTATAATTCTTTTTCTTTTTGTAAAAGAGCCAATTTTGATTTCTTTATATAATTTTCTGCCAATGAATCATATAGATAAAATGCAATTATATTTACTGCAAACAGAAGTAATACTGAACCCACCGCCTCTACCTTAGTTAAATTGGTCTGATTTGCAATAATTACTTCCAAAATTAATGTAGAAATCGGAATTACAATTGAAGCCAGCCAGGAAATCCAACTAATATTACGTCCCTTTCTTGTTAACTTTATATTTTCAAGCAACAGCGTTTCACAATATGCAACAATTCGCGTGGCTATTAAACCAAAAGTATCTCTGAACTCGCCTTGTGAAAAACTGAAAAATTAATATATCCAGTCATAGCTGCCGCAATTATTTCCGCTGCTGCCATAAAAAGATACATGTAAACAACACAAATAATTCTTTTTTTGAATACTTGCTTCGTAAGTTAAAAGAAATAATAAAACATAGTAATTAAATTTGTAATCAAAGTAATTAACGGAATATCTATCAGAAGATATACTAAAGTTGTCATTATAAAGTAGAAGGAATAAGCTAATATTCCCAATATTCTTTTGTATTTTCTATGTTCAAAAAAAACTCTCATAAAACGATGGACAACAAATATCAGGAAAAAATTCGCCAGCAGATAAATGATATGATATGTATCAAATACCATGTGCAAACCCTCCATTTCAAAATGAAGCTGCATTCTCGCTATTTCCTCTTTTCTGCCTCTGGCAACAGGAATTACGTCACCATTTACCATAATAACCTGTTCCCCCTGAAAAGATCTGATATAACGATAGTCACCAGATAAGATTTATGTGTCAGAATCATTCCCTGCCCTTTTAATTTGTCGCAGACTTCTTCCAACGAACCATAGAATTCGTCTTCTGACTTCTGCATTACAATCTTTACTTTTCTTCCGTTACTTTTAAAATACAGAATCTCACTCACACGGGCACAATACATATCGTGACCATATTTATAGTGAAATATATCATTCTTCTTCCCATAAATCCTGTTATACTTTTCAAGCGTAGCAGTCACCATATTCTGGTCAAATGGCTTCTCTATAAAATTGAATGGTCTGAAGGCAAATAACTGACGGTCATATCCATCCTTTCCCGATACATATACAATCTGAGCTGCTTCATCTTTTATCTCATTTCTGATACAATCACTTACACTAATCCCGGTATCATCTGCGAGCTCAATATCCAGAAAATAGATCTGATAATTTTCCCCTTCCCGAAGTTTCCGTTTCAACACTTTTCCCGAAATGAAACTCTCCGTTTCAGCTTCTATATGGAGTATCCTGCAGGAATCATTAATATAATTTTCCAGCAGATTACATATCTTTTCGTCATCATCACAAACCGCAATTTTAAACATTTCTTATCCTTCTATCCATTCATGTACTGTTATCTATGTTCATTTTTTCACTGTTTTAGCAAATACAACATATTATTTGTCTTGGGACACTCATGTTATTATTATACGACATAAAAGAAAGACGAGTAATGTATTCCACACCCGTCTCTCTGACCCGTCTCTCTGACCATCTTTCCGGCAAATTATGCTTGTTTCTTTTGAATAATTCCTTTCAATGCCGGATACAGTTCTTTAAATTCCTGATATCTTTCCTCGTACTTCTGCACCAGTTCTAGATCCGGTTCTTCTGTTCCTGTTACTTTCACAAGTTTCTTCGCAGCCTCTTCCACCGAATCAAATACGCCGCATCCAACTGCTGCCAGGATTGCCGCTCCATAGCCAGGACCTTCTTCGCTTTCGATCAGATCTACTTTCATATTCATCACATTTGCAATGATCTTTCTCCACAGCGGACTCTTTGCTCCACCGCCACAGATCTTTGTTCTCTCCGGATTCACACCAATACTTCTTGCAACTTCCAGGGAATCACGCAGTCCGAATGCAACACCTTCCAGCACAGCCTGTGTCATATCCTCTCTTGTGCTGTCCATAGACATTCCGATAAATGCTGCTCTTGCGGAAGGGTCATTATGAGGAGAACGCTCTCCCATCAGATACGGAAGATAGAACACATGGTTCTCGCCAAGCTTTGTAATTCCTGCCTGTTCTGCCGGATAATCCTTTGTCTTAAGGATTTCGTCCATCCACCATTTATTACAGGATGCCGCACTGAGCATACAGCCCATCAGATGATAGTTACCGTCTGCATGGTCAAAGGAATGCAGTGCATTGTTCTTATCTACTCCGAACTTCTTACTGGAAATAAAGAGTGTCCCGGAAGTTCCGAGAGAAATATTGCAGCCGCCGTCTCCGACCGTTGCTGTTCCAACTGCTGCCGCCGCATTGTCCCCGGCTCCTGCAATTACTTTTACATCCTCTGATACGCCAAGTTCTGCTACAATCTCTGCTTTCAAAGTTCCAACTACTTCCCAGCTTTCATACAGCTTTGGAAGCTGTGCCTCTGTAATACCACAGATCTCAAGCATTTGCAGACCAGCACTTATGCTCCACATCCAGAAGCAGCATTCCGGAAGCATCTGAATATTCTGTGCAAAAAGACCCTGACAGGCGATATGCAAGATAATCCTTCGGAAGCATAATCTTCTCAATCTTTGCAAAATTCTCCGGTTCATTTTCCTTCATCCAGAGAATCTTCGGTGCTGTAAATCCGGCAAATGCAATATTTGCTGTATACTCCGAAAGCTTCTCTTTTCCAATTACCTGATTCAGGTAATCGGTCTGCTTTGTAGTACGTCCATCATTCCACAGAATTGCCGGGCGAATCACCTGATCTTCCTTATCAAGCGCAACAAGACCATGCATCTGGCCTCCAAAACTGATTCCTTTCACTTGATCCTTATCAAAGCCTTCCAGAAGCTCTTTCAGTCCTTCCATACTCTGTGCAAACCAGTCTTCCGGTTTCTGCTCTGACCAGCCTGGATGTGGAAAATATAACGGATATTCTTTTGATACGATATTCTTGATCTTTCCATTCTCATCCATCAGAAGAAGTTTTACTGCGGATGTTCCAAGATCTACTCCTACAAATAACATGTCGTTCCTCCTGTATAAAGACAGAGAGCCTTGCCGTTTCCGGCACGGCTCTCTGCCCGTTTTCTATGCTTATAACTTTCTATGTAATTAACCCCACGGATTCTCTGTTGGATATCTTACACCCTTCGGCTGGTTGTATCCGATTTCTTCAACCGGCACACCAATGTATTTAAATACTTCGAACAATGCTTTTCCAAAGTGTCCGAAAGCAACTGCTCCGTGATGTGGATAATTCTTTTCGATCAGTACGTGACGGTAGAATCTTCCCATCTCCGGAATTGCAAACACTCCGATAGATCCGAAGGATTTTGTAGCAACCGGAAGTACTTCTCCCTGTGCAACATAAGCACGAAGTACATTGTCAGATGTACTCTGCAGTCTGTAGAATGTGATATCTCCAGGTTTGATATCTCCTTCCAGTGTTCCCTGTGTAACCTCGATTGGAAGAGATCTTGCCATGATCATCTGATATTTCATTTCGCAGAAAGCAAGTTTGCCGGAAGCTGTATTTCCACAATGGAATCCCATAAATGTATCTTTCTGTGTATATGGGAATTTTCCTTCAATACTTTCTTTGTACATATCTGCCGGTACTGTATTGTTGATATCAAGAAGTGTTACTGCATCCTGGCTCACAGCGGTTCCGATAAACTCACTGAGTGCTCCGTAAATATCAACCTCACAGGATACCGGGATTCCCTGAGCTGTCAGACGGCTGTTTACATAACATGGAACGAATCCGAACTGTGTCTGGAATGCCGGCCAGCATTTTCCTGCAATTGCAACGTATTTTCTGTATCCTCTGTGCTCCTCAATCCAGTCTTTCAAAGTAATCTCATACTGAGCCAGCTTCGGAAGGATCTCCGGTTTCTTATTTCCTGCTCCGAGCTCTTCTTCCATCTCTTTTACAACGGCCGGGATTCTTTCATCGCCTTCATGTTTATTATAAGCCTCGAAAAGGTCAAGTTCAGAGTTTTCCTCAATCTCAACTCCGATATTGTAAAGCTGTTGGATCGGTGCATTACATGCAAGGAAGTTCAGCGGACGCGGTCCAAAGCTGATAATCTTTAAGTCACTTAATCCTACAACTGCTCTCGCAATTGGTTCGAACTCATGGATCATGTCAGCACATTCCTCTGCTGTTCCTACCGGATACTCCGGGATGTAAGCTTTTACTCCTCTGAGTTTCAGATTGTAGCTTGCGTTAAGCATTCCACAGTAAGCATCTCCACGTCCCTGTGTCAGATTGTCTTGTGTCTCCTCTGCAGCTGCAACAAACATCTTCGGTCCGTCAAAATGTTTTGCAAGCAGTGTCTCTGAAATCTCCGGTCCGAAGTTTCCAAGGTAAACAACTAAGGCATTACAGCCTGCTTTCTTTACATCTTCCAGAGCCTGTACCATGTGGACCTCACTCTCTACGATACAGATTG
>ENA-OQCX01000923-OQCX01000923.1-human-gut-metagenome-genome-assembly--contig:-NODE-923-length-14542-cov-5.373084_pt1 | contig 14542 bp, 18 predicted proteins | sample MGYA00242762_ERZ504587 | MGnify/ENA primary metagenome ERZ504587 (study PRJEB26092, sample SAMD00036337) | human gut metagenome | host: Homo sapiens | study: EMG produced TPA metagenomics assembly of...
AAAGCACAAGTAGTTCAGGAGCTAAGGCAGAAATATCCATTGAAAGCATTGCTGCAACTTGCCGGACTTCCTCGCAGCACATTCTACTACTACCTGCATCGGTCTCAAAATCCTGCGAAGTACCAGATGGTAAAAGAACAGATCATTACAATCTTCAATGAGAACAAGAAGCGATACGGATATCGCAGAATTACACAAGAACTACACAACAACGATATTTGTGTGAATCACAAGACGGTTCAGAAACTCATGAAGCAGTTGGGCTTAGTCTGTCAGGTTCGCGCAAAAAGAAAGTACAACTCCTACAAGGGTGAAGTCGGAGAAGTTGCGCCAAACTTGCTGGAACGGCATTTCAAGACAAACCAGCCAAATCGAAAATGGGTCACAGATGTTACTGAATTCAAAGTGAACGACCAAAAACTCTATCTGTCTCCAATTCTCGATCTGTTCAATGGCGAAGTTGTCAGCTATAACCTGAGCGCCATCCAAATTTCAAACAGATCACGGATATGCTGGAGGGCGCTTTTCAGAAGCTGCCAAATAAGGTTGACAATCTGATTCTGCATTCGGATCAGGGCTGGCAATACCAGATGAAGTCCTACCAGAATCTACTGAAAGCAAAAGGAATTACGCAAAGTATGTCTCGGAAAGCCACTTGTCTGGACAATGCTGTTGCCGAGAACTTCTTCGGACTGCTCAAGACGGAGCTGTTCTATCTGGAAAAATTTGATTCCATTGACCAGCTCGAAAAGGCTATTGTCGATTACATCGACTATTACAACAATCGCCGAATCAAATTAAAACTAAACGGTCTGAGCCCTGTACAGTACAGGATTCAGACGTTGAAGCTGCTTAATTCAATTTTTGTCTAACTTTTGGGGTTCATTTCAGTGTGAGGTGCGGCGGCTCTTTATTTTTGCCTGTTTCCGGTGAAAGCTGGGGCGCGGGAATGTTGCGTTCAGCGGGCCTTTTTGGGGCCGCTTTCGTCCGGGGCGGAGTCGGGGGCGCTGTTGCCGCCGGAATTCAGGATCGCGGCAAACTGCTGCAGCTGCTTGAGGGAGCTGACCCCCAGCTTTTCGTAGATGTTCTTGTTGTGGAAGCGCAGGGTGCTGTCCTTGATGTCCAGCTGCTCCACGATCTCCCGGGAGCGCAGCCCGGCCACATAGCCGTCAAAGATGCGGCGCTCGGTCTTTGTCAGGTTGGGGATGCCCTCCAGAAAGGTCTGGAAGCATCGGGGACGGATTCGTTGCGGCACACGTCCACCAGCCGGGAAAGTTCTGTCTGCATCTGCTGGCGCTCCATCTGCAGCTCGTCCATCCGCCGCCGGGACTCCCGCCGATCCTCCTCAAACTGCCGGAACGCAGGCGAGAGGATGTGCTGGTGGAAGTACATGCAGCAGAACACCACAAAAAAGAGGATGAACAGGCTGATCAGCAGCATTTGCAGGTTGCCGGAAAAGATCAGCCTGCGGTAGTCCGTCATGGGGATGCAGACGGCCAACCGGTAGGGCTGGTTCTCGCTCAGGCGGCAAAGCTCCGAGATGCCTGCATAGGCGCTGTCGGAGCCGATCAATTGGGTCAGGCTGCCGCCCATGCTGCGCAGCACCAGCATGTCCCGGGGGGCGTGGAAGTAGCCGCCGGTGGTGCCGCTGCTGAGGGCGGTGCTGGCGTTCAGCGCTGTCTGCCGGAGCAAGCAGGCAGATCAGGTGTCAAAGCCGGTGGGCTGGGCAAAGTTCTGCTTGAAAAAGCTCTGGCTGATCTCAAAGCCGCACAGCCCGTACATCGTGCCGTCGCGGCCCCGCAGGGGCAGCAAAAACAGCTGCACCTCCTCCGAGGTGCCGGGGAGGCTGAACCGCTCCGTCAGCGTATAAGCCTGGTACAGCGGGGTGCTGCTGGGGGTCATCCAGCGGTCGTAGTCCGGGAACTGGTCGGTCTGGAATTCCATGCGCCATTTGCGGTGGGGCATCACGCTGTGGGTCTTGCCCACATCGGCGCTGCCGCGGTAGAGCAGCAGGGGCACGGTGGGGGTGTCGGCACCGCCTTTCTGCACATAGAGCCCGGCGCGGGAGTACCCGGCCCCTTCCATGCGAGTGTTGACGGTGGCATCCAGCAGCACAAAAGCACCGGAGCAGCTGGTCCGGCGCAGGCTGCGGGTGGTGTCCTTTTTGGTGTTGTGCAGCTGGCAAACAGGAACAACGCCGCGCCAAAGGTCAGCAAACAAAAAATCCGAACCCTTCTCTTTCGAGAAAAGGTTCGGATCTTTTTTGTCTGGTGCAGTAAAGCAATCCAAATCCGAACCATTTTCCTTTGATGCGGCTTGGGCCGCTTCCTCAAACGTGATGGTCTGTGTACCTTCTTTATAGTTAAAGGTTATCAAAACCTTATCATCGTACAGATAAATCGAATTGATGAACGTATCCACCAACGCTTGCCTCTGGTCTTTCAGGCTCATGTCCAGTTTACGGAAGCGCATCAGCCAGAAACGGATAAATTCCTCTTTGATTTTTGGCTTTGCCAGCTTTTCTTCCGCAATGCGGGCTTCAAGCTCACGCTTGGTTTCTTCGAGCTGTTCCAACCGTTCCTTGGTGGAACTGGTGAGGATTCCGGCTTGAATTGCGTTGAGCATATTCTGGATACCCGATTCTGCATCCCGGAGCTGTTTCTCATAGAGAGGAAGGTTGGTGTTCTCTCGGTCTTGCAGCTCCATGACCTTGGCGATAATGGATTCCATGGCGGCATCGTCCCGGACAAGCTGCATGGTCTGGTTCACCACCAGATCTTCCAGCACTGTTTGCGGACAGTTTTCTTCTTGCAGCCCTTCTTCTTTTTGGCCGTGGCACATTTATAGTAGCGGTGGACTTCTCCCGTCCGGCTTGTGCCGCTTTCGCCAAACATCAGCGCACCGCAGCAACCACAGTGCAGCTTGGTTGTCAGCAGGTAATCGTCCTCTGCCTTTCTTCGGGCAGGGGCTTTCTTGTTTTTGGCAATCTTTTCCTGCACATCATCGAACAGTTCCAGCGGCACGATGGGCGGAATCGCATCCGGCACGACCACATCCCGGAATTTCAGTTCTCCGATATAACGCCGGTTTTTGAGCATGTGCTCCACGCTGTTGTAAGTAAATTCGCCTCCGACCGGGTTCTTGATGCCGTTTTCATTCAGCCAGTCCCGAATCTCTTTCATCGTGAGGCCATCCCGATACTTCGTGAACGATTCCAGCACGAAAGGGGAGGCAAGCGGGTCGATGTGAAATTTCCGCTCGGAATCCAGCGTATATCCAAACGTTCCACGACCACCGTTGCAGCGGCCTTTCAGGATGTTCTCTGTCTGTCCACGGACAACCTTTTCGGCAAGGTCGGCAGAGTAGTATTCTGCATAGCCCTCCAGAACCGATTCCAGAATGATACCCTCTGGCCCCTCGGAGATGATCTCCGTAGCCGACATGAGCTTGACACCGTTCTTCTTCAGCTGGGTCTTATACCGGGCACTGTCGTAGCGATTCCGGGCAAAGCGGTCAAGTTTCCAGACCAGAACAATATCAAACAGCTTCTTGTCGCTGTCCTTTATCATCTGTTGGAATTGAGGGCGATTATCCGTCTTGGCAGAGATGGCGCGGTCAATGTAGTGCTTGACGATAGTGATGTCATTCTTTTCGGCATAGGCCGTGCATTCACGAATCTGGCCTTCGATGGATTCTTCGCGCTGGTTATCACTGGAATAGCGGGCGTAGATCACAGCGGTCATGGCAAGCACCTCTCTTTACACGTCATTGAACGGTGGAGCGTTCTTTCAAAGCACTGTTTCGTATAATGTATATACCATGTTTTGATGGAGAAATCAAGACTTTTTATTATCTTCAGTTTTTCTTTTTGAACAATTGACCCAACAGCCACCCCTCTCGTTGAAATGAGGTGACTGTTGGGCCGACTTGCTCGGATTCCTTTATTCTTCGTTTAGCTGGACGATGGTATTATAAAAGATTTTGTTTGGAATAACGACTTGAAGAACACCCTTTTTCAAAAGTGCTTCTATGCGTTTCATGACATACCAGTCACTTACCGGAGCAGAAATCGCTTTTAATACGTCTGCGGTAAGTTCACCAACCGAAATAGGAATTCTCGATACTAAACTAATAATTCTCTGGTCGAAATAATCTATGTTAACGCTTTTAACATCGTTCGCATGCCAAATACGCATGGAGGTGTTTTCGTTTAATAGCTTTCCCCATCTTTTGGCATACTCAGTAATAGTTTCTTCCGTCAAATACTTTTGTGAGATCTTATCGGTTTTCCCTTCCATAAATTCTTTCAGACCTTCTCTGGATGCAAGCAAAATTCTATTTGTACCATACTTTGCTGCATAGTAACAAATATAATAAATGCCGCACCAACAATCGGCAGAACTCCTGACCCAAACACGCAGTGGCTTATGATTTATCATATCACATTGAACCGCATTCGCTGTACCATGATATTTCGACCACAGTTGTCTAGCTTCAATTTGGCTGTCAGGATAATATTCTGAAAGGCAATTCACGAATTGTTTGCAACGATATTCTGAATCGCAAGCATATTGAAGTTCTCCCATTGATAACATAAACGGAAACAACTTTACACTTTCGACGATGCCTAAAGCTGCTAACATATTGACATCACTGGGTTCAAAAACAATTTCATCCATAGCTGGTCAGAATCATAATTTCGGGATAGTGACTTGTGTAGTTGCACTCCAATAGATTGGTTTGCTTGAGCCAACCACTCCAAAATAACACCCAACGCTGCAATCAAGATAAGTTCCAACATCATAGAAGTCATATGTATAGGTTGTATTATATATACTTTGTTCTGGAACTAGTGCTGTCGTTGAAAATGGGCAGCTTCGTTCGATGTTATCGGAATAGCTCGTGTAGTAATCCGTTCCTGAAACATTTTTTATTAAATCCGGGCCAATACCGACGGTAGTTCCACTCATATAAAAGCCCAATCCATTGGCCTTTGTATAAAGAACTCTCCATGTTCCATCAATATACGATACAACTCTTGAGCCGTCTGTATTAGAAACAGGAACGCGCATTGGAACCTCGGCCAAAACATAAAATCCGAGATTCTCTTGTTCTTGCACAGAAAGATTGAGAAGTTCTTCTATCGAATAATCATCGATCTTTCTCTTATTTCCAGTTGCAAATGCTGGCTGAATGGTCAGGAGAAATAAAACCGTGACCAATAGAATGGAAATCAGCCGTTTGATTTTGTTAGTTATAGTATACTGCCTCCTAATTTATTTTTTTCTTCACTCAATACACTAAAGCTCCATTGGAATCACCTTCATTAAATTTTCCCCTTCAGGTGTATACTCCTCGGCAAATAAATGTGAACCATACAAATGCTGAAACTACTAGAATACTGTTGGAATAGAAAATATTGTGACCTTACACTGCTTTGGGTGATTACTTTGCTTTCCTTCATTGAATAGCTAGAACAACAGCTACTATCAAGAACAAAGTTGAAAGCCCAAGCTGAACCCATGCAATTTTTTTCGTTTTCGGCATTGTTACAGCCTTTGGAGGATACTGCCACTTGGATATAATGCACTGCTACGATTCCATATGAGAAAAACAAAGAAGCCCAAGCATAAGGTACTGCGCTTTTATCTGTCAATCGGACAAGATTACTAGTCCATACTGAAATGCAGCCCCAAAGGGCAAAAGGAGCAATAAGAAAAAAAGTTGCTTTTGCCTTTTTTTCATTCTTAGCCTCCCACAGCTTGATGGTACGATTTTGTAGTATCCATAAGGTGTCCACCGGAATCATACGAATACAAAATATCATGATAGCAATGGGTATAGTAGCTATTACTCATGATCACATTTTCCTTTCCTTATTTTGATTTGATTGCTTTTACGACTAAATAAATGACCAGTATGCCGATGCAGAGCGAAATAATTGTCAATGCCTCTGCCGTTGCATTAAGGCAAGCACCAATAAAATAAACCAATACCAAAAATGCAACAAAAGCGATAAGAAGCAGCACCCATTTGTTTTTTTTCATGTTATCACCTCCCTATCTACAAAAGTTGGCATTAAATTTTTGTTGAACCAAAGGAATTGTTGAGAATACAATCAATACCCATTTGGAGAGATAGTAGCAAACTACATGACGTGTATACGGAAGCACATTAAAAATGGCAAGCAGGAAATCTATTGACGAAAGAACAGATGCGACCATCTTGTAACTTGACCGCTTCTTTTCACTTAAAGGCTTATTCTTTGCTTCGATAGGTGAGAGAAAGATAGAGATGCCCAAAAGAGCTACTGTTGTCAGGATACGGAAAAGGTGATTTGCTGCGATTGCCTTACTTAGCAAAATGCAGATAAGTGCCAGTCCGGAGAATGCCAAATAGCATCTGGTGTGCGATGTTGCATGGTATCCGCCAATGTAGATTCGCTGTGGGATAAACCCAATCAAAAATGAAAGTGCGTACCGCACATCACCACACACAACAGCGATTAAAACAACAAGCAGAACGCTCACAACAGATGATATGAGCAACTCGTACCCATAGACATACGCATCCGCCTTTGCTTCATCTATCACTTTTTGCTCGCAGAAAAGACGGACTGATTTTTGAGACAGCGTGCGTTCCCACATTGCAGTTGCGCCACCTTATCTTCTGATTTTTGCTTCACTGTATCATAAATTTCAGCAAAATCAAGAGGTTTGGCAAAACTGGTCGTTCTGGTGACAAAAGTGGTAGGTCAGGCTACTTGTAAGGAGCCTTTGCACAGTCTATAATAGTAGCAGGACATTATTTTGTGGAGGTTGTCGAAATGCTGAAGTACCACGTTGCAGTCTGCGATGATGAGAAATCAGACCTTGATGGCATTGTTCAAAGCGTCCAGCAGTACGATGTGCAAGGCTGCTTTGACATTGAAACTTACATGGATGGAAACGAACTTCTGAGCGAATTGCAAATGCAGAAGAAATCCTTTGATCTGCTTCTTCTCGATATCGAGATGCCATCCAACGGTTTTCAGCTGGCGCAGTCTTTGATTCAGATGGAGAAGCATCCTTTGGTGGTATTTGTCACGAAGCGGCATGAGTACGCTGTGCAGGGATATGGCATTGCATTCCGCTACCTTGTCAAACCTTTGGATCAGACGCTGTTCGCTGCGGCAATGGATGCCGTCCTTCAGGAACTGAACTCCAAACATTTCACGATCGAATACGATGGTGTTACCATGTCCTTGGAAACATCGGACATTTACTTTCTGGAAAGCCACGGACATAAAGTTCTGATTCACTGCAAGGAGCAAGACCTTACATTGCGAATGAGCATTCCTGAAGCCTTGGAGCAGCTTCCCAAACGGTGCTTTGTGTCACCACACAAAAGTTATCTCGTCAACATGGAACACATTGTTTACGCTACGGGAACCGCTGTTTTTCTTTCCAGCGGACATCAGCTGCCGATCAGCAGGAGGAAGCGTCAGGAGTTCAATCAGATCTTCAACGCTTATTTGGGAAGATGATGCTTTATTATTTCGTTGAGTTTGCAGGGAGCTTTGCCAACATTGCCCTGTTGCTGCTTTTTATCGGTCGGCTGTTTCCCAAAAAGGAGCCCGTCTCAAGGTGGTTCTATGCCTATGTTGCACTCTTGATTGCTGGGCAGTGTGCTTTGAGTTTATTCCCGGATTGGGTGACGCAGCGCACGATCTATCTTTTAGTTGGCGGATTTTTCCTTGCATTGCTGTTCTATGAGGTTCGACCGTGGCAGGCGGTTTTTGCAAGCGGAGCTTTCTTCACACTGATTGCTTTGGTGGAAGTGCTTGCAATGCTTCTGATTGGGCTGCGTATCCCGGATACCGACATTCTAATGCAGGCTGGGGCAGCACGGTTGGTCTATGTTGTTTTTTCAAACCTGATTCAAATTCCACTCGTAGTCCTGATCTCACATTTTTTCAGCCGAAAAGGAAATGCTCTGCGTATCCTATGGCTGCTGCCGATCATTGCGATTCAAATCGCAAGTATTGCTGTCTGTTATGTGGCACAGTATCATGCTGCGGATGAGTATTTCCCGGATTATATGGTCGGTCTTATGGCGGTGCTTCTCCTTATAAACATCCTGATCGTGTTCTATGTGGAAGCTCTCCGGGAAAATGAACTGGAAAAATTCAAAGTTAAGTTCAACGAACAGCAGTACAATCTTCAAATGGAATACTACCAGCAGCTCAAAGAACGCCAGGAAGAAGTCCGTTCTCTGCGGCATGATGTGAAGAAATACATCCTGGCGATGCAGGCAGTTGCAGAACACGGTGATACCGAAGAACTTCACAAGATTGCGCAGGCTGCCACGGATGTTTTCGAGCGTTCCACAAATATTTCTGCGGTCGGAAATCCTGTTGTTGATGCTCTTTTGAATTATTACTTACGAATTGCGGAAAGGAATAACATCAACGTCAAACTGGATGTGACGATTCCTGAAGTCCTGACGATCTCATCGTTGTCTTTGAGCATCATTATCGGAAACACATTTGACAATGCCATCGAAGCCTGTTGCGACCTGCCAGCGGAACAGAGAATCATTCATCTACAGCTGCGCAAGCAGTATCGAAGCCTCTTCTATCGGCTGGAAAACCCATACAGTGATACTTCTCGCGGAATCCGCATCGGAGAGTATCACGGTTACGGACTAAAAAATATAAATCGTATCGTTCAGGAGAACCATGGTGACTTCTATACGAAAAAGAAAGACGGTGTGTTTACCGTCCAAGTCCGCCTGAACTGCGAAAATTAAAACATTCTCCTAAAACATTGCTTTGCTTTTGCTTGTACTTTGTGTGTTTCATTCATCTGATGTATTCATTATCCTGAAGTGTTGACACACATCAATACTTATGTTATCATTCCCAACAAATCCACAGCGATTTCTGTAAAGAAACGATTCTGTGCGGTTTTATTTCCTGCGAAGATTTACCGCCCCGCAACACACCCGATCATTTTGCCGTCTGTTTCACCCGACAAAATCCTTCGCCTGTACTGCGTGGGCGGTATTTTCTTTTTGGGGAAGCCGTACCTTGAGAATTTCATGAGCCGTCCGAGCGTGATACCGGCTTTTCGGCCAACGCCGCTGCAAAACAGGGGCAGGAACTTCGTTCGGAGCAAACGGCGATCAACATACACGAGCAGCGGAACTCTCTACTTATTTTTGCGTCTTAACAATTCGGAAACAACTTTCGGAAATGCGTTTTGAGCGCAGCGGTGGAGAGCAAGAACCGTCCCGTGGCCACAATTTTCAATTCTTGAATGTTGTGCTCCACCGGGACTTCACATCTGCAACTCTTGCGAGTTTGATGTGATCTTGTTGGGGCGTACCTGCCCCAAACCCTGCTCATATTCGCACCTTGCGGTGCGAAAGAACGGCGTGTCGTGCTTACATAGCTCCACCGAGGAGCTAGCGAAACGACAGGAGGTTCAATGAACAAAACGAATGTCAAAACGAAACCCAGCACGACCCACCGCCACGACACGCCGAACAACAAAACGCACATCATCAAGTTCCGTGTGACGGAAACTGAAAAGATGGAACTCCAATGCACAGCAAAACTCCTTCATCTCTCCCTGTCCACCCTCATCCGCCGTGCGCTGCACAATGCGAAGATCGAGCGCACCGTTGTCGTTGCCGGCGGCGGAGAAGAAACCCTGACTGCCGTTTCCACTCTGCTTGCCCAGTGCAGCAGGGTGGGCGGCAACCTGAACCAACTCGCACGACACTTCAACTCCGGCGGAGCAGACACCGAACAGCTCCGGGCGAAACTTCTGGACGAACTTGCAGACCTGACTGCCTTCCGGCTCAACGCCGAGAAAGTTCTGGGTAAACTGTATGGCAACGCTGAAGCATATCGCCTCTAAAAATTCGGACTACTCTGCCGCTGAGACCTATCTGGTTTACCAGCACGATGAATTTTCCGGCAAGAAAATTCTGGATGAACAGAGCAGACCCAAGCTGCGGGAATCGTACATTCTGGACACCCTTGAATGCGGCGAAGCCTCGTTTGCAATGGCCTGCCTGCTGGCAAACCGGAAGTACGACAAGAACAACCACCCGGATGACATCAAGAGTCACCAGTATATCATCAGCTTCGACCCGCGGGATGCAGCCGAAAATGGGCTGACGATGGAAAAGGCACAGGCCCTCGGCCTGAACTTCTGCAAAGAGAACTTTCCCGGTCATCCTGCTATCGTCTGCACCCACCCGGACGGACACAACCATTCGGGAAATATCCATGTCCACATCGTGATCGGCAGCGTCCGGACACGAGAAGTGGAGCGCAAGCCCTATATGCAAAAGCCCCGTGACTGGCGTGAGGGCATGAACATTCCAGCACAGCCCAGACCATGCGGCACCTGCGTGTCGCAGTCATGGAAATGTGTCAGGATGCCAAGCTGTACCAGATCGACCTGCTCAGCTCGAAAAAGCGTGTGAGCGAGCGTGAATACTGGATGAAACGGCGCAGTCAAATGAAACTCGACCGTGAAAACGCTGCCCTGCTTGCCGCCGGACAGCAGCCTACACAAACGGAGTTTGAAACCGCAAAGGAGACTTTGCGGAAACAGATCTCGGATGTGCTGGACAATGCAGCGAGCTTTGAAGATTTCTCGGACAGGCTCTTGCAGCAGTACGGCATCACGGTCAAGAAAAGCCGTGGGCGGCTCAGCTACCTGCCAGCCGGAAGAAAGAAGTTTATCCGGCGCACAGCCTCGGTGACAAGTTTGAGAAAGAACTCGTGCTTGCCACCTTGAAAGAAAATGCCAAGAGCCAGCCCATTATCCTCCACAGCAATCTTGAGGAAAAACCCGACCGAATCAAGAAGCTGGTGGACATTCAGGCAAAACTGAAGCAGGGCAAGGGCATCGGCTATGAGCGTTGGGCGAAGAAGCACAACCTCAAAGCCATGGCGCAGACCTTGATTCTTTTGCAGGAGAAAGGTCTGCTCAACGAGGACGCACTCGACCAGAGAATTGCAGAGCTTGACACCAAGTTCCATGAATCGCTGGCCGTAGTGAAAGACCTCGAAACCCGCATGGCAAACAACCAAACACTGCGCCGTTATGCTGCTTCCTACAAGCAGTACCGACCGCTCGCGCAGAAACGGAACGCTGCCAAATCCCCCGCAACCTTTGAAGAACAGCATCGTGCAGAGCTGACAGCATACCGGACAGCAGCAGCCTATCTCAAGGCAAACAACATCACTAAACTGCCAAGTCCGAACAAGCTGGAAGCGGAATACTGCGCTCTTGCTTCCGAAAAGGCCCAGTTCTATGAGCAGTACAAGGAAGCCAAGATCGAACTGCTCAAGCTGAAAGATGCAAAACAGAATGTTGCCCTGTTCTTCCGGGAGGACGAACGGACGCAACATCACGAGAGATAAGGAGTTGTGCGTATGATCAATCTGAAAATCGACCCGGAGTTCCAGAATCAGATCCCGCCGCTGACGGACGATGAGTACAAGCAGCTTGAAGAAAACATCCTCAAGGAAGGCAAGCTGCTCTCTCCTTTGATCGTCTGGAACAACACCCTCGTTGACGGCCACAATCGTTATGCAATTCTCCAGAAGCACCCGGAGATTTGCTTTTCCACCATGCCGCTCCGATTTGAAAGCAGAGAAGAAGTCCTCGCATGGATCTGCAAGAATCAGTTGGGGCGGCGCAACCTCACCCCGGAGCAGAAGCTGTTCCTCATCGGGAAGCAATATGAAGCGGAAAAATCCTCTCATGGCGAAGCCCGCAAAGAATCGCATGATGAAAATGGCCGATTTCACCGGAGTTCTCAAACTGATAACTCCGGTGAAGCCATGAAAACCTGCGAACGAATCGCAGAGGAAAATGGTGTAAGCAAGGCAACTGTACTTCGCGCATCGAAGTACATGAAAGGTGTTGAAATTGCTGAATCCCTGATTCCCGGTATGCGGGAGAAGATTCTGAACAAACAGGTAAAAGTCAGCAAGGCTGATATGCACCGCCTTGCACGAGCCAACTATGATGCCCGCGCACAGACCTTGCAGGAAATCCTGCACCCGGAACTGAAAGTTGAACCGAAACCGGATGCCGATGGCATCATCCGGGAACCGGGAAAGGCACCTGTATTGCCGTTTCAGAAAATCGAATCGGTTTACGACAGCGATGCTTACCCGGAAGAAGTGCGGCATGATTATGTCGCACTGGAACACGTTACAACACGTTTCCGCACAGAGTTTGACTATCTTCTGAGAACTATGCCAGACACAGCACAGCGAGAAGTCATTCTCGAAATCATCCACAAGCACAAGGAGTACCTTGCTTCGCTGGAATCTGCGCTCGCAGAGGATGAGCAGACAGCATAACAACAGGCACATTGTATGCTGTCAACAGAAATCCAAAGGAGTGTGCGTTTGAACAAAAAGAAAAAGTCCACAAATATTTCCCCTTACCCCGATGAAGCCATCGAACGACTGGCACGGGCATTCTATCCGGCGATCCTTGCTGCTGGAACAGCGAGGAAGGTCAACGGGAATTTGCTGCATGGCAGGCGGAACAGGCTCATATCGCAACCAAAGAAAAACAGGAAGTTCCCGTCGGGGAACTCCCTGCCTTACTTATCGTGTGTGGATTTGCAGGGTGCGTCCGGCAGGGCGCACCCTGTTTTTGCGTTCAGTCCTCTAATCCGTGACTTCCAGCCGCATTTCTCAGATACTCCTCTGGCTCACCGTTCAAAATTAGCTCTGCATACGCCAGCGGGTCATTGTAGATGAGGTAGTCCAGTTCAGACCTCTGCGCCATGGTAACATCCAGTGCATCCTCGACACCGGTGCAGTTGATGGAAATTTTGCGCCCATCCCGGAGCAGCAGCTCCACACAGCCGGTGCCCATGTTAAACTGACAGGCTCTTGCATCGTACTTCATAATCTTGCGTCCCTTCTGCCTTACGGCACTCTTACTGTTGTGACCTTCGTGATACGGTCTTTCTTCTGATAAGGTTTTGGACACACAGCCGTAAGGGAAGAGCCATTGTTCTCGTTTCCGAAGAAAACAAAAAATCCGAGCCCTTCTCCTATCGAGAAAAGGTTCGGATTTTCATGGTTTGGTGCGGATAAGAGGACTTGAACCTCCACCGAGTTGCCCCGATTAGAACCTGAATCTAACGCGTCTGCCAATTCCGCCATATCCGCATATTCTGTTTTGTTCATGGGCCGTTCGGCTCGGAACGTTAGTTATTATACCATGGAATCCGGAATTGTCAAGCGCAATTTCAAAAAAAGTTGTACTTTTCGGCGGAAAACGGAAAACAACGGAAATACGTGTTAAAATGGACCGGAAAAGCAAAAAATCAGACCGGAAACCTTTCGGCTTCCGGTCTGATTCCTAGCAGGGTGCCTTGTGGGACTCGAACCCACGGTCTCCAGATCCACAATCTGCGCGTTAACCGACTACGCTAAAGGCACCACATAATATGCGCCCGAAGGGACTCGAACCCCCGGCCCACTGCTTAGAAGGCAGTTGCTCTATCCACCTGAGCTACGGGCGCACGTTGTTATCCCATGGGGTACTTATCTGGCGGCAGTGTGCGTTCGGCACACGCTGCGAGAAGTATAATACCATACGCATAGGCTTCTGTCAAGCGGATTCTCAAATTTTTTTGGATTTTCCGGTGCAGGAAGCATTTTGGGGTCACAGCAGCCACATTCCGGCGGCCCCAAGGGCAAAGCCGAGCAGAGCCCCGGCGGCCACATCCCGGACATAGTGCGCCCCGGCAAGCACCCGCAGGGCGCAGATGAGCAGGGCCACCACCACCATGCAGGCCCCGGCGGCGGGGTAGAAGTAGCACCACACGGTGGCCAGCACGGCGGCGCTCAGGGCGGTGGCGGGGAGGGGAAGGACTTGGCCGTGGGTCTCCTTGGGCACCAACGGCGTGAAGCCGGGCTGCTCATACGGGCGGGGAAAGTTCAGCCTGGCCCGCAGGAGCGTGCCGCCCAGAAAGACGAAGGCCGGCACAAAGACTGCCCGGGCGATGAGCTGCATAAAATCCAGAGCGGCGGCGCGGTTTGCGGAGAGCAGCCGGAACCACCGGACATTCAGCAGCACCAGCAGCAAAGGGTAGCAGGCAAAGGGCACGGCAGGCAGCCAGCGGTTCAGGGCGATCACCAGCTTTTCAGGGTGGGGCGGGCCTCCAGCCAGCGCAGCAGGGTCTGGTAGCGTTCCGGGGTCATGGTATCCCTCCCTCAAAAACAGGTGTCCAGATAGTTTTCAACATCAAACGGCTCGGGTGTGGAATCTTTGCGCAGGTAGAGCGGGTGATGGGGGTGGCCCTTTTTGCTCCGCTTGCCAAAGGTGACCCACGGGATGTCCCGCTCCCTTGTCAGGGCCACCATCTCCCGCATCAGGCCGGCAGGTAGTCCCGCTTTTCGATCAGGGTGCCCCATGCGGCCCACATGGTGGGCTCGGTCTCGGCCAGAACGGCCCGCAGCCAGCACAGGTTCTCGTCGCAGAGGGCGCGGTCCGGCACCCGGTCC
>ENA-OQCX01000924-OQCX01000924.1-human-gut-metagenome-genome-assembly--contig:-NODE-924-length-14541-cov-1.800402_pt1 | contig 14541 bp, 16 predicted proteins | sample MGYA00242762_ERZ504587 | MGnify/ENA primary metagenome ERZ504587 (study PRJEB26092, sample SAMD00036337) | human gut metagenome | host: Homo sapiens | study: EMG produced TPA metagenomics assembly of...
TCAAAATGAAAACGGATTTCTGTCATTTCTGTAAATAGTTTAGGGTACCAATGTTCCATGCACAAATAATCCCGTAATTTCCGGTTTCAAACATTACGCTGCGATGCACTGTAACTCTCGCAAACCGAAAACGGCAGAATATACTTTTTCCGTTGCATTGTACGCAGCAGCTCCATACCATCCTGCAGCAACTGTATATTCTCCTTGCTGCCACTCCATGACCGATCCCGCATATATTGTAATATCTGTGTTTCATTCAACAGAAAACAGGCCGCAAACTGACCAGACCACAGGTTTTCTGATACCTCTCCGGTATATTGCATAAAGTCTATCCACGACATAGTATCAGCCGGATACTCCACACCTGCCATGTCCAGTAAATCCTTATTGTAATACAGTAAAAACTTATCTCTGCGATATGGCAGTGCAAGCAGCTCTCCGTCTTTGCCGCGCAGCACATCAAGCCCGGGATAATGCTCTGTTGGCACGCCATCTCTTCGGATATAGCTATCCAACGGCATTGCCAGGTTGCGATCCGTAATTTGACTGAGTTGATCCAGTTGATTTACATAAATAACATCCACTGTTTCTCCGCTGTCCAGCAACGCGGTCAAACTGGAATTATAATAAGTTGGTGGATAGCTGATTACATCAATTTTGATATCAGGATGATCCTTTTTCAAATTTTCGATTAGCTCTCTATCGTATATAACCACATCATAATCCCATAGTACGACCCGCAAAGTAATCGATTCATCCTCTGACTGCACTGGTCGTTGCTGCTTAGAGACCCCTATAATGCTCATACCTACAGCCAGTAAAATGATTAGTCCTACCCATCTTCGTTTCATTTGTATTCCTCTGCCGATATTCCTTTGCGCCAGTCTCCCGGTGTTACGCCGGTAATACGCTTAAAAATTCTGCTGAAATATCCCTGATCATGATAGCCGCACATTTCCCCGATCTGTTTCACGGACAGACCAGGCTCATGGACCAGAAAACGCTGGGCGTGGCTCATGCGCAGGGTGATCAGATATTTGGACGGGGTACAACCGTAGACCTGGCAGAAAATTTTGGTCAGGTAGCTGGGACTGTAGTTCATGTTATCTGCGATCAGGTTCAGATTAATGTCCTCGCTGTAGTTTTTTACAATGAAATCTTTCAGTAATGTGGCAATCTGGGCTGGTGTCATGGCAGCAGTCCGGGCATTAAACACCTCTTCGTAATCATTTCCGGCAATCTGAAATTCCTGTTTGATCTTGGAGAGAGCTTCTTTAAGCTCCTCTGAATCAACTGGCTTCAGTAGATAATCAGAAACCTTTAAAGTGATGGCCTTTTTTGCATATTCGAAATCTGAAAATCCACTGGTGATAATAAATTTAGTAAATGGAAACTGCTCCCTTACTTTTGTGAGCAGGGTGATTCCATCCATCACAGGCATACGGATATCCGTAATTACAAGATCAGGGCTGAGCTTTTCTACCAGAGCCAGAGCCTGATCGCCTGTTTGTGCAGTTCCTGCCACCAGAAAATCCGGATCCGCTTTCTGGATTTTCTGGACAAGATTTGTGAGCAGAAGTTCTTCATCCTCCGCAACGATGACAGTGTACGTCATACTGTTTGATTCCTCCTTGCTTATTCACTTATGCAGTCAGTTTCATCTGCTGATTTATCTGTCTTGGAAAAATACCGTCCAATAGACACGATTCCGTGCCCCTCAGCGGTATTTCCATATCTGAAAATAATGTCTCCTTTACAGAATATTTTCCATCTGAGATATACATTTATAGTTCCCAGACCGTTTATCTTCAGTTCCGGAAGTCCCGGATTCTGAATGGCTTTCATAATGTTGGCAGTGATCCTCTCTTTGGCTTCCTCTGTAAAGCCAGGACCGGAATCCGTCACTTCAATCTGCCAGCTTCCTTTCGTGACCACACTGGTGATCGAAATGTTCCATGGCGGTGCACAGTTCGAACCATAGCGAATGGCATTTTCCACAATAGGCTGGATGATCAGCTTGGGGACTGGTTGGGAAAGAAGGCTTTCATCTACATGGATGCTGTAATTCAGGCTGGACTGATAACGGACCTTCATACAATACAGATATTTCTGTACATAATCCAGTTCATCCTTTAAAGTGACCGTTGTCTCTGTGGTATTGGTAATATAACGCATGATCCGGGAAAGATTCCGGCACATTTTTACCACGGTCTCAGAATCTCCGTTCTCTGCCAGAACTATAATGCTGGACAAGGTATTGTAGTAAAAATGAGGATTGATCTGTGTCTGCAAAGCCATGCTTCTGGCTTTCATTTCCTGCTCCTTAGCCTGATTCAGCTGCTCCATGGAATCCTTCAGATTGTCGCTCATCAGCTGAAAGGCCTGGTAGAGCTCTTCCAGTTCATTAACGGAAACCGGATATGCAGTCACCTTTTCCTGTCCAAGTGTATCAAGCTCCATGCGCTGAATAATATGCTTCAGATGCTTTACCGGTTTTACGACTGAACGGGAAAGCCGGTAGGAAATAAAGATGGAGACTGTCAGAAACAGCGCAACAATTGCCGCAAGAATACGAAGCAGATTGTAAACCGGAGCCAGAACTACAGATTCCGGCTGAATTGTAAGATAGGTATAGCCGGTATAAGAGGATACGGCCTCTGCTGCATACTCTGTTTTTCCTGTAAGAGGACTGATAAAAGTGAGGGCTGAATCATCTCCCTTGGTAAGTTCATAGTAGGGCTGAAGTGCTGCTTTGTATTCCTGGGAAATATCGTAGGGATAGATCAGATCGCCATTGCTGTCAAAAACATAGATGCTGGCAGCATCTTCATGGTTCTTTTTTTTATAAGTGATGATACTTTTAAAACAGATTTGCACTGCTTGGCTGTTTCAATCACACCCACGCCACGTTTATATTGATTATTAAAGGATCGGTACAGGGAAATAAACCACTGGTCATAGGTGGCTGTTTTTGTATATTCTCTGGTACAGTAGGGTGGAGTAAGGACTTTTTTTCCCTCCAGTTCACGGGCGACCTCAATCCACTCATCCTTTGAGCCATCCGTCTTTTTGACTATAGTTGAGATGCCGGCTTCCAGAACATATCCGGAAAAATCATAGAGATTTACCTGATCTGCCTTCAGCTCGGTTCCGGAAAGGGAAATAAACAAATCAGACATGGCAGAAAGCATGTTGCTGGAAATATTTAAGTTGAAGGAATTGTCCAGAATGGTTTTTGACTGATTGCTGTAGTTAATGTTTACAGATACTGCATCCAGATTGCGGATCGCGGAATCTACCTGAGTCTGAAAGCTGGAATTGAGAGTGTTCATGGCACTGATCTGACTTTGCTTGAGCTGTCTGGAAACAAAAGCATAGAAAAAACAGCAAAAGAAAAAAGAATCAGGCAGGCCAGACTGATATAGGCAAAAAAAAGCTTGGATTGTAAACTGCGTGATTTCATCTGGCGATACCTCCTGTAATTGTTTTGCCCGCGCTGCTGACTATATTATGAAAGCAGATGCAGAAATCCATGTGTGAAACATTAAAAATCAGTATATCATATTTGTTTAAAAAAGTACAAATAAATGCTCGAAAACAGAGAAAATATATATAAGAATTTCGGGTGACTTTTCGAAGAAACATAAGCTTATGTGAAAAAAGTATAATATGTGGTGAAAAAAGTACAAATTGAAAGTAAGAATATCCATGGATTAAAAAGCATCTGGCTGATAAAATAATATCATCAAAAGAACAGAGGAATCAGCGGAGATTCCTGAATGAGGTAAATGCCATTTTATTAAAAGGAGGATATGTAAATGAAAAGAAAGAGTTTTGTGGCAGTGGCTTGTGCAGCAGCAATGATCGCGTCCATGACAAGCGGACTTACCGTATTTGCAGAGGAGACTGCAGATTTTTCCGGTGAGGAGCTGAGTATTCTGGTATCAGCAGGCTGGATGGATAACAGATATGATGCAACAATCGAGCGTTTTGAAGATACTTATGGTGTAACAGTTGACCTTCAGACTATTCCGGCTGACCAGTATTCTGACCTGCTTCAGTCCAAATTGGCTACTGATTCCTGTGCAGATATTTTCTGGATTCAGTCCAACCCATTTGCAATCGAGTCTACAATCGTTGATCCAGAGAAATACTGTATTGATTTCACAGGAGCTTCCTGGGAAGATCTTATGCCGGAAGCAAGAAAAACATCCTGTGTATACAATGATAAATTATACGGACTTCAGATCTGGCACAATTCACCAGAGTATGTAATGGTTTATAACAAAACATTGTTCGAAGAGAATGGTTGGGAGATACCATCTACTTATGCAGAGCTGAAAGACCTTTGCGCTAAGATCGCAGAACAGGGAATTACTCCATGGTTTATGCCAGGTGCAGATGGATGGCAGCATCAGCTGGCATTCTTCCAGATCGGTGGTGTTTACGAAGAAGCTACACCAGGACTTTACGATGCTTTGAATACAAATCAGGCTACATTTGCTGACAATGAGAAAATGCTTGAGGTTCTGAACGAGTTCAAAGAGCTTTCCGATGCAGGATATTTCGGAGAGGACTGGATTGGAACTGACAGCACCAACCTGACAAATGAATTTGGCGACAGAAACATTGCAATGGCTATGGCAAACTCCAGTTACATTCAGCAGATCAAAGATGACACAGGCACAGAGGATGAGTTTGGTATGTTCCTGATCCCACTTGGCGATAACACCTGGTATCCGACAACCCGGCTGGACCTACCATGTTTGGTTACAAGGGAACAGAGCATGAGGATCTTGTAAAAGAATTCTTCAATTTTGTTACAACCACAGAGAGTCTTCAGGAAATCCTTGACAACTCTCCTGCATACACAAACGTTGATATGAACGATGATGCAATTGAGCAGCACTGGCTGCCAGAGGAAGAAGAGTTCCTTGCAACAGTAGATGACAGCAAGAAGAGCGTATCTGTTCTTCAGACTGGTACCAAATATACAAACGACTACTGGATGCAGTTCGGTCAGGATATGGTTGCGTTCTGCCAGGGCGAAATGGAAGCAAATGACGTTCTTGCAAATATGGACACCAACCGTGCAGAGGCTGCCAAGACAGTTGGCGATGCAAACTGGAACTAAATAAAGTTTTTCGGTAAGAAATTGACATAATTATTTAAGCATAAGATATTTAATAAGGGTATATCTTCAGTGCGAAGGAGTGATTCCTTCGCACTGTTTGATAAAGGGGAGGTATCGCCTTTGAATAAGAAGAAAATTTATCCACAGTGGTTTCTGATACTGCCGCTGGCTTTGTACATTATCTTTTTCCTGCTTCCCAGTATAATGGGTGTTGCATATTCATTCACTGACTGGAATTCAAGAAGTGTATTAAATGGTGTTCATTTTGTCGGAATTGACAATTTTAAAGAGATTTTCACATCAAACAAAGATTACTTAAGCGGTATTGGAAATACATTGAAATTTACCATTATTTCCAATATTGTGAAGCTGATCCCGGCACTTCTGATTGCATCATGCTTCAGGAAGGACTGAAAGGAAAGGGACTTTACAGAACACTTTTGTATCTGCCGTCTATCCTTCCTTTTGTTATCATTGGTCTTGTTTTCAAGTCCATTCTCAACTATAACAATGGTCTTTTAAATGCAATTCTGGATGGTCTGCATCTTGGAATCCTGAAACAGAAATGGCTTTCGGATCTTGGCGTTGTGTGGAAATCCATTTATGGTGTGGATGCATGGAGAGGTATTGGTTATGTAATGACGATTTTTCTTGCCGGTCTGAATACCATTCCGAGATCCTACTATGAGGCAGCTGAGATCGATGGGGCAAACTTCTGGCAGAGGCTTCGCTATGTGACACTTCCAATGCTCAGCGGCGCCATTATGATCAACCTGGTATTTGGTATTACCTATGGTCTGAAGGTATTTGATATTGTTTATGTTCTCACAAACGGCGGCCCTGGACATGCAACAGAGGTTCTTACCACCTATGCATTCCAGCTTTATTCCAGAGGTCAGTACGGTATGTCTTCTGCTTTGAACAGTATTCTGCTTCTGATCACAGCAATTGCTGGTGTTGTAATTGTTAAAACTTTAGGAAAACAGGAGGTACAGCAATGACAAAGAAAAAAGTTCAGAATCTGCTGAAACATCTGGTCTGCATCCTGCTGTGCCTGACCGTTATCCTGCCTTTTTATATGGTAGTTATAAACTCTTTCAAGAGTAAAGGCGAGGCTTCCCGAATGAGTCTTGCCCTGCCGAAGGAATGGCTGTTTTCCAATTATACCGAGGTTATTGACAAAGGAAACCTGATCCAGGGATTTTCAAACAGTTTACTTTACGCACTGGTCGCAACCACTTTGGGGGTTGTGCTCTGTGCAATGGCTGCCTTTGTAATGTGCCGCAAGCGTACCAGATTAAATGTATTTTTATATTATTTCGTACTTTGCGGACTGTTTTTCCCGGTTAACTATGTAACATTGGTGAGAGTATTAAGCACTCTTCATCTGAACGATACGCGACAGGGAATTATTATGGTGTTTACAAGCGCCATGATTCCATTCTGTGTGTTTACTATCCGCAACTTTGTGGTTTCCGTTCCGGTGGAACTGGACGAGGCAGCAGTCATTGATGGCGCAGGTCCTATCAGCCTGTTTTTTAAGATTATCATCCTCTTCTGAAGCCAACTATGGTGACCTGTTTTATCCTGCAGTTCATGGGTGTGTGGAGCGATTCCTGACTCCATTGTATCTGTTCAAGCAAGAGTAAAATGTTCCCGATGACTATGGCTGTTTATCAGTTCTTTGGAAAAAATTAAAAGCTACTGGAATTACATTTTTGCTGATATTGTACTTACCTGTATTCCGGTTGTAATCGTGTATATGATTGGACAGAAATATATTGTGGGCGGTATGACTTCCGGTGCGGTGAAAGAATGATCTGGGGCGCGCAGCGAGGCTGCAAATTATAATTGAAATTCCTTCTAAACCGGGAATGGTTCTTTGAATGTTAGGATTTGGAGAGCTGTTTCCGGTATTTTTTTTGCCTAAAAGGTGCCTACATTTGCCAGAATGCTGAAAAATAAGAAGAAATCTGTTATCTTTATCTGTGAAGAATTTTATTGTATGCAGTCTGCGGTTTCTGAGCTGCAAATTGCGGATTTTTCAGGAAATGTGGTAAAGTATCTGGAGAAAATGTAGGAGTGGGAAAATAATGAGGCATAAAATTGAGATGACAGCAGATGAAAAAATGTGGAACCGGATCAGCCAGATTCTCGCAGTTGTTCTGGTGCTACTTTCCGGAATTGATATTGTCCGGTTTGCAATTTTGGGAGATAAGACAGCATTTATTACATTCAGTATGATCGCGGTGGTTTTTATGCTGGTGGCGTATATGGCATGGAAAAGCAGAATGCCATTTTTATATCTGCTGATTGCAGCGGCAGCTTTCATTCTGTATTTTAATACCAATTTTTCTACCAGTACATATTATTTTAACTGGTTATTTCTGGCAGAGGCTATTGTAGCCGCGCTGGGAGGAATCCTGGGGACAACGGTGATGATCTGGAAAAAATCCCTATGGGGCGTGTGGGCAGTTTTTACCGCTTGCGGCAGCAGTTCTGATACTGGCAGGATTTCTGGGATTTTGGAAAGTAAGGTATGATGCAGGACATGAAGCGCAGGGACAGGCTCGGGATGAGTTATGGGCAGTTCCGTCGAAATATGATGGGGAAGAACCAGAACAGGCTGGAACTGTGGAAGAAGTTGTATACGATACCAGGGCTTATGCCACTGATGGAAGAAGCGTGAAAAAGTCAGCTTATGTATATCTTCCATATGGTTACAGTAAGGAAAAAGAGTATAATATTCTGTATCTGATGCATGGAACTGGTGATGATGAAAAATACTGGCTGAAAACAAATCCATATAATAAAACCATGCTGGATAACATGATCGCAGATGGAGATATTGAGCCACTGATCGTGGTGACACCAACCTTTTATGTGGAAGATGACTGTGCAGATGATCTGGATCAGCTGACCTATTCTTTTGCAAAAGAGCTGCGAAATGATCTGATGCCTGAGATTGAATCCTCTTATTCTACATATGCAAAATCGACAGATGATGCGGGATTTTCCAAGAGCCGGGATCACAGAGCCTTTGCCGGTTTGTCAAGAGGGGCGGTAACGATGTATCATTCTGCGTTGTGTCAGAGACTGGATTATTTTTCCTGGTTCGGGGCATTCAGCGGAAGCAGGACAGACAGGACTGCATTTGAAGATACCATTCAGACAGGCGATTTTGCAGAACTGCCAATTCATTATCTGTATGTGGCAAGCGGCAACTTTGATTTTGCCCTGCGGGACAGGTACAGGATTACCAGGCACTGCTGGATATAGAACCCAGATTGCGGTCTGGTGTAAATACCTGTTTTGATGTATTTCCAATGCGGTATCATTCTATGGGAAACTGGCATCTGGCGCTGTATAATTTTTTACAGAAGATTTTCTAGAGCGTGTTTGAAAAAGGCTTTCTGCAAGATGTGCGTCACAATTTGTGGGAGATTTCGCCCGGATGAGGCGCCGTAGCGGGCTACGGCAACGAATTCGGGTGAAATATACCGCAAAGTGGGGCGTGCAGATTGCGGGAATGATTTTTCAAACAGGCTTTAGAGCCTGTTGCTGCGAACAGGAGAACAGCAATGCGCTTTTTGCACAGTTGGCGCGTGTTTTTTGGCAGGTTGCGTTTGGAATAGCGCAGCCTGCTTTTTATTTGGTAGAATTAAGCTGAGAAGCAGCATTCGGTTATGAGTAAGTAGCGAAGCGGACCTGGAATATCCGCTTGACATTAAAAGAAAATTATAGAAAATTTCAGGAGGAAATCATGAAGCAGTCATTTAACGAAAACTGGATTTGCTACAAAACAGGAGATAAAGAAAATGCATTTGCAGTAACTCTTCCGCATGATGCCATGCAGCTGGATGAGAGAAGCGAGACAAGTGCCGGCGGTGTGAATACAGGATGGTATGAGGCACAGGATTACACTTACGAGAAAACATTTATCCTTCCAGAGGAAGCGAAAGACGAGAAAGTGATCCTGGAATTTGAGGGCGTTTACCGTAAGGCAACTGTATATCTCAACGGCGAAAAAGTTGCATATCATTCTTATGGCTATCTTGGTTTCTATGTAGATGCAACAAAATATGTAAAATTCGGGGGAAGAAAAATGTGATCCGGGTGGAAGTGATCAATCACGATCAGCCTAATAGCCGCTGGTATTCCGGTCACCGGAATTTACCGTCCGGTGTGGCTGTATATCGTGCCGAAGAAACATTTAAGATTTGACAGCGTGAAGATCACTACACTGGATTATAAGGAGCCGAAAATCCGCGTGGAGGCATGGCCGAATGCTGCCGGTGAGGTGAAAGTGGAAATTATGGAGAAACAGATTGTTACCAGAAAAGCTGTGGCTGGCGAAAGTGCAGACCAGACAGACGAGACCATAGAGCAGTGTATTGACGAAAATGCAGTACAACCAACCGTTCAAAATTCTGACAAAGCATCAGATAAGATCATCGCCTTGGAAATTCTCCAGGCAGATGGTAAATTTTCTAGAGAAATTGCTCTTCCGGGAGCAAACCTTTGGAGTCCGGAAGCACCGAATCTTTACACCTGTCGCGTAACCTTCGGCGAGGATATTCAGGAAGAAACCTTTGGAATCCGTGTAGTAAGCTGTACTCCGGAAGAGGGCTTCTGTATCAATGGAAAACGTGTCCTGTTAAAAGGTGGCTGTATCCATCACGATAACGGCCTTCTTGGTGCCTGTGCGTATGAATTTGCAGAACGCCGTAAAATCCGCATCCTTCTGGACGCTGGCTATAATGCAATCCGTTCTGCACATAACCCATGCTCCAAAGCACTTCTTCGCGCCTGTGACGAGATGGGAATGCTTGTAATGGACGAATATATTGATGGCTGGTATATCCATAAAACAAAGTATGACTATGCAGATGAGATTCTGGAAAATTACAGAAAAGACTTAAAAGATATGGTGGATAAGGACTATAATCATCCATCTGTGATCATGTATTCTACAGGAAATGAAGTATCTGAGACTGCGCAGAAAAAGGGAATTGCCCTTACAAAATCCCTTACAGACAGACTTCATGAGATGGATTCCACCCGCCCTGTAAGCTGCGGAATCAACATCTTCTTTAACTTCTTAAGCTCTATGGGATTTGGTGTTTACAGCGATAAAAAAGCAGATGAAGCTGCTGAGAATGCCAAGAAGAAAAGGAGGCTGTGGAAGTGAATTTATACACGGTAGCCGGAATTTTGGTGCCGGATTTATGAAAACAGGAGCAACTCTTTATCCATGTGATGTGAAAACAAGGGATGCATATGCCAATATGGATGTAGCAGGATATAACTATGGAATCAAGCGTTACCGTCATGACTTAAAGAAGTATTCCAAGCGAATTATTCTTGGAAGTGAAACCTTCTGTGCAGATGCTTACAGATTTATGCAGGAAGCAAAACGTGATAAGCGTATCATTGGTGACTTCGTCTGGGCAGCTCAGGATTATCTGGGTGAGGTTGGAATCGGCGCATGGGAATATAAGGATTATGCACCTCGTTTTGATGGCGGCTGTGGCTGGGTAAGTGCCGGTTCAGGCCGAATTGATCTCACAGGAAAGCCTCTTGGCGAGATGGCATATACCAGAGTTGCCTTTGAACTGGAGGATCTGCAATTGCAGTTATGCCGGTTGATCACACAAAGGATGCCCATTCTCCTTCTGCATGGAAAATGACAAATGCAATGGAAAGCTGGTCATGGAATGGCTGTGATGGGAATGCAGCAAAAGTGGAAGTTTACACTCGTGCAGATCATGTGAAGTTGTATATAAACGGCAAGTGTGTAGGCACTAAGAAGCCGAAAAATGACTGCAAGGTATTCTTTGATACAACCTATCAGAATGGAGAAATCAAGGCTGTTGCCTATGATGCAAATGACAATATAATTGCAGAGAAAACCTTGACAACCGCGGGAAAAGAAACAATCCTCCAGGCAGAACCAGAGCTTACCTGTGTGAATGCAAACACCGATCTTTGCTACGTAAGAATGCGCTACACAGACGAAAACGGCCAGACAAAACCGTTGGCAAGAGGCAGAATCAAGCTTGCTGTAAAAGGTGGCGAGCTTCTGGCATTTGGAAGTGCCTGCCCATACTATCCGGAAAGCTACCAGAGCAATGAGACAGATACTTATTATGGAGAAGCACTGGCGATTATCCGTCCACAGGCTGGAGCTGGTAAAGTAGTTGTGAAAGCTGAATCTGAGCTTGGAAATGCAGAGACAGAGATTGAAATATTAGATTGATTTAAATTTCATATGCTTACCAGTTTTGCCAGAAACGGTTCCAAATTTGCCGAATTTTCACAAATCCCATTCCTTTTGCTATAGTAAATCCAGCGGTTCAAACAGAACTGAAAGGACAGAGTAACTATCTGAAAAGTATGTGTTTATCTGTCAAAGGAAATTTACTAGGAGGAAAGGAAATATGAAAAAGCATACCGGGAAAATCTGGCGTGGTTTGGCAACAACTACAGCCTCACTTCTCACAATCACACTGGGCGGAAGCTCAATTGCAAATGCAAGAGTGGATTTCATTAATGCGACACTTGGAACCTCAAGCTACAAAATCGAGCAGGGAGATTCTGACTCTGATGGCATTTATTATGAATCTGAATTTGATAATGTAGAGGATCTGGTAAAGGCTAAAGAACAGCTGGCTGCTGAAATTTCTTCAGAAGGTTCCGTTTTATTCAAAAATACAGATCAGACCCTTCCACTTGACAAATCCAAAGAAGCTGTTACCCTCTGGGGCTTAAACAGCCATCTTCCGGGAACCGCGGATTAATTGGTTCCTCTGTTGTGGCTGATTCAGAGGATGGTCAGATCGCTTATGGTATTGAAGAAGCTATGGATGAAAGAGGCTTCACAGTAAATGAAACCATGAAAGGCTTTTATGCAAGTGAAACCTGCGCGCCATATTACAGAAAAGCTTCTTTCTTTGGAAATGAAGTTCCGGGCCATAGCCTTGTACCTGCTTTTTCCGCTTCTTATAATGAAGCAGATACATATACAGTAGGTGAGGCACCTGCTGAACTTTACACAGATGATATTCTGGAATCTGCTAAGGATACAACAGCAGTTGTTGTTCTTTCCCGAGACAGTTCAGAGGCGTCTGACTACAGCACAAATATGAAGGATCCTAATGGGGACAGCTTCGACACACCGATGTCTATCTCAGCTTACGAAAAAGAGATGATCCAGCTTGCAAAGGAAAATAGCAATGGCAAGGTGATCGTTTTGATCAATTCTGATGTTCCTATGGAAATCCAGGAACTGAAGGATGATCCGGAGATTGGAGCAATTCTTTGGACTGGACTTCCGGGAATGAATGGATTCCTTGGAGTATGTGATGTACTTTCTGGCGCTGTGAATCCATCCGGTCATATTTCTGATACTTATGCCACAAGTTCTGTTTCTGCTCCGGCAATGACCAACTTTGGTCTTTATACTTATACTAATGCTTCCAATGCAGAATCTGGTGCAGAACTTACAGAAGCAGACAAGGGTGACTGGTATGTAGTAGAAACAGAAGGTATCTATATTGGTTATAAATATTATGAAACCCGTTACGAGGATACTGTTCTGGATCAGGGAAATGCAGCCACCACAGAAGGCTCTTCTACTGGCAAAGCTGGAACTATGTAGATGAAGTAACTTATCCGTTTGGATATGGTTTATCTTATACAACCTTTACTCAGGAGCTGGAAAGTGTAGATGTAATATCTGGGGAAAAGGGACTTGCAAAAGTGAAGGTAACCAATACCGGTGACGTTGCCGGAAAAGATGTTGTCCAGCTTTATGTACAGACACCATATATAGAGGGCGGACTGGAGAAAGCTTCTATTCAGCTTCTTGATTTTGGAAAAACAGAGGTTCTTGAGCCTGGCGAATCACAGACTCTGGAAATTGAGTTCGCTCCGGAATATATGGCAAGCTATGATGAAAAAGCTGTAAAAGAAGATGGAACAGAGGGCGCATGGGTGCTGGATTCCGGTGATTATTATTTCACAATCGGAAACGGTGCGCATGAAGCATTAAACAATGTCTTGGCGGTAAAAACAGATTCCACAGACGATCTGATCACAATTACAGACGATGAAACAATTGAGCCGGAAAATGTAGTGACAGTTTCTCTTGGTGAAGATAAAGAGACTTATTCTGAAAACGTAGAGAATGCATTCCAGGATTGCGATATTAACAATCTGATCCCGGATACTGCTGAATACACTACACGTTCTGACTGGAGCAAGGGCTGGAAAGAAGTGGAAAGCATTACTCCAATAGAGGAAATGATGAAAGGTCTTACAAACTCCGCTTATGAGCTTACTGAGAACAATGACGAAGAAGTTGTCTGGGGAGCTGACAACGGATTAAGCACCGTTGATTTCCTCCAGTTTAATGAGGATGGAACTTTCGCAGGTGCACTTCCTCTGTCTGATGAAAAATGGGATCAGCTTATGGATCAGCTGACTTTGGAAGAGGCTGCCAACTTTATTGAAAAAGCAGGAGATAAAAACTTTGAGAAGCTGGATTCTATTTTCCTGCCAGAAGCAATCTGGTATGACGGACCGATCGGTTACAGCTACGACCAGATTGAGGATATGCAACCCGCTGGAATGAATCCAACTCTTCCGAGCCGACTTATGTTTCTTCAGACAACGAATATGCTTCCTACTCTATGAGCTCCATGCCTACAGAACCTGTAGTTGCAGCAACATTCAATAAAGAACTTGTAGAGAGAGAAGGAGAGCTCTTTGGTGAAGATGGATTGTGGTCCAATGCCAACTCCATTGCAGCACCTGGTCTTAACATTCACCGTGCACCTTACTGCTCCAGAAATCATGAATATTATTCAGAAGATGCCATGCTTACCAACCTGTTGGGACAGGCTGTCTGCAAAGGCGGAAAATCCAAAGGTCTTATGATGATGCCGAAACACTATATCATGAATCATCAGGAGTTAAACCGTTCCGGTGTTTCCACATTTTTCACAGAGCAGGCTGCAAGGGAAAATGAACTCCGTGCATTCCAGGGAGCTATGGAAAATAACTATGCGCAGGGAATCATGACAGGCTTCAACCGTCTTGGAACTGTATATTCAGGAGCTTCCGAAGCTTCACAGGTGCAGGTTGCACGTAACGAGTGGGGCTTTGAAGGCTGGATCGTAACAGATATGATCAACGGTGCTGATTACATGAACTGGAGAGATATTGTATTTGGCGGCGGTGGCGGATGTCTTACAACTTCCGCATATGAAAGCGCTAATATTGGTTCCATGACTTCAACCGAGAACCTAAAGCTGATTGCAAAGGACTCTGCTTTCCAGAAAAAGATGAAAGAAACAATTAAATATTTCGTATATAATACAGTTGCAAGTAATGATATGAATACA
>ENA-OQCX01000925-OQCX01000925.1-human-gut-metagenome-genome-assembly--contig:-NODE-925-length-14536-cov-1.986467_pt1 | contig 14536 bp, 21 predicted proteins | sample MGYA00242762_ERZ504587 | MGnify/ENA primary metagenome ERZ504587 (study PRJEB26092, sample SAMD00036337) | human gut metagenome | host: Homo sapiens | study: EMG produced TPA metagenomics assembly of...
CGGACGGATTTGTGAGTGTATCGGTCAGCGTCAGGGGGGCTGCTCTGTCCTCCTTCAGGGTAAGTTTTACAGTGTAATCAACGTAAGCATTCTTGCCGTCGTACTTAAGCCCGGCAGATTGTTTATCCAGACTGAATTTCTTTTCCTCGCCGGGCGTGGTGCTTTCTTCGCGCTTAATATAAATGGTGACCTTTGCTTTTTCGTTGACCTTAAACTCATTGCTCCCGCCGGTCGTGACCTTGGTTTGGTCCCACCGGAAATCAAAGTTGACTGTACTTCTGACCTTGGTGGTATTCGACACCTGATCCTGATGAATAAAATCACGGTCATAGGTGAACAGGACGTACCACTTACCGTTTTCCTTTACAAACTGGTAGGTGCCACAAACGCTGCCCTTTGGACCGGTATAGTTCGGATCGATCAAGTCGCCAGTTTCCGAAGCAACGCTCTGCAAGTCAAAAGCCTCCGGCAAAGCTACTTTAACCTTGTAGTCATGGCTTGCAATGTCCTGAGCCGGAATATCCTTCAGTTCAAGGTAGCCGTGCATTTGGTCAGTGACAACGCTGGTGGCAACATCAACGTATTGGCTGCCCTGCTGCTTCTGAATCTTGAAATCAGTAACATAATTAGTACCGTCCAAGGCAGAGCCAACGGTCGTGGTGCTTACGGTCGTGGGCTCACCCGCCAGCGTAAGCATATCGGGGGCTTTCAGTGCGCCGTCAACGGCAGAGGAGAGCATCTCGTCTGCGTACTGGGCGGCGGCAACATCCACCACGGCCAGAACCTCGGCGTTGGAAAGGGTGACCTCAGCCACCTTGCCGTCCACGTCGCCGGAGATGACGGTCAGGGTGTTCTCGTCCGCCTCGCTCACGATGCCCACGGTCTCCACGGGGCTGAGCGTCAGTCACGGTGGTGGTCTGCGGCTCGGCAGCGGGGGATGCCACGCTGGGATAAGGGTGTCCGCGCGGATGCAGAGGTGCCGGTGCTGTCCACCGGCTTTGCGGCGGGCTGCTCCGGGTTGGCGGTGTCGGGGAGATCGGGGGTGATCATGCTGTCGGCAGCGGGGGCGTCCTCGGCGGCGGGGGCGGTATCCAGCGCAGAAGCGCCGGAAGTTTCAAGCTCTGCGCCGTTCTCACCCTCAGCGTCCATGCTGAACAGGTCGTCCAGATCGTCCGCTGCACCATCGGCGCTGCTGTCCACAGCCACGGTGCGGGTGACGTACTTATTATAAATAACGATGTCGCCCACATTGGCGGCGCTGCCGTCCTCGCCGTCCAGCAGCCAATCCATGTCGCTCATGGAGCTGCGCAGGGCAAGCACGCTGGCCTCCTGCGGGATGGCGCTCTGGGGGATACCGGCGTACTTCAGGCAGTAGGAGAGGAACATCACGTCCCACTCGCCGTAGGGGTTGCCGTAAGACTGGCCGTAGCGGGAGTAGTAGTGCAGGGTCACGCCGTCTGCGGGGTCGATCTCGAAGTTTTTTCTCGCTCTGCTCGTAGCCCAGCTGGGTCTTTGCCACGCTGAGCAGGTCCTCGTCCAGTTGCCGGTCATCACGGCCTCGGCGTGGCGGCCTGCCACTCTTCGGGGGTCTCAACGTCGGCGGAGGTGTCGCTCAGGCAGGCTACAGTGTGGTGATGCTCCGGCAGAGGGCAGGTAAGCACTTCCTCGTAGCAGGCGTCAGTGTGGTGGTGGTAGATGGGCTCCACGGTGTCCACCGTCGGCTCCAGTGCCACAGGCTCGGCCACAGCCATAGCCGCCAGCTCGGCGCTCTGGGTGGGCTCCACCACCTGCTCCACAAGCTCGCCCTCTTCCAGTCCACAGGTCAGCTCGTACTCGGTGGTATAGCAACTTTCGTCGTGGGTATGCTCAAATTTGTCGCAGATCAGGCTGCCATCCTCGGGGTCGAAGCAGTCGTCACCGTGGACGTGCTCTTCCTCCATGCAGGTCAGGGTCTGCACCTCGGTGTAGCAGTCCTCGGTGTGCTCGTGGGGCACAAACTCGATCTGCGGCTCCAGCGACAGCGGCGCGGGCTCAGCCTCAACGGTGGGCTGGCTGGTCGCAGCAGCGGCGGCCACCTCGTCCGCATTTTCAAGCTCGCCTTCCTCGTAACCGCAGGTGAGCACCTTGGTGTAGCAATCCGCGGTGTGGGTGTGCTCCTCCTCGCCGCACTGGTACTGCGCGGTCATCGAGATGCCCACGCCATGCAGCTGCCAGTTGACGAACAGGGTGGTGATCATGGCAAGTGCCAGCACAAATGCGGTGTAGCGCCGCAGGGTGTGCCGGTTCTCACGGAACCGCTCCATGTACGTTTTAAGAATGTCGTTCATAACGAAATACCTCCTCCCGGGGTCAATGGATCAACGAGAAACTGGACAAGGGCCATATCCGCAGGAAAACCCTGCCCACGATCTGGCTTTTTTCAACGCAGCCTATCACGCTGCTGCGGCTGTCGATGGAGGTGGCACGGTGGTCGCCCAGCACGAAGTAACGGTTTTCCGGCACCTGATAGGGGAACCGGATGTCGCATTCGCCCACGGTCAGCGCGTCCACATAGGGTTCGTCCAGCGCCACGCCGTTTACCGAGACTACGCCGTTCACGTCCATATCGATCACATCACCGGGCTGCCCGATGATGCGCTTGAGCAGCAGCTTGTTCTGCCAGTAAAACCCGCATAACTCACCGTTTTCAATGTGGTTGGATTTTACCAGCAGGATAATGTCTTTATCATTAATGTAGGGTACATGCTGTCGCCGGAGACCTGAAGCACCGGCAGAAACAGCGTAGCCAGCAGCACGGCTGCTGCGGCCACCACCACCAGAATATAGATCGTACTGCGCAGCACCCGCTGGTAGCGGCTCTGGTACGCAAGACGCTCACGTTCTGCGGCCACTTCCTCGGTGGAAGGGATGGAAGCGAACCGGATATCGCGTTTTTTCATGTTTCCTCCGAAGGCAGGCCGTCAGTGCTGCGGTATTGATCCAGCAGCTCGTTGGCCTTGTGGTCAAATGCCTGCCAGCGCTGCTGCACCTCCTGCTCGGCGCGCTCTACCATGGCCTTGCAGTCGGCCTCGGTCTGGGTGCGTTTTTGCGCGGCGGCGGCGGTCATGGCGTCGCATTCCTGCTGCGCCTGCGCTTTCAGGCTGTCGGCGTCTGCCTGTGCCTGCTCCAGAATGCGCTTGGCTCGCTGCGCGCCTGCGAAGGTATTGGCGGCGGTGGCGTTGGTGTCCGCAAGACTGGCCTGCACCGAGTGCAGATAGTCATCGGCGGCGGCCTGCGCGGCGGCGAACACGTTGTTCAGCTCCAGCGCGGCCTGCGCGATGGAACCGGCGCTTTCCAGCCGGAGCTGCCGGTCCTGCAGCTGCGCGGTAAGCGCGGCGTTCTGCGCCTTGATTGGTCCTCGCTCTGCTTCAGCGCATAGATGATCTCTATCAGTTCAGCGCGGTGCATCCGCCGCAGTTCACGATCTGCCATTTGCGTACAAACTCCCGAATGTAAAGATAATGAAATTTTTTTCGAAAATACCGAAAAAACTTAAAGAAAATGCCTGAAAACTCACTTGTTGCCACGCAACTTGCGCAGCTGGAGAGACCTTTTATAAACTATCTTATTTTAGCACATTCCATGTAACAACAATATAACAAATCAGACACAAAATCAAGAGATAAAGCCCAAAAAATATCGCATTTTTTTGCTTTTATATAGAAAAAGCCCAAAAAACGACCACTGACCCCCCCAAAAGCTTAAAAAGTTTGTTCACAATTCTGGAACGTGAAGTGCTGCGCAGTAATGCACTGAATTACAGCGTGTACGAAAAACGGGAGCCGCACTTTTCGAAAAAAGCGCGCTCCCGGATCTGAACTTTGGGGTGATGCTTTTACTTGCCGAAGCTGCCCAGCAGGCTGTTCAGCGATACAAAGGACTGGTAGATGACGTTAACGTTGTTGATGATGGAGCTTGCACCGGAGAAGATGCGGGCAATGTAGTTGAACACCTTGCCGATGTCCAGGAAGGACTGATAAGCGTTGCTGGCGCCGCCGTCCAGATAGGTCATCTCCTCGGCTTCGATAGCGGAATAGCTGGCGGGCATTTTCATGGTAGAAGTAGTCATGGTAAAATCCCTTTCTTCAATGGTGTCATTGCGTTTACAGCAGTGTTCAGAACATGGTGGCGACCAGCAGGGTAGTAAGCAGGGCACCGGCCACAAGGGCAGGGCCTACATACTTCTGCCACTGGGCGGCAGGCTGGGTGGTGGGCTGCGGCACGGTAGAAGTACCGGCTTGGCAGTCCAGTGGGCGTAGATGGTGGCGTCGGAGGTGAACACGGTGGAGGTGGTCACCTTGCTGCCGCCCACCGGCTCGGTGTACCAGCCGTCAAAGGTGTAGCCCGTCATGGTAGGCTGCTCGGGCGTGCTCTCCAGTTTGCCGGACAGGTTCGTGTAGGTTACCACGGTGGAGCAGATGCCGCCTTGGGCATCCATACCAATGGCGTACACGTTCTCTTCCTTTTTGCTCCCTGAAGTTTTGTCGGCGGCAAATGCAGCCGGCAGTGCGCAGCACAGCAGCGTGAACAGGCAAAGCCCGACCACCAGCGTTTTCAGGAATTTTTTCATGAGATCCCTCGCTTTCCTTCACAAAGATGGAGACACTGCCCCGCCCGGGGACAGCCCGGACATCGGCGTAGTTTCTTCAACTTATTTTTATCACATCCAGTGTACCAGAACCGCAACAAAAAATACAGTCTTTTGAGAAAATAATAAGAAAAATCAGGAAAAAAATAAATTTCACCTTTGCAATATGAATCTTGTGCCCCCTGCGGACTGTGTTTTTGAAAAACGCGTCCCGCAAAACTTGCCTTTCGTAAAACATGGAAGAATATGGAAAACGCAGGGCCCGGCCGCAAAGCCCAAAAACCGACCCAAACCGCCGCAAGTGCGGCAGACAGCGCACAGAAAAAGCTGCAAAAATGCGGCGCACCTCTTGTGGAACAGCGGAAAATATGCTATACTGTTTTGCATGATGCGCCATCGCCAAGCGGTAAGGCAGGGGACTTTGACTCCCCCATCGTAGGTTCGACTCCTGCTGGCGCAACCAGAAGAAGGCCGCTGCACAGGAAACTGTGCAGCGGCCTTCTTTATTTTTGTTCTCCGGTAGCTTGAAGTAGCCGCGGTATTCGTCCGAGTAGATCTTGCTGCCCATACGGCTCACACCGCCGTACAGGTGGGTGCGCATCAGCGGCTCAATGGCGTCCAGATCCTTCTCACGCAGGATGCGCAGCATCTCGGCGTGCTCGCTGACGACGCTGGACACGTTGCGTGCACCCACGATGTCCAGACGGATAAAGCGGGAATAGTCTGCCTGCGGACGGGTCATCTGCTCCCAAAGGTACTCCTTGCTGGTCTTGTGGAACCAGTACTCGTGCATGGCAAGGTCGCAGCTGAGGAAGTGGTTGAAATCAAAGTTCTCCGGGTCGCTGCGCCCTGCAGCGGCTTCCAGCAGCATATTATAAAGGTGTTCTACCGCAAGGATCTCCATGGGTGAGCAGCTCTGCACAAAGTCCCGGAACACCATGCCCTCCACCGCAACACGCTGGAAGATGAGCTGGTCCACCACGCCGGTGTCGATGGCGGTAACAATGGTGCCCTTGCAGGGAATGATCTGCACAAAGCGGTTCTGCTCCAGCCGCTGCAAAACGCTGCGGATAGGAGTGCGGGAAACGCCGAACCGCTTGCACAGCTGGTTTTCGCTCAGCGCTTCCCCGGGCAGGATCTTCAGTGCGCAGATCTCGTCCTCGAGAATATGATAGAGCTCATCAGTGTGCTGTAATGTAGCCATAGTTGTTCTCCATTTATCCGGTAAATATAAGCTTATTATCATTGTACCGTTCCGGCGACAGAATGTCAATGCTTGAATAGAAGTTTATGACAGCTCTTGTATACAGGAATTTACAATCGGGCAAAACACGGATCTTGTAGTGACGAAACTGGTATATTAGATGAAAACACCAGAAAAAAGTTGAATAAAATGCTGAAAAAAAGGTGAATATTGTGCCAAATGCACAAAGAAACCTCAATAAGTTCAGTGAATATTGCTTTTGTGGAAATATGTATTTTTTGTTACGATAGCAGCACGAAGTAAATGCTGTATACAGGTTGACCGGCAAAGAGACAAGCACGAGGCAGTTTCCGGCGGCCTGACACAAGTTGGAGGACAATCGTATGAAAAAGATCTCTCGTCGCAGCTTTCTGAAGGTATCCGGCGCAGTGGCCGCAGCAGGTGCAATGGCAGCCTGCGGTGGTTCTGCCTCTTCCACCACCACCGCAGCACCTGCAGCCAGCTCCGCAGCCAGCTCTGCAGCCGGCGGTGATGACAAGTTTGCCTCTCTGGGCAGCTTTACCATGACCGTGGGTCATGCACAGCCCGAAGGCAACCCCCGCTTTGTCTCCATGGAAAAGTTTGCCGAGGATGTGGCTGCTGCCACCAACGGCCATGTGAAGATCGAGGTTTACGGCAACGGCCAGCTGGGCACCGAGAAGGAGATGCTGGAGCAGGTGGTCGCAGGTACCATTCAGGGTATGCGCGGCGGCCAGTTCGACTTCAGCCCCGCCTGCTGATGTTCACCCTGCCTTTCCTGACCAACACCCGTGCACAGGTCACCGCTCTGCTGCAGAGCGAGCTGGCACAGAAGGTGTGCGCTGAGGCCGAGGGCGAGACCGGCACCGTCATCATCAACCTGTGCGATGCAGGTGGCTACCGTCAGTTCTCCAACTCCAAGCACCCTATCAAGGCTCCGGCAGACCTGAAGGGCCTGAAGATGCGCACCAACGGCATGAAAACCATCGACATGACCTTCCAGGCCATGGGCGCTACCACCACCACCATCCCGTACTCTGACCTGTACATGGGCCTGAAGACCAGCGTTGCAGACGGTCAGGAGAACCCTTGGGTCAACGTGGAAGGCATGAAGTTCTACGAGGTGCAGAAGTACTTCACCGAAGTGAACTACCAGTTCCATCCGGATCCCTTCTATGTGAACGCTGCATGGTGGAACGCTCTGCCCGAGGAGTTCCGCGATGCCATCACCGAGTGCGCTACCGCTATGGGCGAGTACAACGACCAGCTGATCGACCAGAACTCCAGTGCTGCAAAGCAGACCATCGTGGACTACGGCTGCGAGGTGTACGAGCCTCGCAGATGAGCTGAAGGCTTTCCAGCAGGCTGTGCAGTCTGTGTACGACAAGTGCATCAGCGAGGCATCTGCACCGCAGACGAGCTGAAGGAGATGCAGGATATCGTTGCAAAGGCATAACCGCTTGCGCGTATATCGTTTTTATTGAGGCACGGGGCAGCCTTCGGGCTGCCCTTTCTCAATGATAAACCACCCACAACATTACAGGAAAGGGGCTGAGCACAATAGAAGCGCTCAAAAAATTCGGGAAAAAGCTGTTTGACCTGTACTTTTTCATCGGGATCGTCGCTATGGCACTGCTTGCCGCGCTGGTCATTTTTACGGTCATTGCACGCTACTGCTTCTCCCTGAGCTGGAAGCAGCTGGCAGAGTTCAACACCACCCTGTTTGCCTTTACCACCTTCTGGGGCATGGGCATCAACGTCATCAAGGATGAGCACGTCATGATCGACATCATCTACGACGGCGTCAAGCCCGCCCGCAAGCGCTGGCTGGCCATCGTCAACTATCTCATCGTACTGGCCGTGGATCTGGTATTCACCTATCAGGGCTTCAAGTATGTTGGCGTTGCAGGCAAGCAGATCAGTCAGGGCATGGAGATCCCCATGATGTATATGTACGGCATCATGCCGGTTTGCGGCATCATTTGCGCTATCTGCGTCGTGATCAAGATCATCATCCTGTATAAGGCCGACATTTCCTTCTTTGCGCCCAAGAACAAGGCGCTGACCAAGGAAGACGCATAAGGGAAAGGAGAGAAAATACTTATGGCAATGCTCATCCTTCTGGTGCTGCTGATCTTCTTTGCTGCGCTGGGCGTGCCGCTGGCCTTTGCAATCGGCGCTTCCTGCGTGAGCTATATTCTGATCTACGCACCCAACTTTATCACCATGCTGCCGCAGCGCGTATGGAACGGCGCTTACAGCGAGCTGATGATCGCCATGCCGCTGTTCATGCTGGCCGGTGAGCTGATGAATACCGGCGGTATCACCCAGCGCATCATCAACTTCTGCATGGAGCTGCTGCGCCCGGTGCGCGGCGGTCTGGGCGAAGTGAACATCGTGGCATCAATGATCTTCGGCGGCATCTCCGGTTCCTCTGTGGCAGATACCTCTGCTCTGGGCTCCATCCTGATCCCCGCCATGGAAAAAGAGGGCTACCCTCCGGAGGCCTCTGCGGGTATCACCGTTGCTTCCTCCACCATGGGCATGATCATCCCGCCCTCTACCCCCATGATCGTTTACTCCATGATCTCCGGCGCATCCGTGGGTGCTCTGTTCATGGCAGGTGCCGTGCCCGGCATCCTGATCGGCCTGACTCAGCTGGTCCTCGTGTACATCATCAGCGCAAAGAAGGGCTGGCACCCGGCAAAGGCCAAGTTTGACGCAAAGCGCGCCGCCAAGAGCCTGCTGAGCGGCATTCCCGCCCTGATCATGCCGGTGTTCATTATCATCTGCGTTTCCTTTGGCGTCTGCACCGCCTCCGAGAGCGCAGGCGTCGCTGTGCTGTACTCCATTCTGGTGGGCTTCTTCGTTTACAAGGAGCTGACCTGGAAGGGTGTCTGGGAGGCACTGAAAAAAGACCCTGATCTCCTCCTCCTCCATCATGCTCATCATCGGCTTTACCACCATCTTCACATGGGTGCTCACCATGCAGAAGGTGCCGCAGACCGTGGGCGCATTCTTCATGTCCCTCAACCTGCCCGCATGGGCCATTGCACTGATCTTTGACGTGCTGATCCTGCTGATCGGTACCTTCATCGACGTCAGCCCCGCCATCCTACTGCTGACTCCCATTCTGCTGCCGGTCATGCAGCAGTACGGCTTCTCTCCGCTGCAGTTCGGCGCTATGATGATTACCGGCCTTGCTATCGGTCTGGTCACGCCTCCCGTTGGCATGTGCCTGAACGCCTGCAACAAGATCAACCGTATGCCCATCATTGAGATCTTCAAGGGCGCTGCACCTTATGTCATCTGCAACGTCATCGTGCTGATCTCTATCAGCCTGTGGGGCCCGCTGACCACCGCCCTGCCGCAGCTGCTGGGTTACAGCATTTTCTAAGCATAGGTCTGTACGCAGCCGCACCCGCCGCAAAGCGGGTGCGGTTTATAATAGGAACCCGAGAAAAAAGAGAAGGTGTAAGAATTGACTCTGAAGGAAAAGATGAAAAAGGGCCCGGTTTTCGGTATGGCGTGCTTTACCGGCACGACCTGCGTGATCGAAAACATTGCCATGTCCGGTCTGGATTTTATCTATCTGGATCTGGAGCACACCAACTATATGCTGGATGAAGCATTCGAAAAGCAGATCATGGCGGCAAAACTGCATGATATTTCGGTGCTGGTGCGCATGGCAGACGACAACGAGGTAGCCATCCGCAAGGTGCTGGAATGGGGCGCAGACGGCGTTGTGATCCCCCACTGCAAGACGGCCGAAATGGCACGCCGCAGCGTGGAGGGCGCAAAGTTTGCACCGCTGGGCCGCCGCGGCGGCGAGACCAACGTGCGTGCTGCCGGTTTTGGTTACCACAACTTTGACTGGAACGCCTACATCGAGCAGCAGAACCGGGATACGCTGGTCATCCCTATGGACGAGGACTTTGAGTTTACCGACAACATCGACGAGATCCTTGACGTGCCCGGCATTGATGCCGTAAACTTCGGACCCATCGACTACGCTGTTTCCAAGCAGCTGAAGATCGGCTACTCCATGGGCGAGGAGGTCCACGAGGCCTACAAGACGCTGGTGGCAAAGTGCCGCGCCAAGGGTCTGGGCGTTCTGGGCCCGGTGGTGCCTCCCACGCAGGAGAACCTGAAGCAGGCTATTGCAGACGGCTACAACATGATCATTCTCGGCAATGATATGTGGCACTTCCAGAAGGCTTTGAAGGAACTGGTGAACGATCAGGTCGCACCGGTGCGCAAGGAACTGCTGGGCGAGTAACCGCTGACCACTGAAAAAAGCAAAAAGGCACATACCCTCGCAGACGCGGCAGGTATGTGCCTTTTTGTGTATCGGCTTGCTTTGCCGCACAAAAGGCGGTAAACTGGGTACAGACAAAATGCCCGAAAAGGAGAAACGACATGGCATATACAAAGGCTGACCTCAAGCACGACCTTGCCGCGATGGGGCTGACAGGCAACGAGACCATCCTGATCCATTCCTCCATGAAGTCCATCGGCCCAGTGGAGGGCGGCGCAGACACGGTTCTGGACGCATGGATGGAGTTTTTTGCGGAGGGCTTGCTGCTGCTGCCCACCCACACATGGCGGTTCATCAACGAGGAAAACCGGGTGTTCGATGTGCGCCGCAGCCCGTGCTGTGTGGGCATTCTGCCGGAGCTGTTCCGGCACGCCCCGGGGTGGTGCGCTCGCTACACCCCACCCACAGCATGGCGGCTTACGGCAAGGGGGCGGCTGCGTATCTGGAAGGAGAGTTGGACGCCAACACCCCCTGCACTCCCGGCGGCTGCTACGACCGGCTGCGGGCAGCCCACGGCAAAGTGCTGCTGCTGGGGGTCACCCACGCCCGCAACACCTTTATCCATAGCGTGGAGGAGGTGCTGAACGTGCCGAACCGCCTGACCGACAAGCCCCTGCAGCTGACCGTGGTGGACGAAGCCGGGGCGCAGCACACCGTCTATATGCGCTGCCACTACAACGCACAGCAGCCGCATATCTCGGAGGATTTCGTCAAGCTGGAGCAGGCATATCTGGACTGCGGCGCAGCCCGGAACACAAAATTTGGCGATGCAAAGTGTATCCTGTGCGACGCCGAGGGGCTTTTCCGGGTCACCCGCCATGTTCTTGCCCCGAACCCCGAGGCCTTTGTCACCGAGCCTGTCATCCCGCCGGAGCGCTGGCAGGGGGAAATTTTGTAATGCAATGCCGGGCAGCTTGCAGCTGCCCGGCATTTTTGCTTTTTGCTCAGCAGAAGCGGATACGGTACTCCCGAGGGGTGCAGTGCTTGATCTCCCGGAAGGTCTTGATGAAGTAGCTGGCGTCGGAAAAACCGCATTCCAGCCCCACCTCGCCGGTCTTGAGCCGGTGGAGCGCAGCAGCTCGGCGGCTTTTTCCACCGGAACTGCTTGACGTACTGGATGGGCGTGATGCCCAGAAACTGCCGGAAACTGCGCAGACAGGCACTTTCGCTCAGGGCTACGCATCCGGCCAGCTTTTCCACGGTCAGTTCCTCGGCGTAGTGCTCCTCTACATAGCGCAGCATCTGCTTCATCCGCTCCGAGGCGATCTGTTCCTGCTCCGATACCTTCACCTTGCCGCTGACGCATTGGGTAATGAGCAGCCGCAGGGCGGCGGTAAGGTGGTACCGCACCCGGTTCTCGTAGTCAAAGGCTCGTCTGCCACGCCCTTCCACGCCTCCCGCAGGCAGAGCAGCACCTGCCGCTGCATGGCACGGCCTCGTCCAGCAAAAAGAAGGGCGGTGTGCCCGGCTGCAAAAGCGGGCGGATGAGTTTTTGCCAGAACACGGTGTCCATGCCGCCGACAAGCCTAGGCTGAAATACACCGGAGTGCAGCAGCGCCCTGCCCTCAGCAGGCTCTACCGCGTGCAGCGCCCCGGAGTTGATAAACACGCCCTGCCCGGTCTGCAGGGTCAGGCGGGTCTTGTTCACATCCACATGAATGGGCCCAGCGCCGCCAGAATAAACTCAAATTCCTCGTGCCAGTGCCACGCCACCGAGTAGCAGGAAAGATCTTCGGCGTAGCAGGCGATAGGGAACAGCGGACTGCCGTGCTGGGTCTGCTCCCGCCCGGCGGCATCGGCCACCACGCAGTAGCACTGGAAAGCCCCACCCGGCCGCTGGTATAAGAGGCACAGCTTGTCTGATATGCCATATTCACCAATTCCTTTCCGCAATACTTTGAATGTTTTTTATCAATGCCGATTTTGTTGCATATACTATGCGGTTTTGTTCTATGATTCAAGATTGTTTTGTGGTATTATCCTATCAGAGCTTCCAAGCTCAGTATAGCACCAAGGCAGCGGAACGCAAGCTGTGCAAGCATTCCCATGCCGGGCAAAACCGCTACCCTCCCGCCGTCTGACAGAGTTACAGCCGGACGGCAAGTGTAATATAAACCATTTTATCAAGGAGGTATTCCTATGCTTCGTATCGAGTATTTTGATAAGGAACGTTTCATGCGCCAGCTTTCTGCCAGCCACGGCAGCGTGCTGCTGCATCTGGACAACGGCAAGACCTGCGACCTGAAGCAGGAGCTACCGCACGCTCCATGCTGCAGATGATGGACACTGCCCCCAAAAAGGGCTTTGACCTCACCGTGACCGACCCCGCCGACGTGACCGGCTTCCTGCGCTATATGCTGGAGGCAGGCCGAACCGGGCGCGTGGCCGGCTGAGTAATGCCAATCTCTTATCCCAATAAGTGTCACAGCTAATGCAAAGCGCCCGCTCCGGTCAAAGCCGGGGCGGGCGCTTTGCCTGTTTTACCGGAAAGCTTGCGCAGGCGGGCAGTCTGTGGTAAGCTGAAAGCAGAAAAAACAAGATGGAGGGAACGACTATGAACCTGAAGGAAGCATTCCGCTACCAGAACAAGCTCCAGTCCCTGCTGGACGAGGCACAGGCATTCTGGATTGCGATTCCAACGTGACCAAGGTAGCTAATACCTACCTGCGCCACAAGGTGATGCCCGAGGCTGAGGACGAGACCGTTATGGACGTGGCACAGACCGAATATGCAGAGCAGATCACGGACATTGCCCGGTTCATGCTCTATCTGCTGGAGGAGAAGAGCCGCCTGTTTGCCGCCATCCGCAAGGCAAAGGATGCGCTGGACATGGATATGGACAGCGAGGTCAGCCTGAATGCCGCGCGGCAGAGCATTGCCCGCACCTTCAAGCGGATGAACGATCTGCGCAGCTCCGAGCAGCTGCTCTCCGGCGGGGGCACCGGATACCGCTTCACGCCGAGGGCAACCAGATCTCCTACTGCTGCGATGTGAAGCGGGTGACTACTATCAACTACGACCGCAAGGTCATCCATGCGGCGCTGGGCAAACTGAACCGGCAGGCAGACGAGACTTCCAACCGGCTGGACCTCTGCCTTGTGACCTCCAAGGTGGACTACACCGTCCCCTTTGATGTGAACGCCAGCTTTGCCGAAGCCTTTGAGACCTATCTGGAAAACGCCAAAAACTAAATGAGCACTCTACCGGCTATTTTGGGTGCGGCAAGCGCCGGGTGCACGGCTGCCGGTTCAGGTGCAGATGAACTATAAGGCTGCACATTTCCGCAAGGAAGCTTCGGTACGGCTCACCTTACGAGCCAGCTATTATGAAAAAATCTTGCGTTCGGCTTTTCCGCCACCGCCAGACGCTTTTTCGCCGAAACCGTCCCTTGCTTTTTCCCGCATTCCTGCTACCGTGCTTACGTCTCCATGGGCAGGCAGACAAGCCACCCTTCATGATTTTGCCCCCGCAGATTTTGCGGGCGCACACCTTCTGCGTGCCGGGCGGGCGCTTTGCGCCCTGTGCACACAAAAAATGGCAGCCGTCCCTGCGCTTGCCGTATCCAAAATAGCCGGTGGAAAACCAAAACCGGAGGTATGAGCTATGAAAAGGTATAAGCTGTTTTATCTCATCGGGCTGCTGTTTTTCTTGCTGCGGCGCTGAACTTTGTTACCGGAGGGGATCACGCTACGGCAGTGGTATGGCGCTGCTTGGCGCTACCTTTTTGCTGCTAGGGTGTTCGCAGCAGAAAAATAAGCAGCAAGCCAGCCCCGGCGGAAAAAGCTGCCGGGGCTGCAATTCTTTGCGGGGCTCGTTCGTATTCCAGACAGAACGACTGAATTTCGACAAAAACGAGGTATGATCATGTCAACCAAAACGATCTATTCCACTGCCACGACCCGCTTTGACCTGAGCGCTGCGGCACTTCATATCCTTGCCATGGCGCTGATGCTGATGGACCACCTGTGGGCGACGTTGCTGCCCGCGCAGGAATGGCTGACCTGCGCGGGGCGGGTGGCGTTTCCCATCTTTGCCTTTATGGCGGTGGAGGGCTACTTCCACACCCACGACCTGAAAAAATACACCTTGCGTCTGCTGCTGTTTGCCCTGCTTTCAGAGATCCCCTTCGACCTGATGTACGGCGGCACATGGTTCTACCCGGTGCACCAGAACGTCATCTGGACGCTGCTTTTGGGCATTCTGGGCGTCCATTTGATGGAAACCGTGCGCAAAAAGCAGAAAAACATGGATGTACCTGCTGGTATCCGCCCTTGTGGTGGCGGCAGGCGCAGTGCTGGGCACGCTGGGCATGGTGGACTACTACGGCGCCGGTGTGCTGACCGTGTTCATCTTCTACTTCTTCCATGGG
>ENA-OQCX01000926-OQCX01000926.1-human-gut-metagenome-genome-assembly--contig:-NODE-926-length-14518-cov-2.529359_pt1 | contig 14518 bp, 30 predicted proteins | sample MGYA00242762_ERZ504587 | MGnify/ENA primary metagenome ERZ504587 (study PRJEB26092, sample SAMD00036337) | human gut metagenome | host: Homo sapiens | study: EMG produced TPA metagenomics assembly of...
GAACATGGCCGGTACTTAGCGACCGTATTCTGGTCGCTCTAAGATTCGCTTGCGAATCTTAGGTGCGGGATTCAGAAGACTCCTCGCCCAGCGACCCCGCGACGTATATCAGATAGGTACTATCTGATGTACCGCTGCCAATGTGAGGTAGCGAGAGCGTGCTTCGGGGAATTCGTTTATTTGCACATGCTCTGCTGTTCTTTCGCTGACAGCATCCTGATAAAATGCTCTGCATTTCTATTCCTTACACCTGCCAGGAAATCACCATAAATTCTTATTTATCTCTCCAGATAATACGTCCTTTTGACAGGTCATACGGAGACATTTCTACTGTTACTTTGTCACCAGGAAGGATACGGATAAAGTTCATTCTCAGCTTTCCGCTGATATGAGCCAGTACCACATGTTTGTTTTCCAGTTCTACACGGAACATTGCATTTGGCAGTTTCTCCAGTACTGTTCCTTCCACTTCAATTACATCTGCTTTCGACATCGTGAACCTCCTTCATTTTATAATCTTTCAGAATTGCTCTGATTTTTCATTTCTCAATACTTCTCCATTCCAGTTTGCCAGCGCTTCCGGAATTTTATGGATAATCTGAATATGCTTCTTGTTTTTTTTCTTTGGATTATCAAACTTTCTCAGTCTTCCATCACAGAGGTAGACAAAATCTCCTTCTGTCCGGCAGACCAGATACAAAGTTTTCGCATCATGGCCTGCCTTCGAGCGGGCAAGCATCCCGCACATTATCTGTTCCATGACTTCCCCTTACTCTCTGTATAAGGTCAGGATTTCCGGCTCACCGTCGGTAATCAGAATTGTGTTTTCATAATGTGCTGAATACTGCCCGTCTTCTGTTGCAACTGTCCAGTCATCGTCTTTCCAGTAGACATCTTTGCGTCCCATGTTGATCATCGGCTCCACTGCCAGTGTCATACCCGGAACCAGTTTGATTCCGCGTCTCTTCTGCCTGAAGTTTGGAATTTCCGGATCTTCATGCAGACTGCGGCCGATTCCGTGTCCACAAAGTTCTTCTACAACTCCATATCCAAAGCTTTCTGCATAATCTCCGATTGCCGATCCGATCTCATTTAAATGATGACCGGCTTTTGCGTATTTGATTCCTTCAAAGAAACTTTGTTTTGTTACATCCATCAGTTTCTGTGTTTCCGGTGATACCGTGCCGACTGCATGGGTTCTGGCTGCGTCAGAATGAAATCCTTTGTAGATCAGACCTGCGTCAAGGCTTACGATATCACCCTCCTGCAGAATACGATGTTTGTTCGGAATACCATGTACTACTTCATCGTTTACAGAAACACAGATAGAAGCAGGATAGCCATTATAATGAAGAAAGTTTGGAACACCGCCAAGGCTTCTGATCAGCTTTTCGCCCAGTCGGTCAATATCCAAGGTTGAAATTCCCGGTTTGATTGCCTCTTCCAATTCTTTATGAACGATAGAAAGCAGTCTGCAGGATTCTCTCATAAGTTCGATTTCGTGTGCAGATTTTATTGATACTGACATCTTTTTTACTCTCCTAACACCTTAACAATTGCCTGGAATACATCTTCATATCAACTGTGCCGTCAACTTCACGCAGTGCTCCGGCCTTCTTATAATAATCAATCAATGGCTGGGTCTGTTCATGGTAGACATCCAGACGTTTCTTAACTGTCTCCGGTTTGTCATCATCGCGCAGAATCAGTTTTTCTCCGCAGGAATCGCAGGTATTTTCCAGCTTTGGTGCGTTAAATACTACATGATAAGTAGCTCCGCAGCCAACGCAGGCCCTTCTGCCGCCCATGCGGTTAATGATGTTATCATCCGGTACTTCAACGTTGATCGCATAGTCAATTTTGTCATTTAGTTTTGCAAGTGCCGCATCCAGTGCCTCGGCCTGAGGAATGGTTCTTGGGAATCCGTCCAGTACATATCCTTTTTCACAATCAGCCTGCTGAACTCTGTCCACTACCAGATCCACTACCAGTTCATCCGGAACGAGCAGTCCCTGATCCATATAAGTTTTCGCTTTCTTTCCAAGCTCTGTACCGTTTTTGATATTGGCACGGAAAATATCTCCTGTGGAGATGTGCGGAATCTCATATTTTGCTGCGATCTTTTTTGCCTGTGTTCCTTTTCCTGCACCTGGTGCACCTAACATGATAATTTTCATAGTAAAATACCCCCATTTCGTTTTTTATGTAAATGCTGTTTTAAGCAACATTTTTAATTTTTCCCATAACGTATTTTAGTGCGCAATCTCATCTGTCAGGATCATAAAGATCTGGCAGATGAGACGCACACTTTTATTCACTCAGGAATCCTCGATAATTGCGTACAAGCATCTGAGACTCAATCTGCTTTAATGTTTCAAGCACAACACCAACGATAATGATGATGGATGTTCCTCCGAAAGATACGGAAGCTCCGAAAGCACCATTGAATACGATTGGGATCGTGCAGACAATCAGAAGTCCAATAGCTCCAATAAAGATAATGTAGTTTAGGATTTTTTCCAGATACTCCTGTGTCGGTTTACCCGGACGGATACCTGGGATAAATCCACCCTGTTTCTTCATATTATCTGCTACTTCAATCGGATTAAAGGTGATGGAAGTATAGAAATATGCGAAAAACACAATCATAACCGCATACAGGACAAATCCAAGTGTATAAACCGGATTTGAGAGACTAAACCAGTTCTGCTGGCTTAATCCTTTTCAAAATCTTGGATCCAATACCGTTTCCGTTCCCTCTTCCCATGAATGCCGCAACGATAGATGGCATAGACATAAGAGAAGAAGCGAAGATAACAGGAATAACACCTGCTGTATTTACTTTCAGCGGAATGCTGGATGACTGACCGCCAACCATTTTTCTTCCCTGCATTTTCTTTGCATACTGAACCGGGATATTTCTTGTTGCACCGTTCAGCAGAATAACCAGTACTACGGTAACAATGATAACTGCAAGAATAATTACTGCTGCAAGAGCACCTTTGGCAACCGTCTGCGGTTTTACAAATGTCTCATACAATGTTGTGATGTCGCTCGGGACACGGGACAGGATGTTGATCATCAGGACGATGGAAATACCATTTCCAACACCTTTTTCTGTGATTCTCTCACCAACCCACATCAGGAATGCGGAACCTGCAGTCAAAGATACAACAACCGTGATAACGTTCATAGCTGTCATATTCGGAATAAGTCCCTGACGGCCAAATCCGATAACCATGGCAACACTTTCCAGCAGAGCCAGACCTACGGTCACATAACGTGTGATAGCTGTCAGTTTCTTTCTTCCCTCTTCGCCATCCTTCTGCATCTCTTCCAGTTTCGGGATTGCGATCGTCAGAAGTTCGATAATAATGGATGACGTAATGTACGGGGTAATATTCAATGCAAAAATTGACATCTCTTCAAAAGATCCCCCGGTAAATGCATCAAAGAAGTTGAATGCATCTCCCACCTGCTGTGAGAACCAGTTTGCGAAATAAGATCTGTCAACGCCAGGTATTGGCAGCTGGGAACCCAGCCTTACCACTACCAGCATTAAAAAGGTGTAAAAGATTTTTGAACGAATATCTTTTACCTTAAATGCATTACGCAATGTCTGAAACATTAGATCACCTCTGCTTTTCCACCGAGTGCTTCTATCTTAGCTTTTGCGCTTTCGCTGAAAGCGTTTACTTTAACAGTAAGCTTTTTTGTCAGTTCTCCATTTCCTAAGATTTTAACGCCGTCTTTTGCGTCTTTGATCACACCAGCTTCAATCAGAGTTTCAATGGTAACTTCTGTATCATTGTCAAATCTCTCTAATGCACTTACGTTTACAGCTTCGATATCCTTGGAATTTCTGTTAGTGAAACCTCTCTTCGGGATACGTCTGTACAGCGGCATCTGTCCACCTTCAAATCCTACTCTTGGTGCACCAGAACGCGCCTTCTGACCTTTGTGGCCTTTACCAGCTGTTTTTCCGTTTCCTGAACCATGTCCACGTCCACGACGGAAATTATCGTTATGTGTAGAACCTGCAGCAGGCTTTAAATTAGATAAATCCATTTCGACACCTCCTATATTTATTTACGCTTCTTCTACCTTTACCAGATGCTGAACCTGTTTTACCATGCCCAGTGTTGCAGCATTGTTCGGCAGTTCAACTGTCTTGTTCAGTTTTCTAAGTCCCAGAGCCTCAACCGTTGCACGATGCTTCGGTTTTGCAGAAATCGGGGATTTTACTAAAGTAACTTTTAATGTATCTGCCATTTTTCAAATCCTCCTTATGCCAGAATTTCGTCAACAGATTTGCCGCGAAGTCTTGCTACTTCTTCCGGACTCTTCAGGCTCTTCAGAGCTTCCATTGTAGCCAGACTACGTTCTGTTTGTTGTTAGATCCCAGAGATTTTGTACGGATGTTTTTGATACCAGCCATTTCCAGCACGTTACGTGCAGGACCACCGGCGATAACTCCGGTACCTTCCGGGGATCTCTTCAGCAGTACGGATGCGCCACCGAATTTTCCTGTATAATCATGTGAAATACTTGCATTTTCATCCAGTTCAACTTTGATCAGTTTCTTAGCTGCATCTTCTTTTCCTTTGCGGATTGCTTCCGGAATTTCTGCTGCCTTGCCAAGACCTGCTCCAACGTGTCCATTGCCGTCACCTACAACTACTAAAGCTGTGAAACGCATGTTACGTCCGCCCTTAACAACTTTTGTAACTCGTTTAATAGATACAACTTTTTCGTTCAGCTCTAACTGACTGGCATCGATAAGTGTATGTTTCATCGTTCTTCCTCCTTGTCCTAGAATTCAAGACCAGCTTCTCTAGCTGCATCTGCTAATGCTTTGACTTTACCCTGATAAATGAAGCCGCCTCTATCGAAGACAACAGTGGTGATGCCCTTCTCTAAAGCTTTTTTTGCGATTACTGTTCCCAGATATGCTGCAGCATCAACGTTATTGGTTTTTTCCAGCTCTGCCTTTACATCTTTCTGCAGTGTGCAGGCAGATACAAGAGTGTTTCCAACTGTATCGTCAATAATCTGAGCATACATATGATTATTACTTCTGAACACAGCCAGACGTGGTCTTTCAGTTGTACCACTGAAACGGTTACGCTGTCTTCTGTGCTTTTTCTCACGAATTTTTGTTCTTGATTCTTTGCTAACCATTTTCACACTCTCCTTAATTATTTCTTACCAGTCTTACCAACTTTACGTCTGATTACTTCATCAGCATACTTAATACCTTTGCCCTTGTAAGGTTCCGGTGCTCTCTTTTCTCTGATTTCAGCTGCGTACTGGCCAACTTTTTCTTTGCTGATACCCTTAACAACGATCTTGTTCCATCAACGGTTGTCTCAAGTCCTTCCGGATCTTCCATCTCTACCGGGTGAGAATATCCAAGGGACAGTACCAGTTTTTACCCTGTTTCTGAGCTCTGTAACCAACACCGTTAACTTCCAGAACTTTTTCATAGCCTTCGCTTACACCAACTACCATGTTGTGAATCAGTGTTCTTGTCAGACCATGCAGGGATTTCATCTTCTTTAAATCGTTCGGTCTTGTAACAACTACATGACCATCTTCGATCTTGATTTCCATCTCAACAGGCAACTCTCTTACCAGAGTTCCTTTTGCGCCTTTAACTGTAACTTTATTGCCTTCTGCAATATCAACGGTTACACCAGCCGGGATAGCTACCGGCATTCTTCCGATACGTGACATGTATCTTTCCTCCTTACTTAAATTTTCGGAAAGGACTCTGTGCCTTTCTGTTTTCAGTAAATTACTGCAAATAAGTTGCTTTCGCTAAGCGGGATCTTCCTCAACTAAACTCGTACTGCACCTTTCGGTTTGTACTCGTTAAGGTTCGGGAAGGGCCTCGCACTAAATTCGTGCTGCACCTTTCGGTTTGCACTCATTAAGTTGCTTTCGGCCTACCAAACGAATGCCAGAACTTCTCCGCCTACCTGAAGTTTACGAGCTGCTTTATCTGTGATAACACCCTGGTTTGTAGACAGGATTGCAATACCCAGTCCACCCAGTACTCTTGGCAGTTCATCCTTACCTGCGTATACACGAAGACCAGGTTTTGAAATTCTCTTGATGCCGCTGATAACTTTTTCATTCTTATCTGCACCATATTTCAGTTCGATACGGATTGTTTTGAAGATACCATCTTCTACCAGATCGTATTTTTTAATATATCCTTCGTTTACCAGAATGTTTGCGATAGCAATTTTCATTTTGGAAGCCGGTACATCTACAGTATCATGTTTAGCAGTATTTGCGTTACGGATTCTTGTAAGCATATCTGCGATTGGATCGCTCATTGTCATGTAAGTTTCCTCCTCTTCTCAGACTTTACATGTATTTTATACGGTACACACTGTCAGTATACCGCATCACCGCAGGAATAACAAGCATGCATATGCCTGATTTCCATAACCGGTGAGTAAATGGTATATTTTCAGTTTATTCCTGCTGGAGCAGGTCTCTCTATCTTACCAGCTTGCTTTTTTAACACCTGGGATTTCACCCTTGTAAGCCAGTTCACGGAAGCAGATTCTGCAGATTCCGTATTTTCTTAAATATGCATGTGGACGACCACAAATTCTGCAACGATTGTATTCTCTTGTGGAGAATTTCTGTTTACGCTGCTGTTTGATTTTCATTGCTGTCTTAGCCATGAAATTTCCCTCCTAACTATTTTGCAAACGGCATGTTGAACTGAGTTAATAATTCGCGAGCTTCTTCATCTGTCTTGGCAGTGGTTACGAAGATAACATCCATACCTCTTACCTTGTCGACTTTATCATATTCGATCTCAGGGAAAATTAACTGTTCTTTGATACCCAGAGCATAGTTGCCTCTGCCGTCAAATGCATTAGGATTTACACCTCTGAAGTCACGTACTCGCGGCAGTGACAGATTGATGAGGCGGTCTACGAACTCATACATTTTCTCACCGCGCAGTGTTACTTTGCATCCGATCGGCATGCCTTCACGGATTTTGAAGTTTGCAACGGAGTTTTAGCTCTTGTCAGAACTGCTTTCTGACCAGTAATGGTTTCCATATCTTTTACGGCTGCATCCAGAAGTTTAGCGTTTTCTTTTGCTTCGCCAACACCCATGTTGATAACAACTTTATCAAGCTTCGGAACTTCCATGATGTTTTTGTATCCGAATTTTTCCATTAATGCGTCTACGATCTCGTTCTGGTATTTCTCTTTCAGTCTACTCAACTTTTGCGACCTCCTCTCTCAATTAATCAATCACGTCGCCAGTTTTCTTGGCAAAACGAACTTTTTTGTCACCGTCCATCTTGAATCCGATTCTTGTCGGCTGACCTTTGTGCAGGTACATTACATTTGAAACTGCGATATAAGCTTCTGTTTCAACGATTCCGCCCTGCTGGTTAGCTGCTGACGGTTTTGTGTGCTTTGTAACCATGTTTACACCTTCAACGAGAACTCTGTGGTTCTTTGTGTCAACTGCGATTACTTTGCCTTCTTTGTCTTTATCTTTACCGGCGATTACTTTTACGGTATCACCTTTTTTAATTTTATAAGCTGACATCTGGTACCTCCTTATAATACTTCCGGAGCCAGTGAAACAATTTTCATAAACTGTTTTTCACGAAGCTCTCTGGCTACTGGTCCAAAAATACGGGTTCCTCTTGGAGTTTTGTCATCTTTAATAATAACTGCAGCGTTCTCATCGAATCTGATGTAGGAACCATCCTTACGGCGTGTTTCTCTAACTGTACGAACAACTACTGCCTTTACAACATCACCTTTTTTAACAACACCGCCTGGTGTTGCATCTTTAACCGTAGCTACGATCACATCACCAATGCTTGCATATCTTCTGGTAGATCCGCCCATAACTCTGATACACAGAATCTCTTTTGCACCAGTGTTATCAGCCACCTTCAGTCTACTTTCCTGCTGGATCATGCTGATATACCTCCTATATACTATTTCACTTTTTCGACGATTTCAACAAGTCTCCATCTCTTGTCCTTGGACAGCGGTCTTGTTTCCATAACCTTTACTGTATCACCAATGCTGCACTCGTTGTTTTCATCATGTGCTTTTAATTTATATGTGTCTTTCACGATCTTTTTGTAAAGCGGATGTTTTACATGCTCTTCGATTGCAACTACGATTGTTTTATCCATCTTATTGCTTTACGACCTTGCCGACACGAGTTTTTCTAAGATTTCTTTCCATCTTTAACCATTGCTCCTTTCTAGCAGAGTGTACCGTTCATTATTCAGCTTTCTCTGTAATAACGGACTGAATCCTTGCAATGTTTCTGCGAACTTCTTTGATTCTGCTTGTATTGTCCAACTGATTTGTTGCGTTCTGGAATCTCAGGTTGAAGAGTTCCTTTTTAGCAGCTACTAATTCTTCATTCAATTCTGCAGCTGATTTTGTTCTTAAATCTTCTACATACTTATTAATTTTCACTGTTATCACCGCCTTCTAAATCTGCCTTGGCAACGATCTTACATCTGCAAGGTAATTTATGCATAGCAAGACGTAATGCTTCACGAGCAACTTCTTCCGGAACTCCTGCAAGTTCAAACATTACACGGCCCGGTTTAACTACTGCCACCCAGTATTCCAGAGTTCCTTTACCGGAACCATACGGGTTTCAGCTGGTTTTGCAGTTACAGGTTTGTCTGGGAAAATTTTGATCCAAACTTTACCACCACGTTTGATGTAACGAGTCATAGCAACACGGGCTGCCTCGATCTGATTAGATCTGATCCAGCATGGATCTAAAGCGACAAGACCATATTCACCATTTGTAATTTTATTTCCTCTAAGCGCTTTACCAGCCATGGAGCCACGGAACTGTTTACGACGCTTTACTCTTTTTGGCATTAACATTATTTATCGCTCCCTTCCTTATTGCCTTTCGTTGGAAGAACTTCGCCTTTGTAGATCCAAACTTTAACGCCAAGTTTGCCGTAAGTTGTATCTGCTTCAGCAAATCCATAGTCAATATCTGCTCTCAATGTCTGCAGTGGAATCGTACCTTCGCTGTAGAACTCTGTACGAGCCATATCAGCTCCGCCAAGACGGCCGGATACGGAAGTTTTGATACCTTTTACGCCTGCTTTCATAGAACGTCCCATAGTAGATTTCATAGCACGTCTGAAAGAAACACGGTTTTCAAGCTGCAGAGCAATGTTTTCAGCTACCAGCTGTGCGTCTCTGTCCGGTCTCTTAACTTCTTTGATATCGATAATCAGCTTCTTAGAAGTGAGTTTCTGAGCTTCTGCTTTTACTTTTTCGATTTCAGAGCCGCCCTTACCGATAACAACACCCGGTTTAGCAGTGTAAATGATAACTTTTACTCTGTCGGAAGCTCTCTCGATCTCGATTTTTGCAACTCCTGCGCTGTACAGTTTTTTCTTGAGGTATGTTCTGATCTTATGATCTTCTACCAGATAATCAGCGAAGTCAGCTTCAGCATACCATTTAGAATTCCAGTCTTTAATAACACCGACTCTCAGGCCGTGTGGATTAACTTTCTGTCCCATGCTTTACCTCCCTATTTCTCATTAAGCACGATGGTGATGTGGCTCATTCTCTTTTCGATTCTGTAAGCTCTGCCCTGTGCTCTTGGTCTGATTCTCTTCATTGTAGGTCCTTTGTTTGCGTAACATTCCTCAACATAAAGGTTTTCAACGCTCATACCATTGTTGTTTTCAGCATTTGCGATTGCTGATTTTAATAATTTTGCAATCAGTTCAGATGCATATCTTGGATTGTAAGTTACAATACCAAGTGCTGTCTGAACATCTTTGCCTCTAATAGCATCCAATACGAAGCATGCTTTCTGAACAGAGACTCTGGCGTAAGATAACTTAGCTGACGGTCTTGTGTCCTTCTGAGCATTTCTTTCTCTCTTTATCTGGGATCTATGTCCTTTAGCCATAGATATAACCTCCTTTTCGACTGATTATCCGATTCTAGCGAACGCCAGATTTTTTCTCGTCCTTACCATGTCCTCTGTAGGTTCTGGTTGATACAAACTCTCCGAGTTTGTGTCCAACCATATCCTCTGTAACATATACAGGAACATGTTTTCTTCCGTCATGAACAGCGATTGTATGTCCTACAAACTGTGGAAAAATTGTAGAACGGCGTGACCAGGTTTTGATAACCTGTTTGCTGCCTGCTGCGTTCATGGCATCTACCTTTTTCAGTAAGCTTGCATCAGCAAATGGTCCTTTTTTCAGTGAACGTGCCATGGATTCAACCTCCTATATCCTATTTATTATTCAGCGCTTTTCCGTCTCTTCTTCTTACGATCAGCTTGTTAGACTGTTTGTTTTTCTTTCTTGTCTTCAAGCCAAGTGCAGGTTTGCCCCAAGGTGTGCATGGACCCGGACGACCGATACCGGTCTTACCTTCACCACCACCATGTGGATGGTCATTCGGGTTCATAACAGAACCGCGGACTGTAGGTCTGATACCCATGTGACGTTTTCTACCAGCTTTACCGATATTGATCAGGTTATGCTCTCCGTTTCCAACTACACCAATGGTTGCACGGCAGTTGATCGGAACCATTCTCATTTCGCCTGAAGGCAGACGCAGTGTTGCGTATTTTCCTTCTTTTGCCATAACCTGTGCGCCGTTTCCTGCGGAACGTACTAACTGTCCGCCTTTTCCAGGATACAGTTCGATGTTGTGTACCATAGTACCAACCGGGATAGCAGACAGAGGCAGGCAGTTACCTGGTCTTACTTCTGCTTCAGCACCACTCATAACTTTCATGCCGACTTTCAGTCCAGCCGGTGCCAGGATATATGCTTTCTCACCGTCTGCGTAGCAGATCAGTGCGATATTAGCTGTTCTGTTCGGATCGTATTCGATACCGATAACTTTTGCTGCGATTCCATCTTTCTTTCTCTTGAAATCTACCAGTCTGTATTTTCTTCTGTTTCCGCCTCCGCGGTGTCTTACTGTGATCTTACCCTGATTGTTACGTCCGGAGTTTTTGCTCAGGGATACTACCAGGCTTTTCTCAGGAGTTGTTTTTGTAATCTCAGAGAAATCAGATCCAGTCATCTGTCTTCTGGAAGGTGTATATGGGTTATATGTCTTAATTCCCATTGTTGTTTCTCCTTTCAACTATTTATTGTCACGCTTAGTCTGCGTATATCATTTTGTAAAACAGTGGTCGGATTTTATAATCCTTCAAAGATCTCGATATCTTTGCTGTCCTCTGTCAGAGCAACGATTGCTTTTTTGCTCTTTGCTGTTCTTCCAACAGTCATACCACGTCTTTTCTTCTTGCCGTTGATGTTCATGGTATTTACACTTTTTACTTTTGTTCCTTCGAACATTTTTTCTACAGCTTCTTTAATCTGAGTTTTGTTGCTTCCGGATGAACAAAAAAGGTGTATTTTTTGTCGCCCATAGCGTTCATGCTTTTTTCTGTGATAACCGGCTTTAAAATCACATCATAGTACTGTACATTTGCCATTATGCGTACACCTCCTCGATTGTCTCTACTGCTGCTTTTGTTGCAACAACGGTGTTGTGTTTCAGCAGATCAAATACGTTGATAGTATTGGTCAGTGCTGTCTGAACACCTTCGATATTTCTTGCAGACAGAACAACATTCTGGTCATTGTCATTCAGGATAACCAGCGCTTTGTCAGCTTTCAGGTTTGCCAGAACATTTTTCATTGTCTTTGTTTTGATCTCGTCAAATTTCAGCTCATCTACAACGATGAATTTATTTTCCTGAACTTTGGAAGTCAGAACAGATTTCAGAGCTGCTCTCTTTTCTTTTTTGTTCAGTCTGATTGTGTAATCACGTGGTACCGGAGCGAATACCATTCCGCCGCCTGTCCACTGCGGAGCTCTTGTTGAACCCTGTCTTGCATGACCGGTTCCTTTCTGTCTCCAAGGTTTTCTTCCGCCACCAGATACTTCAGAACGGGTTTTTGCTTTCTGTGTACCCTGACGTTTGTTTGCAAGCTGACTTACAACTGCCAGATGCACAAGGTGCTCATTTACTTTCGCACCGAAAATGGCATCGTTGAGCTCCATAGTGCCAACTTCATTGCCTTCCATATTAAAAACAGATACGTTTGCCATCTGTGTGTTCCTCCTTTCGAAAATGCTTACTTACCAGATTTTACAGTCTCTTTAATTGTCACTAAAGATTTTTTAGGTCCTGGTACCGCACCTTTAACCAAGAGAAGATTGTTCTCAGCGTCTACTTTTACGATTTCCAGATTCTGGATGGTGATTCTCTTGTTACCCATCTGTCCCGGCATTCCTTTTCCTTTGAATACACGGCTCGGATCAGAGCAGGCACCATTTGAACCCTGATGACGATGGAATTTGGAACCATGAGCATCGGTCCTCTGTGCTGACCATGTCTCTTGATCGCACCCTGGAATCCTTTACCTTTGGAAACTGCGGTAGCATCGATCTTGTCACCTGCTGCAAAGATGTCAGCTTTGATCTCGTCTGCTACTTTGTACTCCTCAGCGTTCTCAAACTTGAACTCTCTTACAAATCTCTTGCAGGATACACCAGCTTTGCTGAACTGACCTTTCATCGGTTTGTTTACAAGGCTTTCTCTCTTGTCACCAAAACCAACCTGTACTGCACTGTAACCGTCGTTTTCTACTGTTTTGATCTGTGTTACTACACAAGGACCTGCCTGCAGAACGGTTACCGGAGTAAGCACTCCGTCTTCATTGAAGATTTGAGTCATTCCGACTTTTGTTGCTAAAATCGCTTTCTTCATTGATTTACCTCCTGTTTTTCTACAGCGGATTACACTGTGTTGTGCAATCATCCTAGTCAAACAATCGATATAAGTGGAACTTGCGTTACTTCTATATCAACCCTTTAGGATAATTTACGGAACAAATTAAATTATTTGTTTTTCATTTTGATATCGATATAAACACCGGCCGGCATTTCCAGTCTGGACAGTGCATCTACTGTCTTCTGTGTCGGTGTAACGATATCGATCAGTCTTTTATGAGTTCTCTGCTCAAACTGTTCTCTGGAATCTTTGTATTTGTGTACGGCTCTCAGAATTGTCACTACTTCTTTCTTTGTTGGCAGTGGCACCGGTCCGCTCACCCTAGATCCGTTCTTTTTTACAGTTTCGATGATTTTTTTTGCAGATGCATCAACCAGCTGATGGTCATATGCTTTTAATGTGATTCTCATTACTTGACTTGTTGCCATAATAAAAAGTCGCCTCCTTTTCGCACTTTGTTTCAGTACGACAAGCGGTGACTGTACACTATGCCGTGTGTGTCTCAAATCTTCACACGGTGTTTCCGGCTTATCCGGACGTTCCTATATTGTACAGTGACTTGTCGCCAGTTTTATAACTTGACATTCGCTCCACGGAAAACCTGCGATTTGAGTTCGCAGCAACCTCACGCTTCAACGCTATCAATGTCACAACACTCGCTATTATAGTAAAAACCACTCACAAATGCAAGTGGTTTTTTACTGTTTCTTTTGTTTTTTTTTAATACAATTTATTTTCCGTTATGCACCTGAAATTTTCTGAAGCAGCACCCGGCACTGTTCAAACGTATAAATATTCTGATTGATATCTTCTGCTTTTTCCTGTTCAAATACTTCTTTCAGGTTCTGCTCATACTGATCTTTTTCTACCTGATTCCCATTCCAGTAATATTCATAGACCGGCTCATCATTTTCATTTCGCTGCATATCTTCCATTTCTCCATAACTGCCTTCTGCAGCGGTAACAAATTTGCCGTTTTCCAGTTGATAGACTGTATCGTAATAACCGCCCATATGACCACCGACTGTATGCAGAAGATTGCTTCCTTTGATCGTATAGGCTGCACCATGTGAAAGATACACTTTATCTGTTGTACTTCCATCTGTTGCAAACACTTCTCCTCCTGCATAACCATATCCGTAATCCATCCAGAGTTCCGGCTGTCCGTCATCATTGACATCCATAAATCTGGCTTTTGTCATATCGGTCGGTGCTTCTCCTGCAAAAATCTCATTTAAATAGGAAGAAGCCCATCCATTTTCTGCACGCGTCGGTATCACCGGTGCTTCTCCATAAATCTTTTCTGTTCTGGATGCATCTACATGAAACTTTTCCTGTTCGATACTCTCTTCTTTTGGATAAATAACAACCTCGCCGGAATTACCGTCTGCATCGTAATCATAATCCAGTATCATTCTTCCTGTGCTTTCATCATAATTATCTGCGATCGTCAGAGAACCGAGCATCGTATCTTTCACATTTCCATCTGCATCATATAAATACAGAAACGTATAATCATCTCCTACATAGGGCTCCTCTGCCCCTTCTCCATTGTCATAGTAATCAAACGGAATGAAAGTGTTGTACTGCACAGCAGACCATTATCATAGTACGCATAACTTCATAATAAATCAGATTTCCGTCAAAATCATAGTAATTTATCCTGGAAATTTCATTTTCTGAACCTCTG
>ENA-OQCX01000927-OQCX01000927.1-human-gut-metagenome-genome-assembly--contig:-NODE-927-length-14518-cov-1.818359_pt1 | contig 14518 bp, 17 predicted proteins | sample MGYA00242762_ERZ504587 | MGnify/ENA primary metagenome ERZ504587 (study PRJEB26092, sample SAMD00036337) | human gut metagenome | host: Homo sapiens | study: EMG produced TPA metagenomics assembly of...
GCCTGAAGCTGAGCTGGAGAGCCTCCGATTTGCATTCCTGCCGCGTATGGTCAGCGGGAACGATGTAATCTTGGCCTCTGGGCTGCAAAAGTCGTTTGATGAAAAGAAGCTGTTTGCCGGTGTGGAGCTGCATATCCGCGCGGCGACCGCGCCTTCCTCCTCGGGCCAAACGGCTGCGGCAAAACGACGCTATTGCGCGTACTCCTAGGCAAAACGCCGGCGGACGGCGGCCGCTTCACCTTTGGGACGAATGTGCAGATTGGCTATTTTGACCAGGGCCTCGGGGGTCTGCATCCGGAGAAAACGGTGCTCGCTGAGATTTGGGATACCTACCCCGCGATGACGCAGACAGAAGTGCGCTCCGCCTTAGCCGCGTTTCTCTTCCAGGGAGACGATGTGTATCAGCTGGTGCGGGATTTGAGCGGCGGGGAGAAGGCCCGTACGGCGCTGCTCAAGCTGATGCTCTCCGGGGCAAACCTTTTTATTGCTGGATGAGCCGACCAACCATCTGGATATTTCTTCGCGCGAGGCGCTGGAAGATGCGCTTGCGGGCTATGAGGGCACCATGCTGATCGTCTCCCATGACCGTTATTTTATTAATAAAATCGCAAACCGTGTGCTCCACCTGACGCATGATGGGTGAAGGAATACCTCGGAGGATATGATGATTATGTGCAGGCGTTGGAGGAGCAGCCACCCACGCCAAAGGCGGCGCAGGAAAAGCCGAAGCAGAATGCCTATAAGCTGCGTAAGGAGCGTGAAAGCGAGCGCCGTAAGCTCACCGGACGCATTGCCCGCTGTGAAGAGAAAATTGCCCGGATGGATGAGGAAATCACAACGCTCAACGCACAGCTTGAGCGCCTGAAATTGCGGCGGATTATGCAAAAGTGCTGGAATTGACGCAGCAGCTTGCTTCCCTGCATGAGGAGCAGGAGCGCCTGTATGCACAGTGGGAGCAGCTACAGGAGCAACTGGAGGCGGATGATAATGCTAGGAGGGCAAAAGCCAGTGAGCGGAAAAATTTTCTTCCTGCTGTTGACAAATTGTGATTGTGTGCATACAATAGAGATAGATAGCAGAAATCTTCGGGGCGGGGCGTAATTCCCCACCGGCGGTAATGGAGCAAAATGCTTCGAGCCCGCGAGCCAACGGTGAAAGCTGTTAGGCCGATTCCGGTGCGATCCCGGAGCCGACGGTCATAGTCCGGATGAAAGAAGCGGCGCAGTCATTTTTGCGTCTGAGCGCCCTGTATCCTGCGGATACAGGGCTTTTTCGTTGACAGCGGAAAAAGGAGTTGTCTGCTATGCAAAAGAAAACAGTCCGCCTCGTGCTCATTAGCCTGCTGTCGGCGATCGCATTCGTCCTGATGATGTTGGAATTTCCGATCTTTGCCGCAATCCCGGGGCTTCAGCACCTGAAGCTTGATTTCGGCGATGTACCGGCCGCGTTTGCAGGTGCCTTGCTATCGCCCGGCGTCGGCGTTGTGGTGGAGCTCATCAAAAACCTCTTGGAACTGCTCGTGCGTGGGATCGGCTCACAGATGGGCTTCGGCAATCTGATGAATCTTCTGGTGGGGTGCGCTTATGTTGTGCCGTTTGCCTTGCTTTATAAACGCTTTTTAGGCCGCTTTCGCTCCCGGGCTGCCTGCCTAACGCTGGCGGGTGTGATCGCATCGCTCATTATGATTGTGATTGGCGCGGCGGGAAATTACCTGATCGCACCGTTGTTCTTCCGCTATTTCCTGCATACCGAGCTAACGGGAGCCGTGTTGCTCACAGCGGTGGGCGGAGCCACGGCGCTCAATGCGGTAAAGGGTGCATTGGTCACCGCAGTGATGTATCCACTACTGGCCGTTTCGGAAAAATACCTGACACGTTATATCCGGCCAGTGGAAAAGCAGGAAAAACGGGAAAAGTTAGAGAAGTGCAAATGATTGGCTTTATTGGACGTTATGGAATGAAATGGGGGGAGGAGATGCTGCATTGCTTCCGGAAATCAGAGCTAGGCGGAGCATCCGCAGATATCTGAAGCGGCCGGTTCCGAAACATATGGTGGAAGAAATTTTGCAGGCGGGTCTGCTTGCCCCTCCTCAAAAAACCGGCAGCCATGGCGCTTTATCGTGGCAACCGGAGCAGCGAAAGACGCAGCGCTTCAGGCGATGGAGCGGGGCTTGCAGCGAGAAAAAAACAGCCGCTTCTGCCGGGCAGCGCATGTTTCCTCGGCGGCGCTGTGCATACGTTGGGTATTATGCGGCAGGCTCCTGTGCTGATTTTTATTGTGAACCCGATGGGCCGTGCTCTCCATGCCGCTTTAACGCTGGAAGAGCGGGTGTTCGAGCTTTGTAACGCGCAATCTGTTGGGGCCGCGGTTGAAAATATGGCGCTTGCGGCCACAGAGCTGGGGCTGGCAGCCTGTGGATTTGCGATACCTATTTTGCATCCGGAGCTGTGCGAATGGCTGGGCTCTGATGGGGAACTGCTCGCGGCGATGGCCGTGGGATATGCGCAGGAGGCGCCTCCCGCCAGGCCGAGAAAAAGCATGGCAGATGCAGTAGAATGGCGCGGCTGATCACTCCCTGAGCGCCTGCTCTTAGCTGGACGCCCTGCCGCTGCGTATGCGGATATCAATCAAAGAACCCCCAACCGGGCAAAGCGCTCAAAAGCATTGCCCGATTGGGGGATATTAAAATTTCAGCTTGCGGAATTTGGCGGGGGAAAGCCCGGTATTGCTTTTAAAAAAGAAGATAAAGTTTGTATCGCTGTTAAATCCGACCTCATATGCAATTTCGGAAACAGTCATGCTTGTTTTTTGCAAATATTCCTTTGCACGGTTTAGCCGGGATACCAACACATAATCATAGGGAGAGAAACCGGTTTGTTGTTTAAAAACCCGAGAGAAATGCGAGGGGCTCATATGGACTGCCTGAGCAAGATCGCCGACACGAATGGTTTGATTTAAATGCTCGTTGACATACTGCTTGGCGTCGCGGATATTTGCCTCGTAGTGGAGGCTGTTTTCTTCGCTTCGCAGCGGGCGCGCAAACTCCGCCAGCAGCCTGTAAAGCTCCAACGATAAATCGATTTCGGGGGTGGCGTCTGCCGTTCGAATGCCGTCATATAGGCGAAAGATCAAACCCTCAATTTGCTCCGGATTGCCGGATTGGATTAAATTCCCTTCGTTGCGGATGATTTCGTGATACCAGTTGAGGCAATCGGCCCGTTAAAATGCACCCAGATGGATTCGAAGCTGTCATTGGTATAATATTCATGCGGATGGAAGCAATCCAGAAGGACGGTATCGCCCTGCCTCGCGGTGATATGGCGCCCTTTGACGACAAAGGTAAAGCTGCCGTCTATGATATGTGTGACCAATAGGCTGTCATAATTTTTGCGGATTAAATGATAGTTTGCCGTACAGTAAAAGTGCCCCGCGCTGATGAGATAGTAATAAAGCCTCTTGGCTGTTGGCGACGGCGATGAAAAATATAGATCAGATTTGTTTAAAACGCCGGTTTCATCGGATTTCATAGTTCTATCCCCATTTTTATGGCAGGATTTCGAAGTTTTCAATTGTTTTTTGAAAGGTTTGCCCTTTTGGATATTGTATAATGTCTATGAAAAGAAGTCAAATCAAGAATTCTGTAAAAGTTTGCGGTATGGCCCAAAGGTCGCCTCTGCGCCGCCAACGAATTTGCGGTACCAGCGTACCGTCCGGGCGGATACCATTGAATTGGAGCTTTTACCGGGAGAAGCGCTTGTGCTCTGGATGGAACGGGCGTAGGCCGCCTGATTACACATGATTTTGGATAGGGAAGAAAGGAGATTTATGAAATGCTGGCGTTTCATTTTAATTGTGTGCCAAGGAAGGTCAAGGAGATGGGCTTTCATTTTGGCAATCTTTCCAGCCGGTATGGCGCGAACAACCTCTATTTCACCAAAGACGGCAGGCCGTTTTTGCCCATTGCAGGCGAGCTTCACTTCAGCCGCCTGCCGCGGGAGATGTGGGAGCGGGAGCTGCTCAAGATGAAGGATACGGGGATCACGGTTGTTTCCACTTATGTTTTCTGGAACTACCATGAGCCGGAGGAAGGGGTATTCGATTTCAGCGGGGATAAGGATCTTGCCCATTTTCTATCCCTTTGCCGGAAAACCGGCTTGCCCTGCGTGTTGCGCATCGGCCCTGTGCCATGGCGAGGTGGTATATGGCGGCTTTCCGCGCTATGTGAACAGAATGCCGCGAAAGCGGTGTGACGCCCCCCGATATTTGCGGTGTGTTGAGCGCTATTGGAAGCGGCTCGCAGCGGAGATCAAGCCCTATTTCGATGGCGAAACGGTGCTCGGCGTGCAGCTGGAGAATGAATACGGAGGAAATATTTCTCATATTCACACGCTGCGCAAGCTCGCGGAGCAGGCAGCTTTCGAACGCCGTTTTTCACCATGACAGCATGGCCTACCAACACGCCGGATCAAGCGTTTTTACCGATGTTTGGCGGCTACCCGGAAGCTCCTTGGACGCAGAACAGAAAACCGCTCGTGCCGGCGAATCGGTTTGAAATATCTGCTGCCAAAACTGAAGCGGAAATTGGCGGAGACCTGCATGAGATCCAAACAGGCAATGAATCCGGGTTTGGTGATTTTCCCTATGCCTCCTGTGAGCTTGGCCCTGGCAACCAGGTCACCCAGCACCGCCGCCCGATCATTCATGAAAACGATGGCTACGGGGTGGGCTTTACCCGATTTGCGTCGGGAATGAATTGGATCGGCTATTATATGTATCACGGCGGTAGAAACCCGAATGACCGTTTGATGCAGGAAAGCCGCATAACGGGATACCCGAATAATTATCCAATCATTGATTATGATTTTCAGGCTCCGATCAGCAGGTGGGGGGGAGTGCCGGCCGCACGGTGATCGGCTGCGGCTCCTGCATCTGTTTATCAACCGGTTTGATGAGCGGGTGGCAGTGAAGCAAGCGTTCTTTCCCAGGGAAAAACGTGCTGGTGCAATGGATCGTTCTCGCCCTTCCTGCTCGGTGCGCATGGATGAGAGTGGCTCCGGTTACTTTTTTGTTTCTGCCTATGAGCGCGGGCTGTCATTTCCGGATTTCATGATGTCCGTGTACAAATTAACTGCGGAGAAAAGCAGTTTTCCTTGCCGCCAGTGGATATTAAGGCGGGTTCCCTGTTCTTTTATCCCTTTCATCTATCTGTGGCGGGCGTGGATTTTGATTATGTTTTAGCCCAACCCATTGCAAAGGTGGCGCAGGGGGAGCAAACCATCTGCTATTTTATGGAGATTCCCGGCATTGCGCCCAGCCTGTCTGCAAGCGGCGAAGTCACACAACTTCCGGTTGATACAGTCGGATTTGAAAAGGGCAATGTGCAGGTGATCGTTTTATCCAAAGCGAAAGCGATGCGGTTTCATCTCATTGGGAATCATGTCGTTTTTGCGAAGGGCTCTGTTTATACAGACGGGCACGCCGTCCGGTGTGAAGCCGCGGAAGGCTATTTCTCTGTAGATGGGGAGACAAAGGAGATTTGTAAAAAAAGATTTATCGAGCCTTATCGCCCTGGAGGAAACCTCAAAAGTATCGCTGCCTTACGGCTATTATCTATATTCGTATGGGAAGCGCCGGTACTATCGACTGAAAATCGACCGCAAACTGTTAGAGAACCGGTTCGACGTGAAGCTTACTTTCTCCTTTACGGGGTTGAATTTACAGGTGTTTGGCGGCAAAAGGCTGCTTCATGATTGCTTTAACACGGATGGGGAAGTTGTGATGTGCCTGCGCGAATACCGCCGTGAAATTGCGCGCTATGGCGAACTGCTGATCAAAGCGGTGCCTGCTGCGCGGCACGGCGTGGGAAATGTCTATCACGAAATTGAAATGGAGCCCGGCGTCGTTTCCCTTCGGCTTCTGCGTGCAGAAGAAATCATGGTTGTCGAGCGGGAATTAACCATGTGAGCACAGCCTGTGATGATCTTGGCACACTTGTGGGCAGATTATGCAAAATAGAATAGTGAGAAGGTAGCTCTTTCGAATTTTTAAAAGGATTTGAAATTTTGTCGCTTTGCTGATGAAATGATGGCTTTGGAAGAATTGCGTTGGCAACCGGCCCTGCGCTGAAGAGCGTTAGAGCCATTCCAGGCGCCATTGCCACCGCTGTGATCAAATGCTATCCATCTCAATCGAATAAAACCTTCTGCAAATGGTGAAACTGTTTGCAGAAGGTTTTTGTTATTTGTACACCGAGGGCAGCATCAATAGAAAGAATATGGGAACGATCTAAAACGGAGAGGAAGGATATGTTGAGTAATCGTGTTTTAATTGTGGTAAATTCTGTTTACCAGCTTATTACTGCAATCCACATGAAAAGGACGATTCTCGCACAGCGAAATGCTGATTTGCTATTAACCGATATGCTGCCAAACGGCGAAGCATATTTACCGCATTTGCAGGAAATCAGATTGTTCGACCGGGTTATTTTTGCCCGAACCAGGGAATGGATTCAGAAATGTTCTTCAGGGAAAAAAGAGGATATTTCTGAGCTATTCCAAAATATCTATCAAAAATTTCAGTGGGGCCTGAGCGATGAACTTAGTCTGTATTGCGAAGTATATTTTTCTAATTTTGATGCTTTTACCCGTATGCTTGCCAGTGCTTTTTATGCGGTTTCCTGTGAGTTCATCTGCTATGAGGATGGATTTTCATCTTATGTGATTGATTTTCTAAGAGAAGACCGTTCGCCGATCAACCGTCATCCTGAGGGCCGAAAGATTAAGGATAAAATAACAAAGGTATTGCTTTATGAGCCTCACCTAGCTGTGCGTAAAGATGAACTGAAAAATTGCCCATTGCCTAAAATCAACAGAGGGGACACTGCCTTCAAGGCAATATTAAATCATGTTTTCGACTATCAAAGCCCTGAACAAACAGCTGATTTTATATTTTTAGAGCAATCCTTCCGGGCAGAGGGGCTGAAAACTAATGATATTTCATTGATGGAAACCTGTCAAAAGATTGTTGGGCCAGGCCGGTTTTTCGTGAAGCCACATCCAAGGAATTCGGAGAATGTGGCGTTTCAGATGGGTCTGACCAGAAAATATACGGAACGTATTCCATGGGAACTATTCCTGCTCAATGAAGGATTAGAGAGCAAGACGATTCTGACCGTCTGCTCCAGCGCAGCTCTCACAAGCAGAATCGTATTTGGAATGGACGTCAATACGGTAATGCTATATCAACTGTTTGAAGGGAAAGTGCTCTGGAAGGAAGATGATATTTTGAAAAAATATTTACGGAAATTTCAAAGGCAATTTTCTGGAAAAAACTACTATGTCCCTCAAACGGTATATGAGCTTGCAAATACGCTGCATTATTTAGGGGGACATTATGCATCATAAAAAAGTTTCGATTATTATACCAGTGTATCAGGTCGAAAATTATCTGGAGCGAGCTGTAGATTCCGCTTTAGCGCAAACGCTTGAGGAAAAGGAGATCATCCTGGTGGACGACGGCAGCCTGGATGCTTCTGCCCAAATTTGCGACCATTATGCACAGACTTATCCGGAGCTCATTCAAGTCATTCATAAAGAAAATGAAGGCCTGGGCATGGCGCGCAATACCGGAATACGGCTTGCAACGGGAGAATACATTGCGTTTTTAGATTCCGATGATGCCGTAGAGCCGGAGATGTATGAAGAAATGTATGCAAAGGCCATAGAAGATCAGTGTGATATTGTAATGTGCGATGTGAAAATTATTTATGTGGAAGAGGGCAGAACCTCCGTCGTTTCCTCTTATCCAAGCCGAGAAGTGGATCTGTCAGATTATATCGCAAACGGAAATAATATCACATACAGTGTCAACAAGCTGTTTCGTAGATCTATTTGGGAAGAAAATCAGTATGAAAAAATGCTGTTTGAGGATATCTCCCTCATACCATCCTTGATGACAAAATATTCGGCAATTGGCTATGTACCCAAGCCTTTTTATTGCTATTACCGTAGATCGGATACCCTGTCCACCTCAATGGTTGGAGAAATGGTCGATATTGTACAGGCTCTGCGCAACTTTATCGATCACAGTGATGTGGCATATCGGGATGAAGTGATTACTGCGCAGCAAAACAAATTTATTGGAATATGACAAAGTCCCGTGAGCTTTTTCAAGCAGATTTTATCAATCTTTTAAAAGAATACCAGAAAGATTTTCTTCTAAACCCCTATATTCCGCAAGATAAATCAGTGAAGAAAATCCTGGATTTTTTAGCGAAAGAGGTGATTCCCGCTACAATCATTTGTGTTCATATTCACAGGCCGGTTTCTCAGGCATATATGGACACCATTCAAAAAAACTTCCCGAAAGCGAAGTTGATTGATGCCAGTGAAACCTATTTTGCCTTTGAACAATTGCCTGAAAATATCCAAAATGCCCAGTTAAATGGAAACTGGAGCTATGTAGAAGAATATTACGCGCTGAAAATATTATGTGAACAGGGCGGCATCGTACTCAATCCGGATATGCAGGCCAACCTCAACCTGCAAAAGCTGCGTCTTAGCCACATTTTTTTTGGGTTTGAGGATGCAGAAGCGTTATCTACCGGATGCTATGGCGCTTTAAAAGAACATTATGTCGTACAGGCACTACTGGACACATACAGGATAGATTCGATCTATAACAAAGCCTTTTTACCGCTTAGCGAACGCCTCAGAGATTTTCTAATTCTGCATTTTCACCTTAAAACCAACGGCAGAAAGCAGCTGTTGAAAAATGAAGTGCAGATTCATCTCCCTAGCGTGCTTGCCTACGATATGAAAGATGGGGAGAATTGTGCAAAAAAATGGGAGATAGCAGTGCCGGATGGGTATGAACTGGTCAGCGACAAGGTTCTAAAAATGTGGTCTGATCGAATTATGGAAAATTGGAACCTGTATAAGCAGGAACGGGAGCATAGCGCCCGAGCAAAAGGGAAAGTAGCTCCGGCAAAGCCTGCACCGCCACCAAGCAATCAAATCATAGAGAAAAGAATTGAGGAAGTGAAAAAGAAATATGAAACCTCTACGTGTTGGCGCCTTACGAAGCCGCTTCGAATGCTGGCGAATTTATGGAGAAGAAGAAAGAGAAGAAGTTAGAATGGACAATCCTTCAAACTGCATTGTTGTTTTTTGCGCATAGACACTGTTTCAAATTTTGGCTGTGCCAAAGCAATCAGCTGCTGCGGCTTAGCGAAGGAAGGGTAGGGTTATCATGCGAACGGCTGCCATTATCCCGGCTCGATATGGATCCAGCAGGTTAAAGGGAAAGCCTTTAATGGATCTGTGCGGACGGCCTATGATTTGGTGGGTTTATCATCAGGTAGTAAAATCAAAAAAATCGACGTCGTTTCTGTGGCAACCGATCACGAAGCCATACGTCAGGCATGTAAACAGTATGGGATTCCCTGCGTGATGACATCGGCAGATCAACCGACAAGCACAGACCGCATTTATGAAGCGGCGCAGAAAATTTCTGCCGATATATACCTTTGTGTCAATGGAGATGAACCTTTAATGGAAGCGCCGATTTTGGAACAAGTCATTCCCGAGTCAGGGGAGGATTTTTTTGCTTCTAACCTGATGACACAAATCCATTCCCCAGTAGAGGCTATCGATGAAACGAACATTAAGGTAGTAACCGATCAGGAGGGGTATGCGCTTTTTATGTCCCGAAGCCCAATTCCTCATCCTAAGGCCAGCATGACTTTTGACTACTATAAACACCTGGGCGTTTTGGCATATTCTATGGATGCGCTGCGTTTCTTTGCAAACACAAAAAAAGGAGTGCTTGAGACAATTGAGGACATTAATGAATTGCGTTTTATTGAGCACAGAAAACAATTAAGGATGATCCCGTAGAAGCCCATTCTCTATCAGTTGATACCGCGAAGGATCTGGATTATGTAAGGGGGGTTCTTCAAAAAAAGCTGGAAAGAAGGGAATTAGAGCTATGAGTATTCGTGTGCTGGACTGTAGCTGCGGGACGGCGGATATATTAACGACTGGAGATTTGGCAGAAAAACAATTATGTCAATTTTGGACAAGCTAGATCAAGCCCACATCGATATTGTTGAATGTGAGTTACTTCACTAGAATGGTTCAGGAAAAGGAGTGCTCCCTTTTTAACAGTACCGCTGAGATTGAAGAGGTTCTTCCGAATCGAAAGAGAAACTCCATGTATGTAGCTATGGTTGCTATTGGAGAAAAAGAACTTCATCCATCTCAACTCGATCCATATGATGGGAAGGGGATCCAGGGGATTCGATTGACTTTTCATAAAAATGAAGTGGAGCAGGCGTTTGAATGGGCCCGAATCATCATGGAAAAAGGGTATCATGTGTTTATGCAGCCCGTGGGTACAGTATTCTATAGTGATATCGAACTGCTTCAGCTGGTGGAGAAAATAAATGCTTTGCACCCCTATGCGTTTTATATTGTAGATACGCTGGGCAGCATGTACCGCAATGAAGTTTCGCATCGATTTTATATCATAGACGAGAATATGGCTCCAGAAATACAATTGGGATTTCACGGGCACAATAATATGCAATTGGCGTTTTCCAACGCGCAGGTTTTGGGAAAAATTCAGACAATACGGACGCTGATTCTGGATTCAGCTGTTTACGGCATGGGAAGGGGCGCAGGCAATCTCCCAACAGAGCTCATTACACAATATATCAATAAAAAAATAGACGTTCGGTACGATGTGACAACTGTGATGGATATTTATGATGAGTATATTGCGCCGATTCGTAAGGATTTTGAATGGGGCTACACAATGCCCTATCATATCGCGGCCAGCAACGTTTGCCACCCAAACTATGCCACCTACTTGATTAACCGACAAACGTTAACCATGAAAGATATTGAAACAATTATCCAATCTATTCCAAAAGAATATAAAATATTATATGATCAGGATCTCATAGAAAGGCTCTACAACACAATTTCAAAGTAGAAAAATCGACGATTGTGCGCTATTCAGGAGATTTCCGTCCGGATACGGGATAAAAAATTTTACTTCTTGCACCTGGGAAAAGCCTTTCTTCTCAATATCATCAGATTCTAGAGTTTATTGACAAAGAAAAGCCCTATGTCATTTCCGTTAATTTTATCGATTTAAAATACCATATGGACGCCTGTTTTATCAGCAATCATAAACGGATGGATATTATCGAACGGGATATTAAGCCATTAAATCAAACTCTTGTGATTGTAACATCCAATATTCCCAAAAACAGAAAAAAAACAAACTATTTGTACGTGGATTATAACAACTATCTCATTCCCGACGATTTGATTTCGGACAATGCGGGCCTGATGCTCTTGCAGCTTCTGAAACGGTGCGAGGCGGCAGAAGTGTTTTTGGCGGGCTTCGATGGTTTTCACTACGGCCAAAGAGAAAATTATTATAGTGATGATCTGAATTTTCCAGTATATAAGGATCATATATATGAAAAAAGAAAACGAATTCGCAAGCAGCTGAGTGAATTTGCCCAGACCATGAAGATCACTTTTTTGACGCCGTCTGTATACCAAGGGGAAACTTATGTATAGGTGCGTTTTATTTGATATGGATGGTACGCTGATAGACTCCTATACGGGAATTTTTCATGCTTATCAATGGGCCGTGCAGCAATCCGGAATAGGATTTCCGGGAGATGCATTGGTTCGGCAGGCAATTGGAGCACCGCTTCCGTATGCATTTGAAACGCTTTGCGGAATGGATTCGGACACAACGAAACAGGCAGTTCAACAGTATCGTGAGTACTATGCCAGAAAGGGCTGGCATGAGGTGAGCGTGTATCCGGGGATAGAGGCCGCACTGAAGCAACTGAAACGCTTGGGGTGTTTTATTGGGACAGCAACGCTAAAAAGAGAGCATTTTGCAAAGAGAATTTTAAAGGAACAGGGCTTATTTCATACTTTGACCTGGTATCCGGCATGGATGAAAACGATACCCTGACAAAAGTGGATTTGATTCGGTGTTGTATGCGGACTGCGAAAGTAAGCAGGAAGGAAACGATTCTTGTGGGAGACAGTATGTTTGATGCGGCCAGCGCGCAAGAGGCAGGCGTGGCCTTTTTGGCAGTAACCTATGGGTTTGGATTTCAAGATCGCCAGGAATGGGAAGCGGAAAATGTGCATTTGGTCGCGCAAACAGCGCAGGATATTGTACGGCAGATTTTAGCCGTGCAAGATTAAAAGATTTGTTATGCGGGAATCCAGCATCAGTGATAGATTTGATGAGGATATCTTGGGATAGAAAGAATTTACCCCCGGGGTACTGCTTTTTGTACACCGGGGGTATGTAAATTGTGTAACCAAATGAAATGAGCAGATGGAGAATTTGATTCCCATCTGCTTATTGCTTGTGCCCTTAGGCAAAAACAAAACTCTTGGTTCTACCAGAGGTGCAGCCTGTCGAAAGACGTCCGAATATGCTTTGACAATATTCATTTATTTGATATAATTAGTAAAAACTAGATAAATAGGTCATTATTCGATTAATCTATGATAATATAAAAAATTTAAAACTCATTTGGCGTGTAAAGGAAGTTGTATAGAAGTAGTATCCAAGGGGTACTACCAGTGGTAAAATAGCGATACACTACAAACTTATATAATTCCTTTGTACGCATCTGCCAAATTTTCTTCGCACGTTTCAAACACATCAAGCTGTCGAACAAAGAGTTCAAGAGAAATACTAAATGAACGAATAATATCTTGAAGCACGACGGGGCTTACCTTGTGTCATGTTAGTCTTCCGGCTTTTATCTGGCAATTTCGAAAGCCAATCAAACCATACGAATCATTGCCATACTGTATCAAACATTTCGCTTGACCATGTAAGTTGCGATCTCTTACGTTGTTCGTGCTTGAGTACAGAAGAGGAATGGTCATCATAATGAAAAAAGAATATTTAGAAATCACAGTTTACGAGCCCTGCAAAAACGTTGAATATATCTTCCAAACATTTGACAATATATATGTCTCTTTCAGTGGCGGGAAAGACAGTGGATTGCTGCTGAATCTGCTGCTGGATTTTAAACGCAAATATTATCCTAGGCGGAAAATAGGAGTATTTCATCAGGATTTTGAAGCCAATATACGCTCACATCGGAATATATTGACCGAACATTTAAAAACTTAGTCTCAGAGGCAGAGTTATATTGGGTATGCCTTCCAATGGCAACGAGGACGGCGCTAAGCAGTTATGAGATGTATTGGTACCCTTGGGACGATAAGAAGGCTGACGCATGGGTCAGGCCTATGCCGCAATATCCGTATGTGATCAATTTAGATAACCCATTTAACCATTATAAATACCGCATGCACCAGGAAAACCTAGCAAAGCAATTCGGGCGCTTTTATAAAGAGCAGCACGGAAACGGGAAAACGATCTGTTTACTTGGGATGCGCGCAGATGAATCATTGCAGCGCTACAGTGGTTTTCTGAATAAAAAATATGGATACGACGGAAAGTGCTGGATATCCAAACAGTTTAAAGACGTGTGGTGCGCGTCGCCATTATATGATTGGTCGGTGAATGACGTCTGGGCTGCGAACTACAAATTCAATTATGATTATAACGGCCTTTATGACTCTATTATAAGGCTGGCCTGACTCCAAGCCAGATGCGTGTGGCGTCGCCCTTTAACGACTACTCCAAAGATAGCCTGAATCTATATCGCGTCATTGATCCGGAGATATGGACGAGGCTTGTGGGCCGTGTCCGCGGGGCAAATTTCGGCGCGATCTATGGCCGGACAAAGGCAATGGCATACCGGAATGCAACGCTGCCTGAGGGGCACACATGGAAATCCTATACGCAGTTCCTTCTGGATAGCTGCCAGCGAGATTGAGGAACAATTATGTCAAAAAATTTAGGACGTCGATAGAATTCTGGCATAACACAGGCGGCGGTCTTTCCGAGGAAACGATACGGGAATTAGAGGAACATAATTACCATATTAAGAGAAACGGCGTTTCCAATTATACTTTGGATAAAAAGTCGAGGGTTATCTTTGTTGGAAAGATACCGGATCATACCGACGACATCAAAAGTTCAAAAGACATCCCAAGCTGGAAACGCATGTGTTACTGTATTCTGAAAAATGATCACACCTGCCGCTTTATGGGGTTTGGGCAGACAAAACAGGAGCAAAAGCGAGTGGATGCAATCAAAAGAAAGTATGGAGGTTTCGCCGATGGAGAATAAGCAGTTTCAAAGCCCGGTATATCATGTGATTGCTGTTCCGTATGAAAAGATTATTCCCAATACATATAATCCAAACAAGGTGCGCCGCCGGAAATGAAATTATTATAACGAATAGCATCAAGGCGGATGGGTTCACCATGCCGGATCGTTTTGCTTACTATGCAAAAAGCAGGGATATGTATGTTATTGTGGACGGCTTCCACAGGGTATAGCGTGATGGGAAATATGACCGGATACGTTAATATGCGGGAGGCCGGAA
>ENA-OQCX01000931-OQCX01000931.1-human-gut-metagenome-genome-assembly--contig:-NODE-931-length-14491-cov-3.963590_pt1 | contig 14491 bp, 14 predicted proteins | sample MGYA00242762_ERZ504587 | MGnify/ENA primary metagenome ERZ504587 (study PRJEB26092, sample SAMD00036337) | human gut metagenome | host: Homo sapiens | study: EMG produced TPA metagenomics assembly of...
GCTTAAACAAGCAATTATCAAATACATTGATACTACAACAACAAGAGAATCAAACAAAAACTCGGCTGGTTAAGTCCGGTTGAGTACAGGATTAATGCCTTAGTTGCATAACAAAAGCGTAGCAGCTAAAAGCCACTACGCTTTCAAATCTAACTTTTGGGGGTCACCACATTACACTGAGTATGCGTTTTATTTTACTGATTTTTGCAATATTATTTATTTCATCTAAAAAGGCGGCTGCAAATTGCAGCCGCCAATAAAAGAAGGCTCTATAATAAAAGTTTGGGTAGAAAAAAAGCCTACAAATGAAAAGTAAAAAAGTAGAGCATATTTTACCAAAATCCGTTAAAATGGAATTGCTTAAAAACCTGAAACGGAGGAAAAATATGCTCTAAAGATATTTTACAGAAAAACTCTTGACATTGCAAAACATTTTAATTTAAAACATCGAAGAAATTGACAGCACCATTCATATTTACTGCAAGCTTGAACTAAAAATGCACGAATATCCTGTGTGTGGAAAACACACTGATAAAATTCACGATTATCGAGAACAGGTAATTAAGGATATTCCTGCATTCGGTAAATTTGTTTCTCAAGAAGAGCAGATTCCGTTTTTTCGGGTTACCCCAACTAACTCTATTGATATTGAGCAAAAAAGCACCCCACACTGATGTGCGGAGTGCTTGAAATTATATTCCTGTTGATGCTAAGCCGATTTACTTAGAATACTTCACAGAAAGCTGATTTGTAAGTGCATTATAAGCAAATGTGTAAGTACCGCCAACTGCTACAAGTGTTGATGCACTTGTATACTTTGAGTTGTACTTAATAGTACCTGTTGTTGCATTTCTGATTGTTGTACCGTTGCAGAAATCTGTACCGTTAACATTCATCTTAAACGAGTAGTCACCCTTTTTAAGCTTTACCGAACCTGTAAATACATTTGTATCGCTCTTCTTGAGTGAAAGGTTGATATCTCCTGTTACCTTTACCGGAATATCTCCCTTATCTGCTGTCACTACAAGTGTATTTGTTGCTGTGTTGTATGTGAATGTGTATGTTCCGCCTGTTGCTACAAATGTTGTGTACTTGCTCCACTTTGGATTGAATACAAGACCCGGTGTTACATCCTTTACTACCGCTGATGTTCCGCAGAGCTTGCCGTAGTTATTCATCTTTATCTGATAGTTTCCTGCCTTAAGTGTCTTTGTACCTGAATATACATTTTCTTTATCTGTCTTTGCAAGGGCAAGTGTAAAGTTACCTACTACACTTACTTCTGCTCCTGAAGGAAGGTATGATATTGTAAGCTTGTTTGTATCAATATCATAGCTGAATGTATATGTACCGCCTGATGCTGCAAGCGTTGACGCACTCGACCACTTTGAGTTGTACTGGCTTCCGACTGTTAAGTCCTTGTATGTGTAACCGCAACAATAACGAACACCCTGATTCATTACTCTGAATTCATAGTTGCCCTTGTTAAGCTTAACTGATGCCGAATAAACATTTGCATCCTTTGTTGCCTGAAGGTCAAGGTTGATATCGCCGACTATTGAAGCCTTTGAAGGTGCAAGATATTCAATTGTAAGGGTATTCTTTGCAGTATTAAACTTAAATGTGTACTTACCGCCTGTAGCCTTAAGTGTTGTAGAACTTGTCCACTTCGAATTGTATGTTGCGTTTGTTGTTTTATCTGTGAATGTTGAACCGTTACCGAATGCAACTCCGTTTACACTCATCTTGAATGCGTATGAACCTGCTTCAAGTTCAGTTGAGCCTGTATAAATACCGTTGCCGCCATCTGCAAGCGGGAGTACGATGTCTCCTGTTACACTTACTTTGCTCTGTGGCTGTGTCGGCTCTGTTGCAGGCTGAGTCGGCTTTGTTACGGGAGCTGTTGTTGGCTGTGTAGCTGTTGTGGGCTGTGTTACAGTTGTAGGCTGAGGAGCTGTTGTTGGCTCTTCGCCTGAACGAGAACTGCATTTGCAGTAAATGCAGCACCTGCTACTTTGTTAGCACTATTGTAAATATAATCGATGTCCTTCTTATCGCTTTCGAAGAGCTCATCATATGTGTCAGCCTCTGTACCTGTAAGATAATCAACATTGAGATTTACTGTTGTGTCACCGCTGCTACAACATCAAATGTAAATGTGCAATAAACATTCTCTGACTTGAAGTTGAAAAGATCAAGGCTTGAGCAGTTGAAGAGCACCTGATTTGTAAGGCTTGGATTCCAAACGATGCTGCTCTGGAATACAGGGAAAACCTTATTCTTTGTATTTGTTGTTGTTTGTTGATGCAGCTTGAGAACCTTGCTGTCGTATGTAAGGCTGCTCTGTGTATCAACGATCATGTGATCTGCCTTGAGAAGGTAAGTAACAACAACCTGCTCTGTCTGTGCATTGTAATCATACGAAACAGGATCTGTCACATTTGATGTAACATTGATCTTGTTGCCTGCACTTGTTTCTTCGCTTGTTTCGGCAGCACTTGCTGAGAAAGGCAGAGCTGTGAACATGCACAGCACCATCATTACCGCAAGAACCACAGAAAGCTTTTTCTGAATTTTTTTCATACTTGCTGCTCCTTTAATAAAATAAAATTACCGTTCGCCACAGTTTTGTGGCAATACTTCTAGCTTCGGAAACTTAAACAGTACAAAATTTCCGAGGACACTTAAATTATAGCACATTTAAGTTGTTCAGGCAATGAATCTGTTATTCTTTTAACGAAAATTTTTTGCCCTAAAATATGTGCAAATTAACGGTAAGTTCGCTATTATGTACAAATTCATTGTCAGATTATTGTGGATATTGTCTAATCCATATTCCACGGTTCAGAAATATCTGATAATAATACTATCGTATTTAATTTTTACAACAATTGTTTTGTAACAAAAAAGTCTGCGTCAAGAGCAATTTCAATGGGGCTGTGACAAAACAGCCTAACAAAACAAAAATGCATCAGACCTTTTCGGGCAACTGATGCATTTTCTTTTTTAAACTGTTTTCTTGAATAGACTGCGGTGGCACACCGCCGACATCATTTTCTGTTTTCAACTTTCAATTCTTAATTGAAAGCACCGCTCGGGTATTTAACTTTTGCACATGCAAATACTGCTACCCGAATTGGGTGCAACAACTTGTTGCTTATTCTTCCTCAGCAAGCTCATCGGCTGTAACTTCTGCCTGCGGTTCTTCCTTTGCAGCCTCCTCAGGCTCTTTTTCGGAAACAATATCGTCAATTTCCTCAATAAGTTTCTGTTCTGCGCATCTGTGCTTTTTTAAAGCGAGAAATGCTGCTGTGGCAGCCGCAAGTGCAGAGATTGCACCGATGATTGTGTAGAATAATTTTTTGTTTTTATCCATTCCGGCACCTCTTTCAGTATTAATATAAATCAGCGGAAAAACCGTATTTTTCTACTTATTGCTATTTTATATCATTTTTACAAATTTTTCAATAGGCAACTGATAATCTTTGCACAAATGGCTGTCAGTGTGTTATATTCTCTTTTTACGCTCTGCAAGGGCAAAAATCACTTCCGCACGAAATTACAACAAGCATCATAACAGCCGTTGCTGTCACTCCTGTCTGAACACTGCCGTTTTTACCAGGCTGTGAAGGAGTGCTGTCCGATGTTGCGGCACCGCCTGTTGCCGAAGTCGGATTTACAGAGGTTGTACCGACAGTTGCAGGCTCACCCGTCGGAGCAGTCTGAACAGTCTGTTCCTGAGTAGCAGTCGTTTCTTCCGACGGTGACGATTTCTCAACAAGGACGGCTTAAAAATCTTTGAATACACTTTTGATTCATCAATTTTGCTGAAGAAAAAACAACAAAAGCAGAATAACAAATAAAAATGAAAACAAAAACGGCAGTACCAAAAAAATCAGTACTGCCGTTGTTATATAAGAAATTAATCTCTTGTTTTTTCGCCGTTAAGAATCATTTCCGCATTCTTAACACGCTCTTTTGTCGGGGGCTCAATGCCCTCGAGAGGATAGTCATAGCCGAGTGCTTTCCACTTGTACACACCGAGTGTGTGATACGGAAGAACTTCAACTCTTTCAACATTCTTGAGTGAGTGAATGAAGTCGGCAAGTCTGAAAAGATACTCGTCCTTATCATTCTTTCAGGCACAAGAACATGTCTTATCCATACGGGCTTGCCCATATCGGAAAGCTGTCTTGCCATTTCAAGAATATTGGTGTTTGGCTGCCCTGTAAGGATTTTGTGCTGTTCGTTGTCGATATGCTTTATATCAAGCAACAGCAAATCCGTATATTCCATTAGCTCTTTCCACTTTGAATAGAACGGCTCTTTGGTTGTAAACGGGTTGGCGCTTGTGTCAATACAGGTATTAACGCCCTGCTTTTTAGCCTTCTTGAACAAATCAAGCAAAAAGTCAATCTGTAAAAGCGGCTCACCTCCGCTTACTGTGATACCGCCCTTATTTTTCCAATAGGGGCGGTATGCAAGCGCTTTATTAAGCAACTCGTCGGCGGTGTATTCCACGGTGTTTTCATCGTGTTTCCATGTGTCGGGATTGTGGCAGAACTGGCAACGCATTGCGCAACCGCTCAGAAAAATCACAAATCTCACGCCCGGACCGTCAACAGAGCCAAAAGTTTCTATTGAGTGTACAAAGCCTTTAACAGCGTTGTCCGACATTACATTCTGTCGTGGCAGGTTCTGGCAATAACATCCAGCTGCTGCTCTCTTGTAAGGTCAATGAACTTAACAGCATAACCCGATACACGGATTGTGAAGTTAGCGTACTCTTCCTTCTCAGGATGCTCCATAGCGTCAATGAGTTTTTCTGTACCAAATACATTTACATTGAGGTGGTGTGCGCCCTGATCAAAGTAGCCGTCCATAACATTTACGAGGTTGTCAACACGCTCGTCATCGTTGTGTCCGAGAGCACCCGGGTTGATTGTCTGAGTATTTGAAATACCGTCAAGAGCGTACTCGTAAGGAAGCTTAGCAACAGAGTTAAGTGAAGCAAGAAGACCGTTCTGCTCTGCACCGTAGCTTGGGTTAGCACCCGGTGAAAGCGGCTCGCCTGCTTTTCTGCCGTCAGGAAGTGAACCTGTAGCCTTACCGTAAACAACATTTGATGTGATTGTAAGGATAGAAGTTGTAGGCTCTGAATCTCTGTATGTGTGGCAATACTTGAGCTTAGCATGAATGTCTTGAGAAGATCAACGGCAATCTTATCTGCTCTCTCGTCATTGTTACCGTATCTTGGGAAGTCGCCCTCTGTTTCAAAGTCAACAGCAATGCCGTCCTCGTCACGGATAACCTTAACCTTAGCGTACTTAATAGCGCTGAGTGAGTCAACAACATGTGAGAAGCCTGCAATACCTGTTGCAAATGTTCTTCTTACATCTGTATCGATAAGAGCCATTTCTGCTGCCTCATAGTAGTACTTATCATGCATGTAGTGAATCATGTTAAGTGTGCCTACATAGAGGTGAGCAAGCCAATCCATCATTGTGTCATACTTCTTGATAACTTCGTCATAATCAAGGTACTCTGATGTGATAGGTGTATATTCAGGACCAACCTGCATCTTTGTCTTTTCATCAATACCGCCGTTGATAGCGTAGAGAAGGCACTTAGCAAGGTTAGCTCTTGCGCCGAAGAACTGGATTTCCTTACCTGTCTGTGTTGCGGATACGCAGCAGCAGATTGAGTAATCATCGCCCCATACAGGACGCATTACATCATCGTTCTCGTACTGAATTGAGCTTGTTGTAACTGAAATATGAGCAGCATACTTCTTGAAGTTCTCAGGAAGTCTTGAAGAATAAAGAACTGTGAGGTTTGGCTCAGGTGAAGGTCCCATATTCTCAAGTGTGTGGAGGAAACGGTAGTCGTTCTTTGTAACCATTGAACGGCCGTCAATGCCAAGACCTGCAACTTCGAGTGTAGCCCATACAGGGTCGCCCGAGAAGAGCTGGTTATAAGACTCAATTCTTGCAAACTTAACCATACGGCACTTCATAACGAAGTGGTCAACGAGTTCCTGAGCCTGTGATTCTGTAAGTGTACCGTTCTCAAGGTCACGCTCGATGTAGATGTCGAGGAATGTTGATACACGACCAACGCTCATTGCAGCGCCGTTCTGAGTCTTGATAGCAGCAAGATAGCCGAAGTAGAGCCACTGAACTGCCTCTGCAGCGTTCTTAGCAGGCTGTGAAATATCAAAGCCGTAAGAAAGTGCCATTTCCTTCATATCGTTAAGAGCACGAATCTGATCAGCGATTTCTTCACGAAGCTGGAAGTCGCCTCTTCTCATACCCTGACGGTTTGTTTCTGCAAAGTCCTCTTTCTTGCCTTCGATAAGACGGTCAATACCGTAAAGAGCAACTCTTCTGTAGTCACCAACGATTCTGCCTCTGCCGTATGTGTCGGGAAGACCTGTAAGAATCTTGTTGTGACGGGCAAGTTTCATCTCGGGAGTGTAGATATCGAATACACCTGGTTGTGAGTCTTGTGATATTTTGTAAAGATTTCGTGGAGTTTAGGGCTTGGAGTGTAGCCATACATCTGGCATGACTGCTCAGCCATTTTAATACCGCCGTAAGGCATAAATGCACGCTTGAGAGGCTTGTCTGTCTGAAGACCTACAACCTTTTCAAGGTCTTTATCAAGATATGCAGCGCCGTAAGCTGTGATGCCGCTTACAACCTCAGTTTCCATATCAAGAACGCCGCCCTTGCTCTTTCTTCCTTCTGGAGTTCCTTGAGCTCGCCCCAGAGCTTGTCTGTAGCTTCTGTAGGACCTTCAAGGAAAGACTGGTCGCCGTCATAAGGTGTGTAGTTTTTCTGAATGAAGTCTCTGACATCAATGTCGGACTCCCATTTGCCACCTGCAAAATTTGTCCATTCTTCTCTCATTACTGTAAAACCTCCGATAATGATAATTAATACTGAATTTTGTATATGACACAAAAAAATGCCGACTCAATTCCAAGCAGACGCCCGGTAAGGTCAGCTCCTTGAAAAAATCGTCATACATCCTTGTATTCTGTCATTTATTCACTTTTATAATCATATAACCAACACCATTAAAATAACACTTTTTAAGGGCGTTGTCAAGCATTTTGGGATACTTTTTACACCACTTTTTCACACTCAAAATACTATGGTAAATGAGTACAATTTTAGGGTATGAGGAACATTATTTTCAGCAGATTTTTTCCTGTATTTGTGCGGAATATTTTGTCATATGCCTGCTCTGCTGCACTGCGGCTTGAATCGTCCTCATAAAGGTTCACAAGGAAGTCTGCCTCTACCAAAATTCGGTACGGCAAAGTATCAATATTTCCATAGGTGTGATGGTGTCCCACAAGGTAACAAACTTTGTCAATAAATGTTTTTTCGTAGCCGAGAGCGGCAAGCAACTTTTCAGCCTCGTAAGGACCTTCAAGTTCCTGATACTTTCCTGCAGACGAATTGTACTTTTCTTCGCTCACCTTTATTCCGATGTCGTGAACGATTGCAGAGATTTCAAGAAGCTCCTGATCGTCGGGCAAAAGATTTTCACTTTCACCGATTGTCTTTGCGAATGAATAAACCTTGAGAAAATGGTGAATCCTTTTCTTGTCACTTCCAAAATATTCAATCATAGCAGTTATAACCCTGTCGGTTTTCATATTATCACTCCTTACGGCGAGCCGCCGTACCCTATTCGTGTAGACAGTTTTTTGTTTGTGCAATTCTGTAGGGGTAGCCTTGCGACCGCCGCCTGTGGCGGATAAAGGGAGCAAAGCGCTGTCTGAAATAACGAGCAAAAGGCAGTACATTTATGTACAAAGCATTGCGACTATATTTCAGACGGGAGGATTCGCACAAACAATCACTTTTTCATACTTCTTATATATGCAAAGGTCTTTTCTTCACCCTCATCTCTCAGCATAACCAATAATTTTTCAAGCAAGGCCTCGGTGTTGGGGTGCATACGGTGTTTGCCTCTGATTCTGCAAAAATATGTAAACGGCGCGCGTCCGTGTAATTTTTGCCGTTGTAGATTTTGCTTGCGGCAACTCGGTCGCAGAACATTTCGATAACATATTTTACAGGCATTTCAACATTTTCAATCTGCTTTGTCTTTGGGTTGTAATCGTTCCAGTATTCGTAATGGTGACGGTTTCTGCCCTTGTGATGCAGCCACGCCTGTGAATAGCCGTACAGCTCTCTTTCCTTTTCATTGGGACTTCTCGTACCCTGAAAATACTTTGCACCCGGAATAAATTCTGTAGGCGAATACTTTGACAAATCGTGTATTAATCCCTGTCTGAGAATTCCTGCCTTGCACAGTTGGCAATTACCTTGTGCCTGTGACGGGTTATTGTTCTGAAATGTTTAATCGGATGTGCCATAACTATCACCATAAATTGTTAGTTTGGAAAATACAAAACATTCTCCGACTGACATTTTACCACATTTCCTGCCGATTTAAAATAGCACTTGCAAGATTGTCGAAAAAAAGTTATAATATACAAAGGTTAAAATTTTGTAACCATTTAATGTTAAATTCTATAAGGATAGGTAATCTATGAAAAAGAAAATTTTCATTCTTTTACTTTGTGTTGTCCTCATTTCAACCTGCATATTATGCGGTGTGACGGGAATTTTCGGAAATGATTCTCAAAATTCTCCAAAACCGCAGACGCCCGATACGGCAGTAACCGAAAATATGACATTTCCGAGCAAGGTCGATTCGCTCACATTAAAAGTCGGCGAATCAAAGCTTATTGAACTGTCATCCGAAAAAGCAAAATCCGTTACCAAATGGACAAGCTCGGACAGTAAAATTGTTACCGTTGATGACGGCGGAAGGGTTGACGCTCTCAAAGAGGGTACGGCTCTGATTTCTGCCATTTCAAAAGACAAATCAAAGTCGGAATTTCAGGTTACGGTGGCAAAATCAACCATGAAAAAACAGCAAAGCTACTCAACCTGTATAACGGCAAATCTTGACAAGCTTGAAAGCAATAAGCGTAACACGGCAAAAAACCTGTACGCAATCAAGGTCAACCGCACGGCAAACTGCGTGACGGTTTACACATATGACGAAAAGGGCAAGTACACAATCCCCGTAAGGGCGATGATTTGCTCCACAGGTCTTGACAATTCAACAATCACGGGTGACTACACAATCGGAATCAAGTCCGAATGGCTTTTCCTTGTGGGCGATGTTTTCGGAAGATACATCAGCGGAATTTCGGGCGATTATCTTTTCCACTCCGTTCCCTACTACTCAATGAGCGAAGAAGATTTGGAGCTTGAGGAGTTCAACAAGCTTGGCGAACAGGCATCACAAGGATGCGTAAGACTTGCGGTTTCGGATGCAAAGTGGGTTTATGACAACTGCCCCACAGGCACGAATGTAAGCATATATGACGACGCAGAAAATGCAGGCCCTCTCGGAAAACCGGATGCAATCAAAATCACCGATTTTACCAACAAATGGGATCCGACAGACAGCAATAAAAAATGCCCGTATGCCAAAGCAACACCAATAATCAGCGGTGCAAACGATTACACAATCAAAAGCGGCGGCGAATTTTACGCCCTTGCAGGAGTAACAGCCGTTGACACCTGCGGCAACGACATAACTTCGAATATCGAAGTTCGGCAATGTGATAACCACCCGAAAAGGCAAGTACAAGGTAACATATTCAGTCACCGATGTGCTTAAAAGAACATCAAGCGTAACGATTACGGTAACGGTGCAATAAACACGGTGCAGTCAATTTAAGAAGATAGTTCCGCAAAAGCAAAAATAAAGATGCCCGAACGAAGATTTTAAATTGAAAATGGAAAATTGAAAATGTAAAATGAATGTCGGGAAGACGGTTTGCAAAATGCAAAACATCGTCTTCCCGACTGTTTTTTATATATGAAAGTTGTTGTTTATCTGTTGGGGCGGATATCATTCGCCCGCAAGCAACAGTACATACTATATTAATACAAATTTTATAAATGCTGCAAAGCAACTGTAATAATGTATGGATGAACCGTGTTCGCCCATACAGATTTGTACAAACATTGCATACCTACACTCGGGCATATTCACTCTCTCATTAAAAAGACTGTCTTCCCGAAAGGCTGCGGTGGCACACCGCTGACCATAATTTTCAATTTTCCATTTTACATTTTCAATTTAAAAAGAATCTCCCGAACACGGCAAATGCCATATTCGGGAGAATTTTTTATTTATTCACATATTCACTTTGTACAAGCTTTAGCCAAAATTATTCGGCATCGGGAAGGCTTGCAAGCTTTTCAAGGTGAGCATACTTATCAGCAGCAACCTTTTCAGCCTTTTCAAAGAGTTTTTCTGCTCTATCGGGGAATGAACGAGTGAGTGAGTTGTAACGAACTTCTCCCATGATGAAGTCACGATATGATGCAGAAGGAGCTTTACCGTCAAGCATGAACGGATTCTTTCCTTCATCTGCAAGACGAGGATCGTAACGGAAGATGTTCCAGTAACCTGCCTCAACAGCCTTTTTCTCCTCAAGCTGAGCAATGCCCATGCCACCCTTGATACCGTGGTTGATACACGGAGCGTAGCAGATTACGAGTGACGGACCGTTGTAGCTTTCAGCCTCAACCATAGCCTTGAGAACCTGATTGTTGTCAGCACCCATAGCGCACTGTGCAACATAAACATAGCCGTAGCTCATTGCAATAGCGGCGAGGTCTTTCTTCTTAACAGCCTTACCTGCGGCGGCAAACTGTGCAACCGAACCTACAGGAGTAGCCTTTGAAGCCTGACCGCCTGTGTTAGAATAAACCTCAGTATCGAATACGAGGATATTAACATTTTCGCCTGATGCGATTACATGGTCAAGACCGCCGAAACCGATATCGTAAGCCCAACCGTCACCGCCGAAGATCCACATTGACTTCTTAGCAAGTTCGTCCTTGTCAACGAGTGTTTTCTTAACAAGTTCGCCAACCTTTGTATCCTCTGTGTTCTTTTCGAGTTCAGCGATAAGAGCGTCTGTTGCAGGACGGCTTGAAGTTGAATCTGTTACTGTGTCGAGATAGTTCTGGCAAGCTGTCTTGAGGTCAGCGCTGTCTGTATCCTTCTGAATACCCTCAACATACTCGATAAGTCTGTTGCGGATAGCCTTCTGACCGAGAGCCATACCAAGACCAAACTCTGCGTTATCTTCAAAGAGTGAGTTCTGCCAAGCAGGACCGTAACCCTTCTTATTCTTTGTATAAGGTGTTGCAGGAGCAGATGCACCCCAAATTGATGAACAGCCTGTTGCGTTAGCGATAAACATTCTGTCACCGAAAAGCTGTGTAACAAGCTTTGCATACGGTGTTTCACCGCAGCCTGCGCAAGCGCCTGAGAATTCAAGCAACGGCTGTTTGAACTGACTGCCCTTAACTGTAGTGAACTTGAACTTCTCGTGAACTTCAGGCTTATCTTCAAGTGTGAGAGCGTAGTCAAATACTGCCTGCTTAGGACGCTGTGAGTCGATTGGCTGCATTGTGAGAGCCTTAGCACCCTTCTTACCCGGACAAACCTGAGCACAAGCGCCGCAACCTGTACAGTCGAGTGTTGAAACTGTCATTACAAAGTTGAGGTCCTTGAGTCCCATCATCGGGAGGCTCTTTGTACCCTCGGGAGCTTTTGCAAGCTCATCGGCTGTCATGGCAACAGGACGGATTACAGCGTGAGGACATACGATTGCACATCTGTTACACTGAATACAGTTTTCAGGATTCCATTCGGGAACATCAACTGCGATACCTCTCTTTTCATAAGCGGCAGAACCGTTAGGAGCAGTACCGTCAACATGATCCATAAATGTTGAAACAGGGAGCTTGTTACCCTTATATGCATTTACAGGCTTGAGGATTTCGTTTACATACTCAACGAGAGCGCCGTTACCCTCTGCCTTGTCGGCAACTGAATTATCAACAGCATTAGCCCAATCAGCAGGAATTTCAACCTTTTTGAGGTCTTCCATACCACGGTCAATAGCGGCGTAGTTCATATCTACGATAGCTTGACCTTTCTTCATGTATGACTTCTTAGCGGCAGCCTTCATAAGCTCCTTACCTTGTCGGCAGGAATGATATCTGCAATCTTGAAGAATGCTGACTGAAGAACTGTGTTGATACGACCGCCGAGACCGATTTCCTTACCGATCTTGATACCGTCAATTGTGTAGAAGTTGATGTGTCTTTCAGCGAGAATCTTCTTCATCTTACCCGGGAGACGTTCGGAAAGCTCTTCTGTATCCCATGGCAGTTAAGAAGGAATGAACCGCCTTCTTTAAGGTCATCAACAATATCGTACTTGTCAACATAAGACGGATTGTGACAGGCAACAAAGTCTGCCTTTGAAATGTAGTATGTTGACTTAATAGGAGTTTTACCGAAACGAAGGTGAGAAACCGTAAGACCGCCCGACTTCTTTGAGTCATATGCAAAGTAGCCCTGAGCATACATATCGGTGTTATCGCCGATAATCTTGATTGAGTTCTTGTTAGCACCGACAGTACCATCAGCACCAAGACCCCAGAATTTACAGCTGTGTGTACCCTTCGGAGTTGTATCGGGATTTTCAACAATCGGAAGTGAGAGGTTTGTAACATCATCAACAATGCCGATTGTAAATCTTCTCTTAGGTGTTTCGCTTTCAGCGTTTCTGTAAACAGCGATGATGTCGCCGGGTGTTGTATCCTTTGAGCCAAGACCGTATCTGCCTGTGTAAACCTTTACACCTGCAAAGTCCGAACCGTTGATAGCGGCGAGAACATCAAGATAAAGAGGTTCGCCGATTGAACCGGGTTCCTTTGTTCTGTCAAGAACAGAGATTGTCTTAACAGTCTTAGGAAGCTCTCTGAGCATATAGTCGGCAACGAAAGGTCTGTAAAGGTGAACTTTAAGAAGACCAACCTTTTCGCCTGCGGCATTGAGGTAATCGACAACTTCTTCCGTACAGTCGCAAACAGAACCCATAGCAACAATAACATGCTCTGCATCCTCTGCACCGTAGTAGTTGAATGGCTTGTAGTCAGTGCCGATTTTAGCATTAACCTTGTCCATGTACTTAACAACAACTTCGGGAACTGCGTCATAATACTTGTTACAAGCTTCTCTTGCCTGGAAGAAGATATCGTCGTTCTGAGCAGTACCTCTTGTTACAGGATGCTCAGGGTTAAGAGCACGACGACGGAAAGCCTCAACTGCATCCCAGTTAAGCATATCGGCGAGGTCTGCGTAATCCCACTCCTCAATCTTCTGAATTTCGTGAGAAGTTCTGAAACCGTCAAAGAAATGAAGGAAAGGAACTCTGCCTTCAATAGCTGCAAGGTGAGCAACAGCAGCAAGGTCCATACATTCCTGAGGATTGTTTGAACAAAGCATAGCATAACCTGTCTGACGGCAAGCGTAGATATCTGAGTGGTCACCAAAAATAGAAAGTGCGTGGCTTGTGAGCGCACGCTGATACATGAATACGCCCGGAAGGAGCTCACCTGCATCTTGTACATATTCGGAATCATAAGGAGCAGGCCCTGTGATGCTGTGTAAGTTGTGGTCAAAGCACCTGCTGCGAGTGAGCCGTGAACAGCACCTGATGCGCCGCCCTCCGACTGCATTTCCGTTACCTGAACCTGTCTGCCGAAAAGGTTCTTGGCACCCTGTGCCGAGAACTTGTCGGTAAGGTCAGCCATTACGGAAGAAGGTGTAATAGGATAGATAGCCGCAACATCGGTAAACGCATAAGAAACATGAGCTACTGCGCTGTTACCATCCATAGTTTTCATTTTTCTTGCCAATGGAATCGTCCTCCTTTTTAATCAAAGCGGCAAAGGAAATGATGCCGCATAAATTTTCGATACCCGTTAATTACGCACCGTAAATCAACAAGCGGTACGGATACTTTGTATCATCTTAAATTTTATCACTTAAACACCGATTTGTAAAGTGTTTTACACAAGAAATTCAAAGCAGGATATATATTTTTGTTTCGTTTTTTACAAAAAAGTTTTTTATATTTACTTGTTCCTGTCAAAATACTTTGTTGTTGATTTTTTAAAAATCAATAACAAAGGTTTTGGTTATTTGTAGTGGCGGATATTATCCGCCTGCTTGATGAATTTATATGTTTATACACATAGCTTTTTATTAAAAGCAGTGTATAATCTGTAGGGGGCGAACAATTGCAATGTTACGCCCGGGCATAATATGTTTTTTACATTACAAACTTGCTTCCCGACCATAATTTTCCATTTTCCATTTTCAATTTTACATTTAATTAAACCTTTCGCTCGGGCATAATTTGTTTTTTGACATTGCAAACTATCTACACGAATTGGGAACGGCGCTCGCCGTAATTTTTAATTTATAAATGCTTTATGCTTCGCGTAAATCCGTACACAAAAAACCTATCATATGACGAGCCGACTGCCGCAAGGGCATTGTCGCCCACATATTTTCCG
>ENA-OQCX01000933-OQCX01000933.1-human-gut-metagenome-genome-assembly--contig:-NODE-933-length-14461-cov-1.920469_pt1 | contig 14461 bp, 18 predicted proteins | sample MGYA00242762_ERZ504587 | MGnify/ENA primary metagenome ERZ504587 (study PRJEB26092, sample SAMD00036337) | human gut metagenome | host: Homo sapiens | study: EMG produced TPA metagenomics assembly of...
CCGGATTTCGTTTTTGTTTCCAACCCGGAAGACCTCCTGCTGTTTTTTGCAGGATTCCTTTTTTCTGCCATAAATAGTAATACTCCCTTCTGCATGGCAAGGGTGCAAAAACTGTTACAGTTTCTGTGCCGTAACAGTTTTTGTCTATCCTATACGAAAAAGTTTGCTATGATCGCGATCACGCCTACTGCAAAACAATATATCGCAAATCCCTTAAATTTCTTTTTGCGTACAACCGCAAGCATGGTTTTGATGCATATATATATCCGACACATCCTGCAACAACTGCTCCGATCAGTCCATTTAGAACAATGCCGCCTGAAATCCCTTCGCTTCCGATATCCTTAATCTCAACCAGTGCCGCCCCAAGGATCGCCGGTATCGACATAATAAAAGAATATCTTACTGCGAATCTTCTGTCATATCCGCTCATCATGCAGGCTGCAATCGTGGTTCCTGAACGGGAAAGCCCCGGCAATGTCGCACATCCCTGTGCTGCTCCGATCAGAAAACCGCTTCCGTAACTGATATCTCTTGGTATCTTTTTTCCATCCGGTGCCATCTCTGAAACGATCAGGAGAATCGATGTAAGGATCAGCCGATGCCCGGCACGATCAGAGTCGCACTCGCCTTTTCTACCAGATGTCTTCCCATATATCCGATCACACCGGTCGGTATCGTCGATACCAGAACCAGCACTACAAATTTACGATAATTATTTTTCACAATCCTGCGATAACGCAATGCACTGTAACTGCGCTGGTTCTGAATATAACTTTTCAGATTGTAAATAATATCCCTGCACATATTCAGTGTCTCTATGATCATCCTCAGAATATCCTTCCGGTATACGACAAAAATCGCTGCCAGTGTTCCAAGATGAAGCATAACGTCAAAAAACAGTCCTCCCTCTGTCTCGATATGAAATATATTTTGATGATCGCCAGATGCCCGGAGCTGCTGACCGGTAAAAATTCGGCAATCCCCTGCACAATACCCAATATTATCGCCTGTATAATTGACATATTAACCTCCCGTACCGCATCCTGCGCGGTTTTATCGAACTTTTTAGATTATATCATACTTTCCCGCAAGTTACAAATACTTATTTTGTGATTTCCAGAATCTATATTTTAACGGAATGTTCGCAATTTCTTCACGAAGCCATGCTATAATAAAATATTATCAGATATCGAATAACACTATTTCATCTCAACATGAGGCATACGAAAGGAGGTACTTCTTTATGGATACTTTACATATAGCTGTGTGTGACAACCACGTTGCATCCCTGACTTTTATCACCAGTGAAATCACAAAATATATCATGAATATGAACGTTCAGGCAGATATTTCTTCTTTCCGTTCCAGCGAGGACGTTATGCGCCGGGTATCGGAAGGCGATTTTTTTGACCTGTACATCCTGAATATTGAAATGCCAAGGCTGGACGGTATTACGCTTGCGCTGCAGATTCGAAATCATCAGAAAAATCCTGTTATCATTTTTGTGTCTGCCCGGGAAGAGTATGTTTTTGATTCCTTCAAAGCGCATCCTTACAGTTTTGTACGTAAAGATCATTTTCATGAAGACCTGAGTTCCACCCTGAAGGCTTTTATGCTGGAGTATCATAAAAGGGAAGATACTTTTCTTTATATTCTGCGCACCGCCGATTCCATCCACAAACTGAATCTTCATCAGATTCTGTATATTGAATGTTCGGACCCTGAACATATTCTGATCCACCGAAACGATGGAACCATACGCCGCATCCGTTACCCTATGGATCAGTTGGAATGTGAACTTGTCCATTATGATTTCATACGAAGCAGTAAAGTCTGTCTGGTAAATTGTATTTATATTTTCCTTATAAATAATAACTGTCTGGAGCTGGATAACGGATCTTCTCTCCCCATCGATGCACCATATCTTTCTGCCCTGCAAGAAAAATTTGGTGATTTCTGATTCAGCAGCAAAACATAAAATATCCAAGCAGCAGCAGACCAAAAATGAAGACAATGGATACAAAAACATTAGGCATAAAAAATGCAATGGTCATGCCGAATGCGATCCAGAATAAGGTATAACCGATCAGACGTTTCATCATTTTCTTACCATTTTCTTTACTATTAACCTATGCATCTGCTCTGTTTTTAAATCCTTTTTTATTCAAGTTGAACCTACATGTGGCCTGCTGCAAAGAGTTTTTTATCTTAGACAGAGATTGGACTTTGATCAAAAAAATGGGACATCCTTATTTCCGATGCCCCATTTTCACTATTCTTCTGTTTCTGCTTTTTCTTCTTTGATTTCTTCCTGTGCTTCCCCGGACGAGAAAAATTTTCCGTCTGTGAACTTATTTACAAAATCAGGTACCATATCCAGAATCTTCGTAAGGCCATCCTGATTTTTTACATTGACCAGCCTGGTCGTTCCATTCTGGATGACCAGCACAGCACTCGGGCTCATTTTTCCGCCCATACCGCCACCACCGTTCTGTTTTTTGTCCTCATTTTTTGCCGTAGCTGCCACACCAAAAGAGACATCTACCAGCGGTAAAATAATCGTATCCCCAACCGTGATGGCATCTCCTACTACGGTTTTGGTCGTAATAAAACTATCCATTCCTTTAAACAGGGAATTTACGGTTTCCTGGAAATTGTTGTTTTCTGCTGCCATGCTCAAGCCCTCCTTAACTGTTTCAAACGTTTCCAATATAGTTTTAACTTTTTATCAAAAATATTTTTACTTGCTGATTCTTTGTAATATGAAAAACACGAAATTATGCCCTGAAAAAGTCAAGCTCTCCTTCACAGACCCTGTTTTCAAAATCCGGACAGAGCTGAAGTCCGCTGTACCCTGCCGGAAGAAACAGATAGAGCATTCCGGTAAATTCCCCGGTGTATGCCGGATCTGAAAATCCATAATGAAGCCTTCCTTTTATCCTGCGCGGCCGGATATGGAAAAGCAGATATCGCAAATGTCCCTTTAAAATCTGATAAACCTCTCTGCTGAGATCTGAGGCAAAAAAGCCAAGATAATCTTCCATTTTTTCTTTGCTTTTCCGCAGTGAGCGAAGCGTTTCCCGGATATATCTGCATGTATTTCCGATGCGGTCCCGGATCTTCTGTAACGCCCCCCTGTAATCTTACGCTGCCATCTGCCCATACGTGACCGGAATGATCTGGCTTCGGTTCCGGGAGTTGTTTTCTTCTGCAGGGGCATCGTTCTTTTTGTATCTGTCTGACTTCTTTTGGCTGCTCTGTTTTTTTTCTATCCTGCTTCGGTTCCGTTGTTCCCGGTCCCGGTACCTTTTCTTCTGCATTCTGTTGCTTTGCTGCTTCCTGTTCTTCTCCGACAAGCATGATTTTTTTATGAAAAATCTTAAGATAACAGTGGAATGTTTCCTTTTCATAAGTTCCACGCACAGTAAGAAGACCGTACAGCCAGTACACGTTTACATATGCCGCGGCCTCACGCCATGAGGTATCCTTTTTCATATCTGCCCGATATCGGATCGGCAGGAACAAAACTGTAAGCAGAAGCAGCAGCAAAAGCAGCAGAAGCACCGCCAGAAGAATCCCTGCTACTTTTAGTATTGTCAAAATGATATGTAACATATCAAGCACCCGTTAAATTCTTTCCTGAAAATTTTTGCTGCATCTGCTCTTTAAATAGGATCTGATATCTCCGCTTCCAGTCTTATGGTACGTCTCCTCTGCCATCTGTACGATCAGCTCTACCGCCTCATCATATCCCTTTGCAACTCCGATGATCACAGGCAGTTTTTTCCGCACCGCTCTTCGCTTCAGCCAGGCAGATGAAAGAATGTCAAACTGATCAACTCCATTTGCCGCTTCCGTTATCACCCAGACATCTATCTGGCCGGCTCCTGTCTTTAACCGCCTCAGAATTTTATTTTTTTTCTTTGCTGCCCTTTCTCCTATATAAAGATACGGATACCACTTCATGCCATCTCCCCTTTGTAGCCTTTCTCTTTTTATAGTTTACCAAATCCTGTAAAATAATGCAATCGAAAGCACAATTTCTTACTGAATTTCCCGTATCATGCAGTACTGCTTCAGCGAAAAATTTTTTTCAACTATACCGTAGACTTTAAAGCCGAATCTTTGATAAAATTCTACGTTATTCTGATTATGAGTCTCCAGTGATATCATCATTTTATGTTCTGCCGCATATCGGATCGTCTCTTCCAGAAGCTTTGCTGCAATGCCATGATGCTGCATTTGAGGACTGACCGCCAGATAGATCACATGCAGACGGCTGTCCTGATGGAGCTGATCTGTCCAGTTTGAATTAAGATAATCCCCACCTTTGATAAAATTATAAAAAGTATGCAGGGATGGGTCTTCTTTTATAAGAAATCCATCCGTATGTAAAACTGCTTTTGCTTCCGTATAAAGAAACCGGAATATATTGCATGATTTTGTCTCATCTGATACGACCAGAACGCTGTTCAGATCCTCGCTGTCTGAAAAAATCTCACAGGTTTCATAAAACTCATCCATATCGCAGTGAAACAGTTCCGGCATCAGTTTTTTTCTTATCTGTGTATCCGGTATCAGAGTTTCGTAAAGCGGATCATGCGCAAAACACAGGTTTAAAAGCTTTTCCAGTTTCGGCAGATCCTTTTTCTGCACGCGGTATAAATTATCACTGTCCATAATATTCTTTTCTATTTCCCTTTCTTTCTCTTAAGTTTTACAGATAATATCTGGTAATCGTTTCTGTGATCACATCGATTGCATGTTCCAGATTCTGGTACTGCTTTTCACATACCATTTCCAGACAGCTGATTTCTTCTTCAAAATCAACGGCACCGCTTCTTTCTTCTGCCAGAAGCTGACGTACCAGATGGTACAGTTTTTCATGTTCCGGTATCCTTCATATCCCATTTCAGCCGTTCTCTTGGCTGATGGAATACATAGTCCGTAAAATGATCGTACACGTCTTCATCAAACATAAATGCATAGGCATGATTGTCTACCTGATAAAGTCTTCCAAGTGCCTCTGATACAGCACCTTCCTTTAATTCCCGTATACTCTGCTCCAGCAGACGGATATTTCTCGAAAAAATCTCATGCGGATACAGAACATTTCCATACCAGTCCATCCGGACAAACGTATCCTGCTCTTTTTTAAATTTTTGAAGCTGTCTTTTTTCCTGTGCCTTCTGCTGCAAAAAAACTGTTCTGCTTCCTGCAATTTCCCCTTTTCCAGAAGTTCCCGGTATATTTCATTCTGCCTGGAAAGAAAACGATACTCTTTTTCTGCTTTTTCTTCTGCCTTCTGAAGCAGATCTTTCAGCCGATCGGCTTTCTGAAACAGTACTTTTCTTTCCCCGACCTGCGTACAGACAGAAGAAAGGCTTTCTTTGGCACGCTTCATGACCGGTGCAAAACACAGCGGAACAACTGCCGTCTGATCCAGCGCACAGATCAGCAGTGCAAACAGCTCATGATGCAGGCGGTATACCTGCTCATCATAATAATCATCATTATCAAACTGTGAATGATAATGTGTCTCCATAAAACTTCCGCCCGTAAAATCATTGACCATGGATGGAATTCCCGCGATCGCCATGAAAAATCATCAGACCAGGTCTCGATCGGCGCAGTGATCCTTGTCTCCTCCGGATATGCCTGTGTCAGAAGCGGAAGGTTCATCAGAAATTCTTCCAGATAAGGTACATACTCATAACAACTGCGTATCCTGGCCCTTGTCCCATGTGCCAGTGCCGGAAGTTCAAAATTGAGATCTGCGATCACCTTTCCAACCCATTCCGGATGCGCCGTAAATACCTGCTCGTAAGCACCTGCCGACCAGTCAAAATCAGAATCGATCACGCCCCATTCTTCTGCTGCCATTGCACAGAATACAATGGTATTGTTTGGCTGAAAGCCGCCTGCAAGAAATGCCCTCGCAATACCAAACATCATGCAACTGCCGTGTTGTCATCCTGAAAACCGCTGAAATAGGAATCATAATGTGCAGATAAAAGAACCATCCGCTCCGGATGTTTCCCCGGAATGCAGCCGCGGATGTTGTAGGTAGTACAATCACGATAAACCCGGCTGTCCGCATCAAAGAAGACTTCCAGTTCTTCTTTGTCTTTCAGCAGATTTTTAAGAATCACCGCATCCTTTCTGGAAATTGAAAAAGCCGGTGCATCGGACGGTCCTGCGATATCCTGGGCATTTAACGCTTCACTGTCAATCTCTGCATATCCGCCATCCTGCACTGCGATCAGGGCTTTTGCACCTTTTAAATGTGCCTGATAAACCGGATAATTGATCCACCACTCATCCCGCTGATTGATATCCGCCAGAACCAGCTTTCCTTCGACATCATGCCTTCGTAATCTTTTTCCGTTCCTTTTCCCAGATAGACCAGTGAAAATTTTCAACCCATCCGTCTTAAAATTCGTCTGATAAGCTCCGAGCTGAAATTCGAAGCGCTGCTGATCTGTTTCAACAACCATCACTGCTTTCTTAAATTCCCAGCCATCTACTGTCACTGCATCTTTGCAGACATCCGACAGACCGATGGCTTTCATTTCCCGGTACAGCATCTCTCCGGTCTCAAATTCTGCCTTTGAACCCGCCGGGCGGTATCCCAGTACTTCATTGGAACGGAATTTTTCCATCCTTCTTGCCAGTTGATAAGAATATTCAATGTCCAGTTTTTTCAGAATCTCTTCCTGCATATGCATCTTTGTATCTCCTTTTTTCTGAATTCAAGTCGAACACATGCGAATTTCTCCGACTAAGATGAAAAGGGGAGCCTTCGGTATTCCGAGACCCCCTTCCATCTTCCTTGGTGCAGTAATTTGTCAAAAATATTTTTTGCTGCCCCAGAGATTTCTTTTTTTCAGATCCAGATATTCATTGTATGCTTTTTCCAGAATAGCCTTTTCATTGGAAAACTTCAGCAAATGGTATGCCTCATGATACTTGTAATATCCGGAATCTACAAAATATTCTTCTCTCTGCGGTCTGCTGTAATAACTGTCCGCCATCATCAGATACCAGTGTACATCCTTTGAAACCATGTCTTCCGGAACGTTAAATGTATACTGACTCTTTCCGACATATTTTATAATGGAAGCATCTACACCTGTTTCCTCCAGCACTTCCCTGGCAGCGGTATCTTTAAACTCTTCGCCAGCTTCTACAGTTCCTTTCGGCAACACCCAGCCTTCGTATTTGTTCTTGTAACTTTTATACAAAAGCAGGATCTTCCCACGAAAGATTACCACACCGCCACAGCTCGTTGCCTCGATCATTGCAATTCCTCCTGTATGCGTTGTGTCTGAAACTGGTTTCAGTATAACCCTTTTTCACTTTGAGTGCAAGCCATATTTCTTTTTACTGCTGATACTGCAGCTCATACCACCATTTGTCAAAGACCATCTTGGCTGCCGGTACAGCCGATGCACTTCCTGCCCCGCCATCCTCAATGATCACGCTGATGGCAAGTTTGGGATTTCTGCATCGAGATATCCGGTAAACCAGGAATGCGTACCTTCCACCCCGCCCTCGGAACCAAATTCCGCGGAACCGGTTTTTCCTGCTGCAGTATAGGCTTCCCCTGAAATCTTTCGTGCTGTACCATCCGTAACGACTTTTTTCATGAAGCCGGAAATAATCTCCACTTCTTCATCACTCATCAGTCTTTGTATTTTACCGGTTTATACTGTTTCACTACATCTCCGTCATACGTCTCGATATGATCAATATAATATGGGTTCATCATCACTCCTCCGTTTGCCACGGTTGCTGAAACAAGCGCCATCTCAAACGGTGATACCACAGTGTCCCCCTGTCCTATGCCTGTCATCATTTCTTCTCCGTAAGATGCACTTTCTGAAAGTCGGAAAAGACTCTGGCTTGATGGCAGATCGATCGGCAGATCCTTGTTAAACAAAAAGGATTCGCAGAGTTTTCTGAAAGACGCATTGTCCACATCCATACCAATCTGTGCAAAAGCACCATTGCAGGAATCACGAAATGCGGATTCCAGATCCTCGTATCCATGCACTTCTCCTTCATAGCAGGTGATCCGTACATCCTCCCTGGAAATGCTTCCGTCACAGTTGTAACTGAAATTCTGGTAGTCGTCCGGATGTTCCCGGATATATTCCAGTGCAGTCAGGATCTTGAATGTTGATCCCGGCGGATACTGTCCCTGCAGTGCACGGTTGAACAGAGAACTGTTGCTGCTGTCATTGATCAGGCTGTCCCAGTCCTGCTCGATCGTATTCGGATCAAAATCCGGTTTGGATACCATCGCCAGGATCTTTCCGGTAGACGGCTCGATCACTACGATCGCCCCTTTGTTGTCACCAAGTGCCTCATAGCAGACTTCCTGCAGGGCAGAATTCAGCGTCAGTACCAGACTGTCTCCCTGTACCTTGGTGTCAAGCTTCTGCTCACGGATCTGATCAAGGATCGATGCATGGCTGTTTGCCAGGTCATAATTGTGTACGGATTCAATGCCGGATTTGCCATTGGTCGCATAACCGACCACATGGGCAAACAGGTTGTTGTACGGATAACTGCGGCTTTCGGTCCCATCCTCTGCAACATCCGTCTTTGCCAGCACATTTCCATCCGCTGAATAAATGTTCCCGCGTATGATCTGTTCCTGATAAACTGCCTGTTTTGTATTATATTGATTATTATTGATATCATCACGCAGCACTATGTTGAAATAGATCAGATAACCTGCCATTGACAAAAACAATGCCACCATAAAATAGCTGACACGTACCAGATCCTTGTTTTTCTGACGGCGGGTGCGTTCCTCCTCTTCTTCATCGAAATACTCCGGCTCTGCATAGGACTGTTGCCTGGAGTACCATCTTTCTCCTTCTTCCAGCCTTTGCGTTTAGTACTGCCCGTATCCCTGCTGTCCTTCGTAATATTCTTCCTCATCAAATGGATCATCCTCATCTTTTCTTAATATATATAGTCCCTGTATCACCGAGAACATGATCAGCGTGCTGAGCATCGAACTTCCTCCGGAGCTGACAAACGGAAGTGTGACACCAGTCATTGGAATCATCTTCATGGAACCGCCGATCGTCAGAAATACCTGGATTGCATACGTGCAGGCAAGTCCAAGTGCCACATACCTGTAAAAATCATTTGTCATCTTCATCGCAATGTTGACAAACATGATAAAACAGCTCATACAGATCAGAACCGTGCAGATGCAGAAAATGCTGCCCATCTCCTCTGCGATTGCCGCAAACATAAAGTCCTGATCCACATATGGGATTTCCGTCGGGGAACCCTGATACAGCCCGGTGCCAAACCAGCCGCCGGCCGCGATCGCAAACAGTGCCTGTGCTACCTGATAGCCGCTTCCTTCATATACACTGAACGGATCTTTCCAGATCTGCACACGCACACGCACATGGGAAAACAGGAAATAAGAAGCAATGGCTGCCACCGCAAAAGCGCCAAAACCAAGTGCAAGCCATTTCCAGTCTCTTGTCGCCACAAAAAGCATGATCAGATACGTCATAAAATAGATCAGTGCACTTCCAAGATCCGTGGAGATCACCAGGATCAGCACATGTACGGCCGCCAGTACCGTAGTTCTGACAATCTGTGCAAAGTCGGTGGACTTTGACAACATGCCGGCAATGCAGAAGACATAAATAATCTTGACAAATTCGGATGGCTGAAGTGTTATGCCGCCCACGGTCAGTGCAAGTTTTGCTCCGTTTGTCACCGTTGCCATCACAGCAACCGCCACCAGAAGCCCGATGCCAAGAATGGCATAAACTACTGCAAATTTCGTGATAAATTTCAGCTTGCTGATCAGCCATGGTACGATCAGTGCAATGACTGTTCCGATCACACAGATCTTAAACTGTTTGACCGATTGATCATAGGATAATCTGGTTACCATGATAAAACCGATTGTGATCAGCATACACATGTTATTAATCGCAAGTTTTGATGCTTTCGGATACAAATGCCTGAAAAAGATCAGCGTCGCTGCCAGATACAGTGCCTGCTCACCGTAAAAGAGCAGGATCTGTGCCTGGTCCATCTGTAAATACAGCACCATAAATGCCACAAAATGAATACAGAACATCACGATATTCTGTCTCAGGAAAAGGAATTCCCTGGCTGCCTCGCTCCGCTTTGCAAAAATCAGGATACTTTGCAGCGTATAGATTCCCATTAAAACAATTAAAACGTATTTTGAAAATTCTACTATCAGTTTATCCAATCTCTCACCTACTCTACTCCTCGTTTGTAGTGTCCTCTTGTAAACGCATATCCAGGCTGATATGTACCGTCTCCGTAAACATATTCCTTTACAAAGCCATTTACGATCCTGCTGCTTCTTCTTTTGTTTCGGTCGTAAAAGCAAGCCTCAGTGTCCCGGCATCAAGCTTCTTTACTTCCTGTGAGATGCCGTGCAGGGAAACCGGCACCGTGTTATAGATCACATTGTAACACTGCGTGCAGCAGTTTTTCACCGGAAACACATTTCCCAGACGATCCTGCAGGCTGTGCAGGCCCGGTTGTTTTGTGCATCTGCCGGCTGTCTTTTGCAGACACTGCACCGAAGTCATGACAGGAAGCCTTCCATAGATCAGAAGCTCATCCCCTTCGCATCCCCGCCTGTGCAGTTCTTTGAAATTCAGCTCTGCCGGGCATACGGTAAAGTCTGCCCCCAGTTTTTTCAGAAGTGATTTTGCATCCTGGTTGAAACTGTAAACGTTATAATCAGATGCCCATGCTCCTTTGTAATCCTGCCTCTGAAGACAGGCGATCTGTTCCGGATTTTTTACCAGTACACCGTCAAAACAGGCCAGAAGGTCTTTCATCTGTGCCTCCCAGCGCAGCGCATCTTTTTCACGGAACAGATGTGGGAACACATACCACAGCTCCTTATTCTTTGCCCTGCATTTTCCTGCCATCTGCCGGATACAGTCACAGTTTTCAAGAGAAAGAAAACATTTGCTGTCAAGATAGATTCTTTCGATCTCCGTGATCTCTGTCAGACTTTCCAGCAAAGATAGATCTTCCACAGAAACCACCAGGCGGTTTCTTTTTGCCGCAGTCGTATTTTTGTCGTTCTGTGCGGCTGCCGCAGAAGTTCCGGTGTGTTCTCTTTGTGCATACCTCCGTTTTATACGGTGCCAGCCGTCTTTGATCCAGCTCTTCCAGTGCCAGCCTGCGCAGTTCATTGATGCTCTGCATAGGCAGAAAACAGCTTCCCTTAAGGACAATATCCAGCTTTTCAAAGGCATACGAGGAATTGCCCGTTTTCAGCATCTGCCTGCGGATACGTTCTTCCTGTATCGGCTGATTCTGTGCAGTCTGCACGGCTGCTCCTTCTCTGGAAACCTCATAAGTCCCATCCGGCCCGGTATAAGTCACCGACAGTATAGCAGGTTTTCCTTCCAGAATCATTAACTTGCCCTTAATTTTTTCATAGAGCGTCTTTCCGGTATACGTCTCTTCCAGACGTTTCATAAGCGGCGCACAGTAAGTACGGTGAAAAACCGCCCCCTGTTTTTGTTTTTTCGCATCCCGCAGCTTCAGAGAAAAATTTTTCCTTTTCTGATATCTGTCGTAAGCGTGGCCGACTCCAGCATATCACCTGCATACAAAGTCTCCAGTGCCCGAAAAGATGCCTGCCCGCCTTTTTTCTGTTCCAGCAGAACGGCACCTTCTGTCCCGTAATGATTCTGCCGTTTAACGGACATCATCGATATACCATTGTAACGCCGGTAATAGCCTGTGGAAAAACCGCCGCGATTATACAGATCCATCAGTTCCTGGATATCCTGTCTGTCCACCTGATAGTATTCCCTGCCTTTTTTCTTATATAAATCTACATATTTGCGGTACATAGCTGAAACACCGGCTGTATATTCCGTCCGTTTCATCCGTCCCTCAATCTTCAGAGAATCCACACCTGCTTCCAAAATATCCGGCAGGATCTCCAGGGTACAGATATCCTTCGGGCTGAGATAAAACTGCTCCGGTCCGTTTTCATAGCGGTAAGGCAGCCGGCATGGCTGTGCACAGCGTCCGCGGTTTCCGCTCCTTCCCCCGATCATGCTGCTCATCAGGCACTGACCGGAATAACTGTAACACAATGCCCCATGAACAAAACATTCGATCTCCAGGGCGGTTTCCCTGCGGATCTTTGCAATCTCTTCCAGCGAGATTTCCCTTGCCGGAACGACACGGACTGCTCCGAGGCGTTCGATCTGTTTTGCCCCGTCCGCAGAATGTATGGACATCTGCGTGCTGGCGTGCAGATCCAGCTCCGGAAACTCCTGCTTCAAAAGAGACAATGCCCCCAGATCCTGTACGATCACCGCATCCAGTCCTGCTTCATAAAACGGTGTAAGCCAGCGCACAAGCTCCGGAAGTTCCTGTGGTTTCATCAACGTATTGACCGTCAGATATAACTTTTTCTTATGTAAATGGCAGTACTCTATGCAGGCAGTCAGCTCTTCATCTGACAGATTGCTGGCATAGGCTCTTGCACCAAACATCCTGCCTCCTGTGTATACCGCATCTGCACCGGCATACAGTGCTGCTTTTAATCCCTCCAGAGAGCCTGCCGGGGCCAGAACTTCTGTTTCCACAAAACACCTCCTGATTTCTGTTAAAAGAAAGAAAAAGGCTGGCAGGCTATGTGCCGTTCCAACCTTTTCTGATTATTTTTTTCCAAGCTGCGTTTCCAGTCTGACAATCTGCTTCTGATATTCTGACACGCTTTCTTTCAATGCTGCAAGCTCTTTCGCACCATCTTCCAGCCTGATCTGTGCACCGATCAGCTCATGTTTGAGATCGTACAGCTCCTGGTCTTTCTGCGTAAGCTCGTCCTCGATCATCTCAACCTGTTTTTTGGCTTTAAAATAATCATCTGCAACGTTTAACTCCAGCAGTATGCTTTTATTTTCCTGGGACAGCCTTCCGTATCCGTCCAGTTTTTTCAGTTCTGCCAGTTTGTTGTTGATATATGTGGCAACCCGCTGCAGATATTCTTCGCTTTCATATCCGCTAAGGGTTATAGATCTTCCCATCAATGAGTACTTCCGTTTTGTTCTTGGATGACATCCTGTGTGCTTCCTCTCTTTCGGTAATTTCTTTCCGTATGATCTCTCCTTATTATAACCTCATATCCCCTGTTCTTTACAAGAGAATATTTACAATTCTTTTTTCATTTTTGTTTCTTCCTGTGGGATTCCAAGGTGCTGATAGGTGCGGTCTGTAACGATTCTTCCCCGCGGTGTACGCATAATGAAGCCATTTTTGATCAGGAACGGTTCGTAAACTTCCTCGATCGTACCGGCATCCTCCCCGATCGCCGCTGCAAGTGTATCCAGTCCGACCGGTCTGCCCAGGAATTTATCGATCATGGTATAAAGAATCCTCCGGTCTGTCTGATCCAGTCCACAGGAATCTACCTCCAGCAGATCCAGGGCAAAGGCTGCCACTTCCCCGGTGATCTTTCCGTCATAACGGACCTGTGCGAAATCTCTTACCCTTTTTAAAAGACGGTTTGCAAGTCTTGGCGTACCTCTGGAACGTTTTGCAAGTTCTGCCGCTCCCTGCGGATCGATCTCGACATCCAGCACATCTGCCGAACGCATAATGATGGTTGTAAGCTCCTGTTCGGTATAAAATTCCAGATGATGTACTACGCCGAAACGGTCGCGCAGCGGTGCCGTCAGAAGTCCTGCCCTTGTGGTCGCGCCTACCAAAGTAAATTTGGGAAGTCGAGGCGGATGGAACGCGCCGAAGCACCTTTTCCGATCACAATATCGATCGCATAATCCTCCATCGCAGGATAAAGGACTTCCTCGACCTGACGGTTCAGGCGGTGGATCTCATCGACAAACAGCACATCCCCCTCCTGCAGATTGTTTAGGATAGCTGCCATTTCCCCGGCTTTTCGATCGCCGGTCCGGAAGTGATCTTGATATGGACACCCATTTCATTGGCAATGATTCCTGCCAGTGTAGTTTTCCAAGTCCCGGCGGTCCGTAGAAAAGCACATGATCCAGTGCATCCCCTCTCTGTTTTGCCGCCTCGATGTACACTTTTAAGTTTTCTTTTGCCTTTTCCTGTCCGATATACTGCTCCAGTGTCTGCGGACGCAGATTTTTTTCCGATGATACATCTTCTTCCAGAATATCCGTCGTGATAATTCGTTTTGCCATAGTTTTCCTCTTTTATCAAATCATTTGTTTTAATGCTGCCTTCAGGATCGCTTCGGTATCCATCTCATCACTGACTGCGATCTTCTGCACTGCCCGCAGCATCCGCCGGACTGTAACCCAGAGCCGTCAGAGCTTCCACTGCTTCGCCGGTCGCGCCATTTGCTTTTTCCTGGTTTTCTTTCTCCTGCCCGTGCATCAGCTTCTTTTCAAAAGCATCTTCCAGATCCAGT
>ENA-OQCX01000934-OQCX01000934.1-human-gut-metagenome-genome-assembly--contig:-NODE-934-length-14458-cov-2.383923_pt1 | contig 14458 bp, 17 predicted proteins | sample MGYA00242762_ERZ504587 | MGnify/ENA primary metagenome ERZ504587 (study PRJEB26092, sample SAMD00036337) | human gut metagenome | host: Homo sapiens | study: EMG produced TPA metagenomics assembly of...
GATGGTAATGATGGGAACCTGGCATTTTATAGACCCTGCTGAAGATATGGTAGCCGTTTCAGATGCAGAGATTCCAGGTGGGCACGAGGATCTGCCAAAGCTTTTATGCAGGCAGTCTATGGAGCTATAGATGACTGAACTTGCGGCCGAAGGAAAACCTTCTAAATAATTTGGAAAGGCGGCCTGCTTGAAAAATTGGGGCCATGGCAGGCGTAAAGAGCACAAAGCAAAATAGAAGGTCCTTGAGAAAGACGGACGCATTTGCCATCAATAATGTCGATGGCAGGAATTAACTCTATCATATCTATTTCTTCTTATACATTGTTATATATAATGTAATGGTTCACAATTCTAAAAAGTTCCTCAGGATTCGTTCGCCCACGGCTCCGCTCTTTTCGGGATGGAACTGTGTCGCATAGAAATTATCTTTGTGCAAGGCCGAACTGTAGGGGAGGATATAATCTGTTTGTGCTGCCGTAAACTCGTTCAGAGGCACATAGAAGCTATGTACGAAGTATACAAATTCTTCTTTGGTGAATCCTTTGAACAGGTCGCTGCGTACATGAGTCAGGGTGTTCCATCCCATATGGGGTACTTTGTCTTCATGCCGGGTGGGGCTGAACAACTTTACATCAGTATCAAAGATGCCCAAGCAGTCAGCATTTCCTTCTTCGGAGTGCCGGCACATCAGCTGCATTCCCAGGCAGATACCTAGTACAGGTTGTTTTAAGTTTTTAATAACTTCATCCAACCGGTTTTTCCGGAGATGGCTCATGGTTGTTTCGGCTTCGCCCACACCGGGGAAGATAACTTTGTCGGCACTCATCAATACTTCCTTATCGGAAGTGATGGTTGCTTCTACTCCAAGGCGCTTCAGTGCATAGTCTACGGAGTAGATGTTTCCTGCATTATATTTTACGACAGCAATTTTCATCAGCTAAAGATAACTGTTTTATTTTTATAAGCCAATACTTTTCGTTCAATATGTTTCTGAACAGCACGAGAAAGGACTATTTTTTCCAAATCTTTACCTTTACTTACTAAATCCTGCACAGTGTCCTTGTGTGTGATGCGTACTACATCTTGCTCAATGATAGGACCGGCATCCAGTTCGGAGGTAACATAATGGCTGGTCGCACCAATGATTTTTACTCCTCGTTCAAACGCTGCATGATAAGGTTTTGCACCAACGAACGCAGGGAGGAAAGAGTGGTGTATGTTGATGATGCGGTTGGGATATGCTTCAATCATTTGTTCGGAAATCACTTGCATATAGCGTGCCAGTACAATGAAATTGATGTTATGTTTTTCCAACAGCTCCATTTCTGCTTTTTCCTGTTCCATTTTGTTCTCTTTAGTAATAGGGAAGAGATAGAACGGTATACCGAAACGTTCTGCCACATGCTGAAGGTCGGGATGGTTACTTATAATCAGCGGAATTTCCACATTCCATTCTCCGGCCGTGTAGCGTGCCAGCATATCGAACAGGCAATGGGACAGTTTGGAAACAAATATGGCCATTTTGGGTTTTACATCCGAGAAATAAAGACGGAATTTCATTTCATATTTTTGGGCATACAAGGTTTCAAAATAATCTTCTATTTTATTTTTAGGAATAAAGAAATCCTTTATTTCCCATTCTATACGCATGAAAAATATATTTTCTACATGGTCCACATATTGGTCTAAGTAGACAATATTACCTTTGTTAATTGTAATAAAGTTTGTGACTTCTGCCAAAATGCCTGGTTGGTCTGGGCAGTGCAACAATAATTTTGCAGTTGTATTCATCTTTTTCCCTAATTTTCGATTTTAATCTATTGAGTGCACAAAAATAGCGAATTATTGCCAATAAGCTAAATTTTATAACAAGAAGTTTGTTGAAAAGATTAAAATAATAACAATATCGTAATTTTTAGGGTGGGGAGGTGAAGGGAGTTGGAAAATATTTTTTTTATGGTTTTTGCCAAAACGCTTGCAGATTTAAAAATAATGCGTACCTTTGCACCCGCAATCGAGAGAGAAAGCGTCGGAAGAGAGACTATCAAAATTATTGGTGCGTTAGTTCAGTTGGTTAGAATACATGCCTGTCACGCATGGGGTCACGGGTTCGAGTCCCGTACGCACCGCATTAAACATTGAAAATCAATAGTTTAAAGAAGTAGTGCCCACTTTTACATCTGTTAATGTAAAGGTGGGCTTTTCGTTTTATTCAAGCACATTGTTGCGAGGGGAATGGTGATTTTCGAATATTACGGGAATATGAGTATAAATGTTTCATAGTTGCTATTATTTGAGTTTAAAAGCTACTGGGACTGTATATTTCACCTTTATGGCTTTTCCTTTTAGTGTGCCGGGTTTCCATTTAGGAAGCATTTTTATCAGACGTAGTGCCTCATTATCCAAAGAAGACTCAACACTCCTTACTATGTTAGGTTCTATTATGTAACCGTCTTCGTCTATGATGAATTGAACAATAACTTTTCCTTGTATTCCTTCTGTTTGGGCTTTGGTTGGATATTGCATATTGTCGTTGATGAATTGTAACAATTTATCCATACCACCGGGAAATTCGGGCATGTCATCCACTACATGATAAACTTCATCTTCTTTTGGAGGAGCTTGAGTAGGAATAAATCCAGCTCCATAATTATCCGGTTTTTGGGGGATTTCTATTCTAATAGCATTTTTTATTTCTTGCTTATTATCAGTCAATCGAAATTCGGTCATCATCAATATGTCATGACGCAATGGAGTATCAGCATCAAGCATGACTTCATAGAAAAAACGGTAACGTCCCGGTTTATTGGAGTGAACTTCGGGATAAAGATTTGCTGTAAACAAATGATGCCCACCGGGAAGTACCATATAACCTATATCTATGGCAGCGTCATTGATGGGCAATGCACGCCAAGTGCCATTCTCGTCTTCATAAGTAATGAAATAATGCTCGCCACACATTATGTTCTTGTTTCCTTGATTTAGCAAAACAAAGGAAGCTGTGGATGCCTCAGTGGAGTAAACGGAATATTCCGGATGCAGGGAAATACCGAGCGTATCAGTTATACTAATTCGCTCATTTAATTATCGGCTGTTCCGGTCCTTCAAAACGAATGGCGGGAGAATCCATGAGTTTTTCCCGGAATGCTTGTCGGGCTTCGGGAGTGTTGAGAATAAACCTGACTTCAACATTCCGTAATCCTACACCCCAACTGGTCATATTATTTTTCAGCTTCTTGTCTGTCAATGTGTCAAACCGCTGGTTCAACTCGTCTACGATGCTCATAAGTTGTTGCTGTGAATAATTACTTTCAGTAACTTGCTCCAGTCGAAAAGCTTTGCTACCGGCAGTAGATTCCAAAATTCGCCTTGCATGCGCTGTGTCACCTCTTACCTGAAAAACCAACGTGGAACCGTCAAAGAACATACCTTCCAAGAAAGAAGGGCAACGCGGGCTACCGATGAAACCTCCTATAGAATTCGGATCATTTCCATAGACCCTGCTTAAGGCTTCAATGACTTGCAAGCCTGCAGATTGGTCAACAACAGTATCTTCTACAAAATAGACAGCTTCACCTGTAGAGTCTAATTTGCTTGTAAGATTTGATTTTGGTGCCTTATTCGCACATCCCATAAAAGAGTAAAATAGAACTCCTACCCATATTTTTGTTTTCATAACATTGAATTGTTTAGTGAAAGGGATGTTTATTCTATTTCAAATTCAGCATTGAGATTGATTTTCTCCAAATCATTCCACATTGATGTGGAAATACGATATTTGCCGGGAGTTGTTTTATAGTATTTAATAGGAAAACTGAAACAATAATATATAGGTGGGGTAATCGGTATAATTTCGTCATCAAAAAAAACTGTGGGCTTTTTCGTCCAAAGCCTTACCCATTGATTATTTTCCCATCTTTCTAAAATCCATCTTCTGCCATAACTTAGTGGAAGTTTCTGAGGATTGAGGACAATAGCGAACACTTCTTCACTTTCAGTGGTATAATGCCCATGTAGCATATTCATGCGTACTGTTTTCCCTAAAGTATCGGTGCTTACACAGATTGCATCCGCACTGCCGATTTCTACACAGTTTTCTTGACTGGACTGATGCGTACACCGATAGTGAAAAGACAGAAAAGACAGAAGAAACATGAAAATATAGTTTTCATCTTGGTTTATTTATCAGTGAAACAAAGTATTTACAAAAATACTCAAAGTGCAATTCATTAACAATTAGAATTACACTTTTATTTTCTACCAAAGAATTATATTCTCAACTCTCTTTGGGGCCTGTTTTTCTCTTTTGGAGTGTGGCCTACAGCCAGCTTTTCCTTAAGCTCTTTAAATTCATCTTGAACCATTCAAGTATAGGCATTCCGTCAATGCACAACCGGAACTTTCCTTTCTTCTGCGGATTCCTCTTTACTGTTGCCGTTGAATATGCCGTTCCGGACTTTTCCCGGTGTTCCCGTGAATGCAGTTTCCCCTGAACCCTACGGGTTGGAAGTAGGCAAGCAGTCTTGTCAGTTCTTCCGTGAATCCCATTTCCCGGCATTGCTCGGCTATCGGCAGCAAGTCTTTTATATCTCCCCGCCCTGACTTGCTTCCACTGTCTCCTGTAACGGAAATATTGAGAAAATACGATTATGTGATTCCGGTTATCAGATAGGGAGGAGGTGTAATATTTGGTCTTTTCTTTATCATAATTGTTTTTTAGACAATAAAATGCTTCTGTCTTTTCGTTTGTATGGTTAATAGAATTATATTTGTACATTATACAATATCTATTAACCATGAAAACTTATTCATTATTAGCAGGCATTTTATTGTCTTTTTCGTTATCTATTCAGGCTGGTGATCTGAAATTGTGGTATAAGCAACCTGCCGGAACGTGGGTGGAAGCGCTTCGGTCGGCAATTCCCGGATGGGAGCGATGGTATATGGCGGAACGGCCCGTGAAGAACTTCAACTAAACGATGAAACCATGTGGGGAGGCAGTCCCTACCGGAATGACAAACCGGAAGCATTGGAAAGTCTGCCCCAAGTGCGTGAACTGATTTTCGCCGGAAAAAACATGGAGGCTCAGAACTTGATTCAAGAAAACTTTTATGCCGGAAAGCATGGTATGCCCTATCAGACAATCGGCAGTTTGATTATAGAAACCCCCGGACATGAAAAGGTTACCGATTATTATCGTGATCTGGATTTGGAACGTGCGGTGGCTACTACCCGTTACAAAGTGGATGGCGTGACTTTTCAACGTGAAGTTTTTGCATCATTTCCTGATAAGGTGGTAGTGGTCCGTTTGACAGCAGACCGGCCGGGAAAACTGAATTTTAAGGTCGGATATGTGTCGCCATTGGAGCATAAAGTCAGCAGGAAAGGAAAGAAATTGGTTCTGACCGGAAAGGGTAGGGATCATGAGGGAGTGAAAGGATTGATTCGTATGGAAACACAGACACAGGCTGATGTGGATGGAGGTAAGGTGAAAATTGATGACCAAAACATTACAGTGGAAGGAGCGGACAGTGTTACTCTGTATGTTTCATCGGGTACGAATTTTATTAATTATCACGATATAAGTGGCAATGAGAGTAAAAAAGCGTCCGGATATCTGTCTCTGGCATTGGGACGCCCTTATAGTCAGGTTTTACAGGAGCATATAGCTCTTTATAAAGAGCAGTTTGACCGTGTAAGATTGGATTTGGGAACCAGTGAGCGGGCTAAGTTGGAAACTGTCAAACGCATCGAACTGTTCAATGAAGGTAAGGATGTTTCTTTGGCGGTGTTGCTTTTTCAGTATGGACGTTATTTGCTTATTTCCTCCTCCCAGCCGGGAGGTCAGCCTGCCAATTTGCAAGGTATATGGAATAATAAACTGGCTGCTCCATGGGATGGAAAATATACCATCAATATTAATACGGAAATGAATTACTGGCCGGCTGAAGTGACCAATCTGAGTGAAACGCACCAGCCTTGTTCGAAATGGTGAAAGAATTATCAGTTACCGGCAGGGAAACGGCACGGACTATGTATGGATGCAACGGATGGGTGGCTCATCACAATACAGATATATGGCGTGCCACCGGTCCGGTGGATAAGGCGTTTTATGGTACATGGCCCATGGGAGGTGCTTGGTTGACTACCCACTTGTGGCAGCATTATTTATATAGTGGGGATAAGTTGTTTCTTTCCGAAGCCTATCCGGCATTGAAAGGAGCTGCTGATTTTTATCTTGATTATTTGACTGAACATCCTGAATACGGTTGGATGGTGACTGCTCCGTCCATGTCTCCGGAACATGGACCTTCGGGAGAGGATACTAAAAAAGCTTCAACGATTGTGTCAGGTTGTACGATGGATAATCAGATAATTTTCGATGTGCTTAGCAATGCATTGCATGCGTCAAGAATTCTGAAAATGTCCGCTTCTTATCAAGATTCTTTGCGGTCTATGTTAAATCGTCTGGCCCCGATGCAGATCGGGAAATACAATCAGCTACAGGAATGGCTGGAAGACTTGGATAATCCGAATGACAAGCATCGCCATATTTCTCATGTATATGGATTGTTCCCTAGTAATCAGATATCTCCTTACACCCATCCTTTGCTTTTCCAGGCAGCTAAAAACACGTTGTTACAGCGTGGCGACGAAGCTACCGGTTGGTCCATTGGCTGGAAAGTTAATCTGTGGGCCCGTTTGCTGGACGGTAATCATGCGTTCCGGATTATTAATAATATGTTGAAGCTGCTGCCTGGAGATGAAGTGAAAGAGGCTTATCCGCAAGGACGGACTTATCCTAATCTGTTTGATGCTCATCCGCCTTTCCAGATTGACGGCAACTTTGGCTATACTGCCGGTGTGGCTGAAATGTTGTTGCAGAGCCATGACGGAGCTGTACATTTGCTTCCGGCTCTTCCGGATGCCTGGGCCACAGGAAGTGTGCAAGGACTGGTTGCCCGTGGAGGATTTGTGGTGGATATGAACTGGAATGGCGTGCAGCTGGATAAAGCGAAGATTCATTCCCGTTTGGGAGGTAATTTGCGTTTACGTTCGTATGTTCCTTTGCGTGGGGTTGGATTAAAAGAGGCAAAAGGTAAGAATCCGAATGAATATTATATGCAGGCAGATATCAAAGAGCCTTTGGTTTCCAAGGAGATAAACCCGCAATACCCTGCTTTGTATAAGGTGTATGAATATGACTTGATGACAGAACAGGGACAAGATTATATAGTGGAGCGTGGGTTATAATACATGAAGATGCCCAAAGTGATTTGTGCATTATTTCACTTTGGGCACTTTTGTGAATGGAAGTGTCATGGTGTAGTTATCAGATGGCTTCCTTCTTTTCCAATTCTAATGCTCTGGGAAAAATGATATTGTTTTCCAGGTGGATATGTTCATGTAATGCCTCTTCAAATTGTTTCAATTGTTGTAAAACCAAGCGGAAGCTGGCACAAGCATCTTCAGGGGCGGTGAATCCGTTGGTTAATGAAGAGATTTTTTCAAAACGTTCTCCTTCGTGATTATGTTCATCTTCCATCACTTCGATGGGATACAGAATGGTGCCGCAATGGAATTTAGCTACTTTCAAGCCTTCCTCTTTGGCTTGGAACATTTCATAAACATAAGGAAATAATACATTCTCTTCTTTTGATAAATGATTTTCCAAATCAAGAAGCGAGTCGCGGAACAGTGCCTGGACTTGCAGTAACTCTGGATGATTCTTTGAATGCGCTTCGGTTACTTTGGTTAATAATGCTTCTATTTGCGGACCTTTGGCACGGATTCCCCGATGGTGTATTTTCAATACATAGTCTATTAATAAATCGATGGGCCATCCGGCAAAGTCAGGAGCATTACTAACCGTATTCTCTTGTAATTCATTTAATTCATGTGCTACTGCTTCGGGATCAATACCACGGTTCCGGCAGGCTTCTGCAAACGGAGTATTGCCATGGCAGCAAAAATCAATATGGTAACGGGAGAATACTTTGGTTGTATCAAAGTTGCCGGCTACAATTTGTCCGACTGTACATGAATGGTAATTTTTCTGTTTCATAATTATTCCGTTTATCCGTTCGTTAATCCCCATTTTCTCATATCACTTTCTACTGTACCGATACCGCTTACTCCAAAGTTTTCGACCAGTACTTTCGTCACGTTGGGCGAGAGGAATGCGGGTAAGGTGGGACCAAGATGAATCTCTTTTATGCCCAAACTGAGTAATGCCAGCAATACGATTACCGCTTTCTGTTCATACCAGGCGATATTGTAAACAATGGGCAGTTCATTGATGTCATGTAGCCCGAATACTTCCTTCAGTTTGAGGGCGATGACTGCCAATGAATAGCTATCGTTACATTGTCCTGCGTCCAAAACACGCGGAATGCCATTAATGTCACCTAACCCTAGTTTGTTATAACGATATTTAGCACATCCCGCAGTCAAAATGACTGTGTCTTTGGGGAGCATCTCGGCAAAAGTGGTGTAGTAATCACGACTGCGCATACGTCCGTCACAACCTGCCATGACGATGAACTTACGGATAGCTCCGCTCTTTACCGCTTCTACGACCTTGTCTGCTAGTTGTAATACCTGATTATGGGCAAAACCACCAACGATTTCTCCATGTTCTATTTCTGTCGGTGCGGCACATTGTTTGGCTGTTTCTATAATTTCAGTATAGTCCTTATGTCCTTTCTCGTCTGCTGTAATATGCTTGCAGCCGGGATATCCGGTAGAATTAGTGGTAAACATGCGTTCTTTATAAGTGGCATTGGGCAGAGGGGGAACGATGCAGTTGGTTGTGAACAGGATAGGACCATTGAACGAGGTAAACTCCTCCCGTTGTTTCCACCAGGCATTTCCATAGTTTCCTGCAAAATGTGTATATTTTTTAAATGCCGGATAGTAATGTGCAGGAAGCATTTCACCGTGAGTATATACGTCCACGCCACTGTCTTTGGTTTGTTCCAACAATTCTTCCAGATCATGCAGGTCATGTCCGCTTATCAGAATACCGGGGCGAGTACCTGTTCCTATATTTACATGGGTAATTTCCGGATTGCCATACCTGGAAGTATTTGCCTTGTCGAGCAGAGCCATTGTTCGAACGCCTATTTCACCTGTTTTCAGTGCTAATACATCAGTTCATCAGCCGATAAAGATTTTGTTGTAATTTGTGCGATGGTGTTCTGCATGAAACGATGAATACTTTCGTCATTATGTCCTAACCTCATGGCATGTTCCAGATAAGCAGCCATTCCTTTCAGACCATACATAATCAGTTCTTTTAAAGAGCGTAGATCCTCGTTTTGTTCACGTAATACGCCGACTGTTGCGGCTTTTGCATCATATTCATCGTGGCTGCCTTTCCAATTTAATTCATCGGCTTCCGGCAGAGGAATGTCCTTGGCAGAGGTTGATGCTTAAGGTCATCACGTATTGCTAATCCTTTGTCAATGCGTTTCGTAATGCTTTCGTCATCGAAATTGGCATTGGTAATGGTACAGAATAAGGCGTCTACAATGAAATTGTCCACTTCTTTTTTCAACGGGGAGGGAATGCTGGCGCAATTGATCCGCCACAACAGAAATTCCTCGTACTACAAAGAGCAATAAATCCATGGTACGTGCTGTAGTTGCATTTTTTCCACAAACACCTTTTAAGGTGCAACCGAAACCTTTGGCCGTTTCCTGACATTGGAAACAAAACATGTTATTCTCCATATCTTTTTTCATTTTAATGATTTCTATTACTTTTGTGCAAAAGTAGACGGTTTTCGTCTTTTAAGTTGTACCATATGTTACAGCGGATACAAATAACAGTTAAAAGAAAGTAGGATGGAACTGACAGGATTATTGCAGATGGCTCCTTTCCGGGGAATGAAAGAGGAAGAATTGGTTGCTTTCCTATTCGGACTTCCGAATAGTTTGAAGCACTTTGAACCGGGTGATATCATTGCCCGGCAAGGTGACTTATGTAAAGGGCTGTACATTCTTGCATCGGGAAGTGTACGGGCGGGAATGATAAATGATGAAGGGAAAGAACTGACGGTAGAAGAAATTGGAGCTCCTAACTTGCTGGCTTCGGCTTTTATTTTTGCCACTGAAAATCGTTTTCCCGTTAATGTAGAGGCAATAGGACCTTGTGAGGTTTTTGTAATAGGTAAAGAAAGATTTTTAGAATTTATGCGTTTGCATCCATTGATGATGCAGAATTTTTTGAAGGATATTTCGGACAGGAGTGTCTTTTTAAGCAGGAAATTGAATGAGTTTGCTTTGTTGAATTTAAAGACTCGTTTGTTGAAATATCTAGAAACACATTCTGTTATTCATAATCAGCAGGAGGTGGCGCAGAAGCTGGGAGTTACTCGTCCGTCATTGGCCAGGGCGCTGTCTGAACTGGTGAATGAAGGGAAAATAAAGAAATAAATTGAGATTTACTTTTTTATGGGTAAAGTGGAAAAACGTATCTTGTATCTTTGAGAGTTTTTGTGTGTAACCCATTCTTGTGAAAGTGTTCAAGGTGTTTTGTTATAAATACTTTGACTTTAAAGAAAAGGATCTTTGTCTATAAGGATTGGTTCTTTTGAAATGAGGACCATATTGAAATTTTCTTGATTAAAAGAGGGTGAATTCAAGTACCTTTATGATTGATTTCTTTTGTCTTGTATTCACCCTTTTGGAAATATTGGGTTGGTGTGTATTCAGCATGTTACTTCATCTGAATACTTTTATCTCGTACTTTTCTCAATATTTGTTGTAATTCGAATACTTTTTCGGGATGTTCAGTCGCTAAATTCACCTTTTCACCTGCTTGTTTCATATCATATAACTGGGGAATACCTAAATAACCAGTTTCAATTTTCGGACCCCATGGAATCATTTTAGGACCATCGCTGCCTTCAATAAATTTCCAATCTTTAGTACGCACGGATAGGGTGTGATTGGATGCCTGTTCAATAACCCATGGGCGGTCTGTTTTGTCTTGTCCTAATAGATTTGCTAATCGGTTGTAGCTGTCGGGAGCACTTCCTTTCGGAATACGGGCATCTACCAGAGAAGCTAGTGATGCCAGCCAGTCTATTTGCGAAATAAGCACATCGCTGACTTCCGGCTTGTTGATGGCTTTAGGCCAGTGTACAATTACAGGAACACGAGTCCCCCCTTCAAATGCACTGTATTTTCCACCTCTCAGGTTGCCGGCAGGTTCGTGCCCGTTCAGTAACTCTTCTGCCTTGTCATCATATCCGTCGTCTACTACCGGTCCATTGTCGCTGGAAAGAATAATTAATGTGTTCTGGGTTAATCCCATTTTATCGAGGGCTTCGAGTAACTGACCTACACTCCAGTCAAATTGTGCGATAGCATCACCGCGCAGTCCCATCTTGTTTTTACCACGGAAACGATTGTGTGGAAAACGGGGAACGTGCACATCATTAGTGGCGAAATACATAAAGAAAGGCTCGTCTTTATGTTGTTTGATAAAATCAACTGCATGTGCGGTAATGGAATCGGCTATATTTTCATCTTTCCATAATGCTTTGCCACCTCCTTTCATATAACCGATTCGGCTGATACCGTTCACGATAGACATATCATGACCGTGACTCGGTTTCAGATTATATAAAAGTTCAGGGTTGTCTTTTCCGGTAGGTTCACCGGGGAAATTTTTTATATAGCTTACTTCTATCGGAGCTGAAGGATCATAATTGGCTACTTGGCCATTCTCGATAAATACACAGGGAACCCGGTCGGCTGTGGCTGCCATGATATAGGAATAGTCAAACCCCAAATCACCTAGAGAAGCAGAGAGAGGAGCATTCCAGTCTTGTTGTGCAGTTTTATCACCTAATCCTAAATGCCATTTGCCAAATGCTCCTGTGGCATAGCCGGAGCTTTTAAACATATCTGCCATAGTATATTGCTCGGGACGTATAATCATTCCTGCATTGCCGGCAGCTACATCTGTTCCGGGTTTACGCCATGCATATTCTCCGGTCAGCATGGAATATCTGGATGGGGTACTGGTAGCGGCGGTAGCGTGTGCGTTGATAAATCGTATCCCTTCGGATGCCAGACGGTTGACATTTGGAGTTTGTACGTTTTTTGCTCCATAACACTCCAAGTCACCATATCCTAAATCATCAGCATAGATGAAGATAACATTGGGCTTGTCTGTATTTTGATTTTTGTTTTCCGCATGAACAGCCAAGCATGAAGTAAGTGCCAATGAAAGCATTCCGTAATGTCTTTTTTTCATAGTAATTATATTGTTTAGTGAGTAATCAATTCTACAAAGATAAAGATATATTTTAAAAACGGGGATTAATTCTACAAAATTGTGGAATGAAATTGTGGTATTTCTACATAATGTGAAAAATGAAATAATGGTTATTTTGTTGATTTTTAGAGTATTGGATGCCGATGTGCCCCATGGCATATTTTTTGTTATGTAAATTAATGTAATACACTAAAAACTAAACTTTAAAATATATAACCATTTGCCTTAACAAAACAAGGCTGAAAAGCCATGTTCCCCCTGAATGGGAAAATCTGTATATAACTCAGTTTTAAGCTTCCCGGTTCGTGACGAATCGGGAAGTTTCTATTATTTCCTTGATGAATCTGGTTTTTCTACAAGACTTTTACTGAAAATAAGTTAATATTAATGGATGATATGCAGTATTCGATCTCTTTCTTACTTTTAAAAGTAGAAAATAGATTAATACATTATAGTTATGAAAAAGTTGAACCTTTTATTATTAGCATTCCTGGCAGTTATGGGAGTCACTTTCCAATCATGTGATGATGATGATGGTTACTCTCTTGGTGATGTGGCAGTGGATTGGGCTACTGTAAATGTGAAAGGTGCCCATGTTTATGACTTTACAGGTGACAGATGGGGACAAATCTGCCTGCAACGACTGATTATTTTTGGTATTCCCCGATAGATGGACAACGGGTTATTCTTTATTTCAATCCTTTGTATGATAATTATCCGGAAGGATATGATTGCTCAGTCAAAGTGTTGAGTATAAAGGAAATTCTAACTAAACCTATAGAGGAGCTGACAGCAGAGAATGAAGAAGAGTTTGGAAATGATCCTGTAGATATATTTGAAGATAATATGTGGATTAGTGGCGGTTATTTGAATATTATTTTTAATCAGAACATGCCTTCTAAAGTGAAACATTTGGTTAGTTTGGTAAAAAACACTACAATTACGCCCGATCAGGATGGCTATATTCATTTAGAATATCGTTACAATACGTATGCTGATACTACTGGTTATTGGAGAAACGGTGCGGTATCCTTTAATTTGAATTCTTTGGAAATAACATCGGAAACAAAGGGTATAAAGGTAAAAATAAACTCGGCTAAAAATGGTGAAAAGGAAGTCTCTTTTGATTTAAAAGAAACACCGTCACCAGTAGGCTTGAGCCAAATGGATTTTTCTCAAATGGAAATCAAATAATTAGGGTTTGATTAGAGAGAGTTGTGTGTGGCCCCTTGCGTCTTGTTGTGTAGATGCAGGGGGCTGATTGTATAGTTGATAACGATTTTTAGTTTGATATTTGTTGTTTATTAGTCGGGTGATGGAAAAAATTGTATGGTTTCTTCGTTTTTTTTCTTATTTCAGTGTTTTTTCAGAATTATCTTGTTCTTTGTCTTTAAGAACCAAAAGTAGGACTTATGAAAATACTATTAGTAGAAGACGATGCTAATTTGCGTGAAGTGACTCAGCGCTCATTGGAAAAGGAGCGTTATGTGGTGGAAATTGCTGCCGATTACCGTACCGCATTACAAAAGATAGAGGATTATGATTATGACTGCATTTTGCTGGATATTATGTTGCCGGATGGCAGTGGCCTGGATTTGTTGGAAAAGTTGAAAGAAATGCATAAACGGGAAAATGTGATCATCCTTTCAGCCAAAGACTCTATAGAAGACAAAGTACTAGGATTGGAGCTCGGAGCTGATGATTATCTGCCTAAACCTTTTCATTTGGTGGAACTGAATGCACGTATCAAAAGTGTGATACGCCGTCATCAGCAAGGTGGGGAAAATAGTATCAAATACGGAAATATAGAAATTTTTCCCGATAAATATGGGGTGACCGTAGCTGGAAAGAAGCTTGAACTGAACCGTAAGGAATATGATATTCTGGTTTATTTTATGAACGTCCCGGCAGATTGGTTAATAAAAGCACACTTGCCGAATCCGTATGGGGCGACCATATAGATCAAGTCGATAATTTTGATTTTATCTATGCCCAAATCAAGAATTTACGAAAGAGATTGAAAGAGGCTGGAGCTACTCCTGAACTGAAGGCTGTTTATGGTTTTGGATATAAAATGGTAGTGGAATAAATGAAACTGATTTATTATATCATTATCCGTATATCGTTGGTGTTGTCGGTTTTATTGACTGGCTGGGCCATCCTTTTC
>ENA-OQCX01000935-OQCX01000935.1-human-gut-metagenome-genome-assembly--contig:-NODE-935-length-14438-cov-2.049612_pt1 | contig 14438 bp, 15 predicted proteins | sample MGYA00242762_ERZ504587 | MGnify/ENA primary metagenome ERZ504587 (study PRJEB26092, sample SAMD00036337) | human gut metagenome | host: Homo sapiens | study: EMG produced TPA metagenomics assembly of...
CACGGTTGCACCGTGCGAAAAGGCAGAAAACGGCACGAAGATCGTGCTGACCATCAAGGACAATACGGAGAACGAGAATTACGATGAATTCCTCGAGCCGTACCGCATTCAGGGTCTGGTAAAGAAGTATTCCGATTACATTCGCTACCCGATCAAGATGGATATGACGCGCTCCCGCATGAAGGAGAAGCCGGCAGATGCAGGCGATGACTACAAGCCGGAGTGGGAGGAGTACACCGAGAATGAGACCCTCAATTCCATGGTTCCGATCTGGAAGAAGTCCAAGAAGGAGCTGAAGGACGAGGATTACAACAGCTTCTATACGCAGAAGTTCTACGATTATCAGCGCCGCTGTGCATATCCATCCAGTGTGGAAGGCGCGGTAACGTATACGGCAATGCTGTTCATCCCTCTCACGCGCCGATGGACTACTACACCAAGGATTATGAGAAGGGTCTGCAGCTGTACTCCAACGGCGTACTCATCATGGACAAATGCGCGGATCTGCTGCCCGATCATTTCAGCTTTGTACACGGCATGGTCGATACGGCAGATCTGTCGCTCAACATCTCCCGTGAGATGCTGCAGCACGACCGCCATTTGAAGGCCATTGCGCAGAGCCTTGAGAAGAAGATCAAGAGCGAGCTGCTCAAGATGCAGAAGGATAAGCGCGAGGATTATGAGAAGTTTCTGGGCAGCATTCGGCCGTCAGATTAAGTACGGTGCTTATGTTGAGTACGGCGCGCACAAGGAGCTGCTGCAGGATCTGCTGATGTACCATCCTCCACGGAGGACAAGCTGGTATCGCTTGCGGCTGCAATGGCGTTGGCAATGTCCTTCATCAGAATAGTCTTACCCGTTTTGGGCTGTGCTACGATTAGTGCGCGCTGGCCTTTACCAATGGGCGCAAAGAGGTCTACTACGCGGGCAGACAGGGAGTCGGAATATCCGCCTTTGCAAAGTTTAAATTTCTCGTCCGGGAAGAGCGGGGTGAGATGTTCGAACGGTACACGGTCGCGTACAAAAGCTGGGTCACGTCCGTTAATCTTGGATACTTTTACCAGCGGGAAATATTTCTCTCCTTCCTTGGGTGGACGGATAACACCTTCCACTGCATCACCGGTCTTCAGGCCGAACAGCTTGATTTGTGATTGTGAAACGTAAATATCATCGGGAGAAGAAAGGTAGTTATAATCGGATGAGCGCAGGAATCCATAACCGTCCTGCATGATTTCCAATACGCCGGTTCCTGTGAGTATATCGTCGAATTCGTACGCCTTTTCACGTTCTATTGCCGGCTTGCGTTCGGGAGCAACATAATTCTCGTTGTTGTTCTGTTGTTGTGCAGGACGTTGCTGCTGTTGTGCAGGACGCTGGTTGTTATTGTTACGATTGTTGTTGTATGGCGTATTGTTATCGCGGAGGCGAAGACGGGAGCGTTGTTGCGGTTGCTCTGTTGCAGGAACGGGAGTTTCTGCTTTGGTGGCTTCGAATTTGCCGATGAGCTCTGACGGCAGTTCTATTTTTTCGGTTGGCAAATCCTCGATGGGGATAAAGTCATCCTCTGCTTCCGGCAAGACAGGACTTTCATCTGGTGTAGGCTGGGGGGCTGCAACAACTTTCTTGGGTTCTGCTTTTTTCGGCTCTGTAGTTTCTACTTTAGTTTCTGCCGGAACGGTTTTAGGTGTTTCCGCTGCGGGAGCCGCTTCTTGTTTTACTTTGCGAGGACGTCCCGGTTTGCGTTTGGGAACTTCAGTCTCTGCTGCGGGAGTTGCGGCTACGGTCGGCTCTTTAGCCGCCTCTGCTGCTTGTACGGAGGCTTGTACGGCAGGTGCTTCTTCGGTTTTCCCTTTTGTGAGTTCACCGTTCTTATTGGCTGTGAATACCTTGTCCGCTGCTTCTTTCTTGACCGTTACGCGAGAACGTTTTTGCTTGTCCCCTTTACGTTCTTCTTTTAATTTGTCGGCTGCTACTTTCTTGGTTGCTCCAGCAATGGCTTGTTCGTCAAGTATCTTGTAAACGAGTTCTTCTTTTTTGAGAGAGTCTGTTTTTTTGATACCCAGTTCTTGGGCAATAGCTTGCAGTTCCGACAAATTTTTGTCGTTTAATTGAATGATATTATACATATAGTATATGTGTGAATGGTTTTACTTATATCGGTAAGTCTACCTTTTGTAAATTATGATTTAATAGGGATATTTGTTATTGAACCGGAAATCTGACTAACAATCCTCACCTCAGTAAGGAGTTGCAGAATGTTTCAACGGCACAAAGGTAATAATAATTTTTGGTTTCATAAATAAATCGTCTTTTTTTTAATTTTAAAAGTCTATCTTTGTTTCATTATTATATAAGAAACAGATTTATGAATATATATACAGTTCGTTTGATTACTTTTTCGCCTACCCATACCTCTAAACAAGTGGGCGAGGCGATTGTTCGCGGTACGGGCATTTCCGATGTTACCCGGACAGACCTTAGCTTTCCACCCGGACTGGCAAATTGGAAATTCCTGAAAAACACCTTGACGGTGATAACCGTCCCCGTCTATGGCGGAAGGTGGCACCCCCGGCATTGGAGCGGATGAAAGACGTTCATGCTTCCGGCGCTCCGGCGGTGCTGGTTGCTGTGTATGGTAACCGTGCCTATGAAAAAGCATTGGTGGAGTTGGACGCATTTGCATCGGACAGAGGATTTAAAGTGATTGCCGGTGCTACGTTTGTAGGCGAGCATTCGTACAGTACGCAGCAAAATCCCATAGCTGCAGGGCGGCCGGATGCAGATGACTTGCAGTTTGCAGAAACTTTCGGCGTTAAGATACGGACTAAAATCGAAGCGGCAGCGACATGGATAAGCTCTATGCCGTTGACGTCAACCGTATTCAACGTCCCCGTCAGGCATTTTTTCCGTTATTCCGTTTCTTGCGGAAGGTGGTGAAACTACGCAAAAGCGGAGTTCCTATGCCGCGCATTCCGGCTGTCAACGCAGAACTTTGCAACCATTGCGGATACTGTGTGAAGCATTGTCCGGCAGGCGCTATCGCGAAGGGCGATGAATGTAGTACCGATGTGGAAAAGTGTATTCGCTGCTGTGCTTGTGTAAAAGGGTGTCCGCAAAAGGCCCGTACTTTTGATACGCCGTTTGCCGCCTTGCTTGCCGATTGCTTTAAGAAGCAGAAGGAAAATAGGATTATCTTGTAAGTAGATTCTGACACGGGCATAAAGTTCAAAGAGTATTTTCTGCTTCTTTTGAAGCTCTATTCGGTCTGTTTTTTGTTTTATAAGAAGCATAACGGGGTATGTGACGAATAAAAATAGAAAAATATCTTCAAACAAGGAGTGCTGAAGACGATTTAAGCAGGTTCTTAAGGAGAAGGATTCTTGTCGGAGAGGATAGATGTTCTCTTCAGGTAAGAAGCCGGTAAATATAGGAGAAGAACTTTATCTCCGGCCTGAAGATGGGTGTCTTTAGGCTGGAGAGAGCCGTTTTTAGGTTAAAGTTCTGTATCTCTAACCTAAAGATGAAATGGATAATGGGGTATTCTTCGGATGCAGAGTTATACCGCTTGGGTCTTAGGGTGTGGCAGGACTGTCCCCAGCGGGAAGAAGCCGGACTGTGAGTACCTGTTTTGTAGAGGCATCGATGCGGAAACGGTTGTCCGTTCTTTCACCTATCAGCCAGATAATCTCTTCGCCGCAACATAATACCCATTGCTGCTCTTTGCGCAAAGGGAGAACTTCCGGTCGGTCATATAGTCGCTTACTTTTTTCCGGCCTTTCATGCCGAATGGAATAAAAGAGTCTCCTTGTCGCCAGGGGCGCAGAAGGAGAGGATGTGTCAGTTTGTCCGCATCAAAGCAGGCAGTGTTCTTGTCGCGGGGAATGACAAAGTCTGGGGTAAAGGCATACTCTTCCATTGCCAGTGCGGGTTGTATGGGTTGTCGGTGTGCTTCAATCAGCAGATATTCGCGGTCTTTCACAATGCACCAATGTTCCGAAGTGAAGATTTTTCCCGGCTGTCCTTCCAGCGAACGGTATATGTCTCCGATTTGGGCGGTGTTAAAGCCGAGCGGGTATAGGATTTCAAATAGTAATGTTGCGGGGGCCGGTTCCTGCATCAGTCTCTCGATGCAGATGCCCTCTGCTGTCCGCACCCGTTTTATGCCGTCGTTTATCCCTTGTTTATATATGGCGGATGCGCTATCCAGATGCTCGGCGGTATTGAGAATGCTTTCTTTGACGGACGGGTTGATTTCCTGCATCATGGGCAACAGGTTCAAGCGTATTTTGTTACGAGTGTATTCATCCAGCAGATTGGTGCTGTCCGTTACGTAATCCTGCCCTATGCGGTTCAGATAACTGATGATTTCTTTGCGTTCCAGGCAAAGCAGCGGACGTACGATGTGCCGTTTTTGGGGCGTATTCCCCGTAACCCGTTGATGCCCGTACCACGTATCAGGTTCAGCAGGAGGGTTTCCACGCTGTCGTCCTGGTGATGGGCTACGGCAATGGCGTCGGCATTGATTTTCTGCCGTATTTCCTCAAACCATCCGTAACGCAGTTCGCGTGCAGCCATTTCAATGGAGATATGCCGTTCTTCGGCAGTGCGCGCGGTGTCGAAGTGGACGGTGTGTAGCGGCACTTGTTGTTTTACGCACAGTTGGCGGACAAATGCCTCATCTCTGTCGGATTCTGCACCTCGCAGGTGAAAATTACAGTGCGCAGCTTCGCAGTCGTAGCCCGACGCTTGCAACAGTCGTAATAAAGCGACGGAATCCGCACCGCCGCTTAGGGCGACAAGTACCTTGTCTGTCGGTTGCAAAAGCTGTTTCCGGTTGATATATTGTGCTACTTTTTCCTTTTCCATAGCGGCAAATATACATGTTTCTTCCCGGATTTTGTTACTTCCGTGCCGAAAGGTTACTTTGGCAGACCGTTGTCAGCTTGCTTACAATGCAGAATCGGCTCTCTTTGATGTCTCTTATTTAAAAACATTCTAAATTATTTGCGCTATACGGACTTATCCTTTATCTTTGCGGCAAAAATAAAAAAGGCAGAAAACTATGCGTTTGTCCGAATTGAAAACCGGTGAGAAGGGAGTAATCGTTAAAGTGCTGGGACACGGAGGTTTCCGTAAGCGAATCGTGGAAATGGGATTTATCAAGGGGAAAACCGTTGAGGTGTTGCTGAACGCCCCTCTGAAAGACCCCATCAAGTATAAGGTGATGGGATATGAAATCTCTTTACGGCGTCAGGAAGCTGAGATGATTGAGATTGTCGGTGAAAAGGAAATGTGTCGGGAGTCCGTGCAGCTCGACTATCACGAGGATGGAGCGAAGATATGCGTTTGGACGAAGAGGAACTGAAACGTATCGCTTTGGGAAAACGCCGCACCATCAATGTCGCTTTGGTGGGTAATCCCAATTGCGGCAAGACATCCCTTTTCAACATCGCCTCGGGTTCGCACGAGCATGTGGGTAATTACAGCGGTGTCACCGTAGATGCTAAAGAGGGGTATTTTGACTTTCAGGGGTATCATTTCCGCATTGTCGACTTGCCTGGCACTTATTCGCTCTCTGCCTATTCTCCCGAAGAGATTTATGTGCGCCATCACATCATCAACGAAACTCCGGATATCATTATTAATGTGGTGGACTCTTCCAATCTGGAGCGGAACCTGTATCTCACCACCCAGTTAATTGACATGAACGTGCGCATGGTTATTGCGCTTAACATGTACGACGAACTGGAAGCAAGCGGGAACACGTTGGATTACGTAAAACTCGGTCAGTTGTTTGGCGTGCCGATGCTGCCTACCATCAGCCGCACCGGAAAAGGCATAGAACAGCTTTTCCATATTATCATCGGTATTTACGAGGGTGGTGATTTTCTGGATAAAAAAGGTAAGATACGTGCCGAAATCCTGAATGATTTGCGCAACTGGCACAAGGAGTATGTACCCGACCACGATTTTGGCACTCACAAGGAGGAGAAAGAGCATCCGGCAGGCTTCTACCGCCACATCCACATCAATCACGGGCCGGAATTGGAGCGGAGCATTGAAGAGGTGAAACGCATAATCAGTGTCAACGAGAATATACGGTATAAATACTCCACGCGCTTTCTTGCTATTAAGTTGCTGGAGAATGACGAGGATTTGGAGAAGACCGTACAGGAGTTTCCCAATGGGAAGGATATTATTGAAGTCCGTAACCGTGAAGTACAACGCCTGCGCAATGCAATAAACGAAGATAGCGAGCAGGCCATTACAGATGCCAAATACGGTTTTATCGCCGGCGCGCTTCGCGAAACCTATGTGGACAAGCAAGAGGATACGGCACGTACAACGCGTGTGATAGATTCCATTGTGACGCATCGCGTATGGGGGTATCCCATCTTTTTTCTGTTCCTGTATCTGATGTTTGAAGGAACATTCATCTTGGGAGATTATCCCATGCAGGGCATTGAATGGCTGGTAGGTGCGTTGGGCAGTCTGGTGCGTGACAATATGTCTGAAGGGCCGCTGAAGGATTTGTTGGTGGACGGCATTATCGGCGGTGTAGGCGGGGTGATTGTCTTTTTGCCCAATATCTTGATTCTATATTTCTTCATATCTTTGATGGAGGATTCCGGATATATGGCGCGTGCCGCCTTTATCATGGATAAGATAATGCATAAGATGGGACTACACGGCAAGTCCTTTATCCCTCTGATTATGGGATTCGGTTGCAATGTACCGGCTATTATGGCCTCGCGTACTATTGAAAACCGGAAGAGCCGACTGGTGACCATGCTTATCAATCCGCTGATGTCGTGCAGTGCACGTTTGCCTATTTATTTGCTGTTGGTGGGGGCGTTTTTCCCGAACAATGCCAGTTTGGTATTGCTGATAATCTATGCTATCGGCATTTTACTGGCTGTGGTTATGGCACGGCTTTTCTGTCGCTTTCTGGTAAAGGGAGATGACACGCCGTTTGTTATGGAGCTTCCTCCTTACCGCATACCGACGTCGAAGTCCATTTTTCGCCATACTTGGGAGAAAGGCGCGCAATATCTGCGCAAAATGGGAGGTATCATCATGGTGGCTTCCATTGTGATATGGGCGTTGGGGTATTATCCGGACCACGATGCATATCAGGATGTGGCCGAGCAGCAGGAAAACTCGTATATCGGCAGAATAGGCAAGGCTGTGGAACCGGTGATAGCGCCGTTAGGTTTTGATTGGAAACTGGGTGTCGGTATCCTTTCCGGTGTAGGGGCCAAGGAACTGGTGGTAAGTACGCTGGGAGTTCTGTATGCAGATGATGCCGAAGCCGATGCGGTGAGCTTGGGCGAACGGATTCCAATTACTCCATTGGTGGCTTTTGGCTATATGGTGTTTGTATTGATATATTTCCCGTGCATCGCCACCTTAGCGGCCATTAAAGGAGAATCGGGCAGTTGGAAATGGGCTTTGTTTGCAGCGGTGTACACTACTGTCCTTGCATGGGTGGTGTCCTTTGCAATTTATCAGATAGGGGGGCTGTTTGGATGAGTAATTGGCAAAATTGGGCGGTAGCTCTCATTTTATTGTTGTGTATCGTCCGTATCGGACAGCGTGTTTATGCTTTTTTCATGAAAGTAAGAGAAAAGCGTAATCCTTGCGAGAATTGTGCAACAGGCTGTGAATTAAAGCAATTGTACGAAAAGAAACGCTCGGAATGCAGTGACGGTAAAAAAGAAATAAAGAAAAAATGCTGTTGATAGTTGGTAGTTTCAAAAAAATGACTACCTTTGCAACCGCAAACGAGAAAGATTGGTTCCTTGGATGAGTGGCTTAGTCGGCGGTCTGCAAAACCGTGTACGGCGGTTCGAATCCGCAGGAACCTCAATAATCCCTCTCAGATTATTTCTGAGAGGGATTTTCTTTGGGCACGCTCGGAATGAGCATTGTCTAACGGGGAGCAATGTAAAAATCTAGAACATCGGTAACTGATAAATGAATCCCACCGATACTCTGTTTGTAGAATAGTTCTCTTGTCCGAGTGCTTTGGCGCGGGCGGTGAAGTCATAGGAGCGTCCTACGTATGTAAGGAAGAAATGCAAGTTGGTATCCATAGGATAGAACTCCACACCAGCAAAATAACCCCATGCGGTGCGGTATTTGCCTTTTTCCAAATCTCCCTGCTGTTTGGTGAGAGATGCTGTTTCATACATTCCTTTTACGAAAGCGTTCCATTTAGGCAGGAAACGGTAATTCAACTTGGTTACCATTGAAAAATATCCGGCATCGAAAGCATTGTGTCCTTCCATACTGTCCGTTATCCCTGTCATGATACCCTTGCGGTCGATACCTTCTTTGGAGTACATGAAGTCGAGGAACATGTTGAACTTATTCAAGTTCAATTCATTACCAAATGCAAAATAATAAAGATTCTTGTCCTTTGCTTCGTTCATGATAGAGGCGGACCAGCGTGTCTTGAATATGTCATTGAAATTACCGTTCCAGTTCAGGGTGTACACAAGCGGCAGCTTGCCCGATTCTATGGCAGGCTGTTCGCCGTCTTCGGTTTCAACCCCATACATCTTGTTGAAAGAGCCGTTGCGGCTGTCCAGTATTTGCAGGTTCAGCTGTTGGTGGGCATTGATGTCATATCCGATGTTCAAACCGGTCATGAAGTTACTCATGTTCTCAATCATATCGCTGTATTCATATATTTCGATAGGATTCAAGTCGAACTCGATACCGCCGTATGCGGTACATTGCTTACCGGCAAAAATAGAAAATCCTTTTCCCAGTTTTACACCTATCCCTGCAATGTCAATGGAAGTAGGAAGGTTGTCTATGTTGCCGCTACTGTCGTTCGAGCGGTTCAGCCGTTGTCTGTATCGGTACGAAAGCCCAGTTGTTGATATTTCCTTTGGCTTCAATGCGGAGTTGTCTCATTTTGAAAGCTCCCTCTTCGAAGCCGTCGCGAAAGTTTGCATCAAAGCTGCCCTGCATATTGAGGAATAAGTTGAACTTATCTTGTTTTTTCTTTACATTGGTGAGTTCTTCAAACAGGGTTTTGTTTTCAAGGAACTTCTCGTTCTTCTCCGTGCTTTGGGCGTACATGACTTGTGTACAGCCCGCAGCCAGAAGTATAAATGTGAGTTTCTTTATCATTTCTATCTGTTTTTAATATTCGTTGAAATATTCCTGAATCTGTTTCCAGTCGGTGGTTTTGGTCAGTGCAAGCATCAGCAGGACACGTGCTTTCTGGGGATTCAGTTCCTGTGATGCGACAAACTGATACTGTGCGTCGTCTACTTCTGCATCGAGCGAAGTGGGACCCGTCGGCACTCTTGACGAACGGACTACGAGGATACCTTTCTTGCGGGCTTCCGTTAATACGGGGAATATATTCTTGTGAATATTTCCATTGCCTACTCCTGCATGGATGATACCCTTATAGCCATTGCTCAGCATCGGAGTCACCATGTCAGCCTCGATGTTTGAATAGCTGTAGACAATTCCCACTTTGGGGAGTGAGTTCAGATTGGTAACATCAAATACCGAGTGGGTGGTGTGTTTCTTTACAGACGACATATTATACGTGACCTTGCCGTTCAGTACATAACCGAGTGCACCCGCGTTGGGGGCTTGGAAGGTCTGCACGTCAACAGTGTTCATCTTCAATACGCTTGCAGCACCAAGCACGCTTCCGTTCATTGCCACTAAAACGCCTTTCCCTTTGGACTCTTTTGCTCCGGCCACAACGACGGCATTGTATAAGTTAAGAGGTCCGTCGGCACTGATAGCGGTAGAGGGGCGCATTGCTCCGACCAGAACTACCGGTTTGTCGCTCTTGACTGTCAGGTTGAGGAAATAGGCCGTTTCTTCCATCGTATCGGTTCCGTGGGTAATTACGATGCCGTCGATGTCAGAGCGTTTCAGAAGCTGGTTAATTTTCTTTGCAAGAGTCAGCCATACATCATCGTTCATGTCTTGTGAACCTATCTTGACAATTTGTTCGCCGGTTACGTTAGCTATGTTTTTAAGTTCGGGTACGGCATCGAGCAGGGTACCGATGGCTACCTGTCCGGCAGTATAGTTGGTAGCGGTTGCAGATGTTCCGGTTCCGGCAATGGTTCCGCCGGTGGCAAGGATATGGATGTTAGGCTTCTGCTGGGCGAAAGCCATTGTGACGGAAAGCAGTAGCATAACGGCTACCATGCTGAGTTTTTTCTAATCTTTTCATAACTTAATTTGTTTGAATTAAAAAATAGGTTAAAGGTAAATATGCTTAGAAAAATTGTATGAATAATAATCCCAAGGCTATGGCAACTGCCGTAGAGACGATACCCGGCATCATAAAAGAGTGGTTGAGTATATATTTACCGATTCGGGTGGTTCCCGTACGGTCAAAGTTGATGGCTGCAACTACGGTAGGGTAGTTCGGGATGAAGAAATACCCGTTTACGGCAGGAAACATGGCTATCAGCATATATGGCGATATGCCCAAAGCAATACCCAGCGGTACTAAAGCGCGTACTGTGGCTGCCTGGCTGTACAGCAGGATAGACATGACGAACAAAGCGATGCCGAACAGCCAGGGCATCTGGCGTACGATACCTTCGATAGAGGCGGTGAGTTGTGCCATATTTCCGTTCAGGAATGTATCGCCCATCCAGCAATGCCGAAGATGGCGATTACACCTGCATTCCAGCCGGGAAGACAGAGCTTGTGTTGCTTTTATTCCGTCTGTCTTAGTTACCAGCAGAATGAGGGCGCAGCCGAAAGCATGATGATTTCGATAATGGCGGACATCCCTAAGGAAACTGTTTTTCCGTCAATCAGGAAAGAAGGACGCATCCCTTCGAATGAGCCGAAAAGAACGATGAATGCCGTGGCAAGGATAAATATGAGTACCGAAATCATAGCATGGCGTTTGTTTGTTACATCGTCGATTTTCACTTTCTTACCGTCGAAGTAGCCTTCTGCCATACGTTTTTGATATTCCGGGTCGTCAATCAGTTCTTTTCCCACACGCATGGAGCACAATGCGCCTACCAGTACGCCGAGAATTGTTGCGGGAATCGTTATTTTAAGTATGTCGAATAAAGTGATGTCGAATCCGGCAAGCAGACCGAGCAGTGCAACCGTAGCCGCCGAAATGGGACTTGCCGTGATAGCCTGCTGTGAAGCGATGACGGCGATACCCAGCGGACGCTCAGGTCTGATTTTGGTTTCGGTTGCAACTTCGGCAATGACGGGAAGAACCGAGTATGCCACGTGTCCTGTACCGGCTACGAAAGTAAACAGGTAGGTGACGATGGGGCTGAGGATAGTACCTGAGACGGGTTCTTGCGCAGCAGTTTTTCCGCTAACTTTACCATGTAATCAAGTCCGCCGGCCGCCTGCATGCAGGAAGCTGCGGAAATAACGGCGGCTATCATCAACATTACGTCTATCGGTGGTGCAGTGGGTTGTAAGCCAAATACAAAAGTCAGTATGCCCAAACCTACGCCGCCCATTACTCCGAGACTATGCCGCCTAAGCGTGCACCTATGATAATAGCGGTCAGTACAAATAATAATTGTAAAACCATATACTTATTATTTAAAAAATTAGATAAGGTTGTTATGTTCTCTACTATTGGCTAATTTCTAAAATAATCCCTTATATAACAATAACAGGGGGTGAATTTGTTGTATTTATTATTTTATATTTTCTAAATTAAGCATATATTAACTGTTTAGTAATTTGGAGTGATAACCCTGTGTATTCTTACATTTTGTCATATTATATATAGTAATATGTGTATAAAAAGGCTTGTATTAAATGTTGTTAACCTAATAATAAGTATTATTGTTTACAAAACAATTTATGTTATCTTTGGTTATTCTTTGGTGACCGCTTATTGAAATAGTTAATAAACATATATTATGAAAGAAGAACTATCTACAAAAACTCGCACAGAAAGCGATTTAATCGGCAGCCGTGAAATACCGGAAAGCGCCATGTATGGAGTACAGACTCTCAGAGGTATCGAGAATTTCCGTATCAGTAAATTTCATCTGAACGAATATCCTTTGTTTATCAACGCTCTTGCCATTACCAAAATGGGAGCAGCCATTGCCAATTCCGAACTTGGTCTGCTTACCGGGCAGCAAACGGATGCTATCCTTAAAGCCTGTAAGGAGATACTCGAAGGCAAGCACCACGAGCAGTTCCCGGTAGACATGATTCAGGGGGGAGCAGGCACCACTACCAATATGAATGCCAATGAGGTAATAGCTAATCGCGCGCTTGAAATCATGGGACATAAACGCGGCGAATACCAATACTGTTCACCGAACGATCATGTCAATCGTTCGCAGTCCACCAATGACGCTTATCCTACTGCCATACATATAGGAATGTATTATACCCACCTCAAACTTGTGAAACATTTTGAGGAGTTGATCGATGCGTTCCAACGCAAAGCCGAAGAGTTTAAACACATCATTAAAATGGGACGTACGCAGTTGGAAGATGCTGTGCCCATGACTCTCGGACAGACATTCAACGGATTTGCCAGCATTTTGCGCAATGAGATAAAGAACCTGAACTTTGCGGCAGAGGAATTCCTTACGGTCAATATGGGAGCTACCGCCATCGGCACGGGTATTGCGGCAGAACCGGAATATGCGGAGAAATGCGTGAAGGCTTTGTCGAAGCTTACCGGATGGGACGTGAAACTGTCCGGTGACTTAGTGGGAGCTACTTCGGATACCTCTTGCCTTGTAGCTACTCCTCGGCTATGAGAAGAGTTGCGGTGAAGATGAACAAGATATGCAATGACCTTCGTCTGCTTGCATCCGGTCCGCGTTGCGGATTGGGAGAAATCAATCTTCCCGCCATGCAGCCGGGGTCTTCCATTATGCCGGGTAAGGTCAACCCGGTTATCCCTGAGGTAATGAATCAGATATCCTATAAGGTAATCGGCAACGACCTTTGTGTGGCTATGAGTGGCGAAGCAGCTCAAATGGAGCTGAATGCAATGGAACCCGTAATGGCGCAATGTTGTTTTGAGTCTGCCGATTTGCTGATGAACGGATTCGATACCCTGCGCACGCTCTGTATCGACGGTATTACCGCTAATGAGGAAGTATGCCGCAGATATGTACACGATAGCATCGGTGTGGTTACGGCTCTTAATCCGGTTATCGGTTATAAAAATTCTACCAAGATAGCCAAAGAAGCCTTGCAACGGGAAAAGGTGTCTATGAACTGGTTCTGGAACACAACATTCTTTCCAAAGAAGATTTGGATACTATCCTGAAGCCCGAAAACATGATTAAGCCCGTGAAGTTGGACATAAAACCCAATATCTAAGGAACGGGCTTTCGGAGCGGTAAGGCTTTGAATATAAGTTGCGCGGATTACACAGACAGCATCTAATGACCGTTCAGTCATTAGATGCTGTCTGTGTAAATCCGCGCATTTCGTGTGGGGTATGAGTTAAATATTTGCAAAGAGTTCATACTCTATTTGTTTTGTTATGCCTAATTAGTTTCTTTTGCGACAGGAAATCTATTTATGAATACTTAAAAACAAAGAAAAATGAAGCGACTCAGATCATTGGTACTTGGCCTATTCGCATTGTGCAGCATGGTAGGTATGGCGCAGGAAGCAGAGGCAGACGATACCGGTTATATTGTGAAAGTGGGGCAGGTGGCTCCCGATTTTACCGTTACGCTGACAGACGGCAGGACCGTTACGCTTTCCGATTTCCGTGGCAAGGTGGTTATGTTGCAGTTTACGGCAAGCTGGTGTGGTGTATGCCGTAAGGAGATGCCTTTTATCGAAAAGGATATATGGCAGAAGCATAAGTCCGATCCGGATTTCATGTTAATGGGCATCGACCGTGACGAGCCGTTGAATAAAGTCATAGCTTTTGGCAAGTCCACAGGCGTTACCTATCCGTTGGGATTGGACCCGGGGCTGATATTTTCGCCAAATATGCGTTGCGCCAAGCAGGTATTACCCGTAATGTATTGATTGATAAGGAAGGACGCATCGTGATGCTCACCCGCCTTTATAATCCGGAAGAGTTCTCGGCTTTGGTTAAGAAGATTGATGAACTTCTGAAATAACCTGTTCCCGTTTAGAACGAAAAGCTTGTTCCGGCACTTAGCGACATCATGATGTCGCTCCCCTGCACATTATCCTGCATTAGCAGTTCCTTGCCGTAAATGCGGATTTTGGGTTCGAGGAATACCTTGAAGCGGCGACCCACCCGGTAAGATGTTTGCAGTCCCGCTTCTCCGCCGATAAAGAAGCGGTTCTCATGTTTCATCCGCATAGAAGCCACTATTCCGGCAAATAGCTGTACGTCGTATTTGCGTTCGGGGTCATATCCCGTCATCAGATTGGTAAGGTTCAGCATATACAGGCTTCCGCTGCTATCATAATCCAAGGTTTCCTTCCGTCCT
>ENA-OQCX01000937-OQCX01000937.1-human-gut-metagenome-genome-assembly--contig:-NODE-937-length-14400-cov-1.904995_pt1 | contig 14400 bp, 15 predicted proteins | sample MGYA00242762_ERZ504587 | MGnify/ENA primary metagenome ERZ504587 (study PRJEB26092, sample SAMD00036337) | human gut metagenome | host: Homo sapiens | study: EMG produced TPA metagenomics assembly of...
AATCGAAAATGCAAGCGGTGTGGGAACCGTCGGCAATGCAAAATGCGGTGATATCATGCGTATTTATCTGGATATTGACGATGACGGAATCATCCGTGATGTAAAATTTAAGACTTTCGGATGCGGCGCAGCGTTGCAACCAGCAGTATGGCAACCGAGCTGGTAAAAGGAAAAAATATCCAGGAAGCCATGCAGGTTACCAACAAAGCCGTTATGGAGCACTCGATGGACTGCCGCCTGTAAAAGTACACTGTTCTCTGCTGGCAGAAGAAGCTATCCATGCAGCACTGTGGGACTATGCAGAGAAACATCATATCAAGATCGAAGGACTGCAGAAACCGAAGTCTGATATCCATGAAGGCGAAGAAGAAGAGGAAGAAGAGTACTAAAAGATCGCATCAGGTGTACAGATACCTGGAGAGCATAAAGGAGTAAGGCGGAAAATTATGAGTAAAAAAGTAGTGGTTGGAATGTCGGGCGGAGTGGATTCATCTGTGGCAGCGATGCTGCTGAAACAGCAGGGCTATGATGTGGTCGGTGTGACGATGCAGATCTGGCAGGATGAAGCCGAAGAAGTCCAGCAGGAAAACGGCGGATGCTGCGGACTGAGTGCAGTGGATGATGCGAGAAGAGTGGCGGAGACGATCGGTATACCATATTATGTGATGAATTTCAAAGATGATTTCCGAAAAAATGTCATGGACTATTTTGCAGATTCTTATTTAAAAGGACAGACACCAAATCCGTGTATTGCCTGCAATCGCTATGTGAAATGGGAAGCACTTCTGGAGAGGAGTCTTCAGATCGGAGCGGATTATATCGCAACCGGTCATTATGCAAGGATTGAAAAGCTGCCAAACGGACGTTATGCGATCCGCAATTCAGTGACGGCAGCCAAAGATCAGACCTATGCACTTTATAACCTGACACAGAGACAGCTTGCCCACACACTCATGCCGGTCGGTGATTACGAAAAACCGCAGATCCGCAGACTGGCAGAAGAAGCCTGTCTGCCGGTGGCACACAAAGCTGACAGCCAGGACATCTGCTTCGTACCAAATGGCGATTACGCTTCTTTTATCGAAGAATATACAGGAAAGACCGTTCCGGAGGGCAATTTTGTGACACCGGACGGGAAAATCCTCGGAAGACACAAAGGGATCATCCATTATACCGTCGGACAGCGAAAAGGCCTTGGTATTTCGCTTGGAGAGCGGGCATTTGTCACAGAGATCCGACCGCAGACAAACGAAGTGGTCATCAGAAACCGCGCCCAGGCCTGTCAGACGGTGCTTCGTGCCAACCATCTGAATTTTATGGCAAGGGAAGACATTCAGGAAGAAGATCACGTATTTGCAAAGATCCGCTACAATCACAAAGGGGCATACTGCCATGTGAAGCGGACAGGAGAAGATGAGATTACCTGTACCTTTGAAGAAGCACAGCACGCGATCACGCCGGGACAGGCAGTGGTGCTCTATGAAGACGGATACGTGCTAGGCGGCGGTACGATTATATAGCTTCGAAAGTCGGCTTTCGTTTGCGGAATACCGCATGATAACGGAAGCGACTTTTTTAGTATTGCACAGGCACGGTCAAAATCAGCCGCGATGCGCTTTGGGGCATGTGCATCCGAACCGATAGTGACGATCTCGCCGCCAAGTTCCAGGTAGCGCTTCAGGATATCTTCGTGCGGATTCGGATGTCCAAGTCCGGCAGCATAGCCGCCGGTGTTGATCTCCATGCCAAGTCCCTTATCGATCAGAAGGCGGATGATCTCATCGAGCCAGTCGCTGTATTCTCTATAAGAATAAAACCGATTTTTGTTTGGACCGTAGCGGACAACGTAATCAATATGTCCATAGACATCAAAGCAGGACATGGTATGCAAATTCTCGATGATCGATTCAAAATAAGAAATATAAGCTTCTCTTTCGGTGCGTCCCTCGAAAAAAGCCGGATAGTATGGATCCTGACCGTTTACTACATGGGACGATCCGATCACAAAGTCAAAATCCCAGCTCTTTACAAGTGTTTCACAGCGTTCCTTCAGGTAAGGCTGAAGTCCAAGCTCCAGACCAAATAATAATTCGATTTTGCGGGCATACGCTTCTTTGAGGGAAGCAAACGTACGATAATAAGAAGGAATATCAGTTTCAAACAGCATCCCTTCGTCAACATAATCATAGTCCATATGTTCGGTGAAACACATGGCAGACAGCCCAAGTGCGATCCCTCTCTCCACCATATCGAGCATCGGTGCATCCGAATCGGCGGAAAAAGAAGAATGAAGATGAAAATCAGATTTCACAGGCAGAAACTCCTTTCCTAAAAGCATCTGGAGAAACGAAAAAGTCCCAGATTCGTGTTCTGTTTACAGTTTATGAGAAGAAAACGCAATTGTAAAGAAAAATTCGTTCAAATTATACTTGAACTTTCAGCGGAAATTAGGTAGAATAAAAGAAAGTTGTGGATTCTTTAACAAACAAAGAACACAATCATACTATTTAACATAATAGGAGGAAATTAATCATGGCAGTAAAAGTAGCAATTAATGGTTTTGGACGTATCGGACGTCTTGCATTCAGACAGATGTTTGGCGCAGAAGGATATGAAGTAGTAGCTATCAACGATCTGACTTCCCCGAAAATGCTGGCACACCTGTTAAAATATGATTCATCACAGGGTAAATATGCACTGGCAGACACAGTATCAGCAGGTGAAGATTCCATCACAGTTGATGGAAAAGAGATCAAAATCTACGCTTTCCCGGATGCAAACAACTGCCCATGGGGCGAGCTGGGTGTTGACGTAGTTCTGGAGTGCTCCGGATTCTACACATCCAAAGAAAAAGCTCAGGCTCATATCAATGCAGGTGCTCGTAAAGTTGTTATCTCTGCACCGGCAGGCAATGACCTTCCGACTATCGTTTACAATGTAAACCATGAGACGCTGAAAGCTGAAGACCAGATCATTTCTGCAGCTTCCTGTACAACAAACTGTCTGGCACCGATGGCGAAAGCTCTGAACGAACTGGCTCCGATCAAATCCGGTATCATGGTAACTATCCATGCTTACACAGGTGATCAGATGACTCTGGACGGACCTCAGAGAAAAGGCGATCTGAGAAGATCCCGTGCAGCAGCAGTAAACATCGTTCCGAACAGCACAGGTGCTGCAAAAGCTATCGGTCTGGTTATCCCGGAACTGAACGGCAAACTGATCGGTTCTGCACAGCGTGTACCGACCCCTACAGGTTCTACTACAATCCTGACAGCAGTTGTTGAAGGAACTGTAACTGTAGATGAGATCAACGCTAAGATGAAAGCATCTGCTACAGAATCTTACGGATACAACGAAGACGAAATCGTATCCAGCGATATCGTTGGTATGAGATATGGTTCTCTGTTTGATGCTACTCAGACAATGGTTCTGCCTCTGGACAATGGTACAACAGAAGTACAGGTTGTTTCATGGTATGACAACGAGAACTCTTACACATCTCAGATGGTAAGAACAATCAAATACTTCTCTGAATTAGCATAAGTTAAAACAGAAAAAGAAGACCTATGAGGGTCCGGTCTTTTGGACCGGACCCTTTTTATCTTAGTCGGGGTGCAATCTCCGACTAAGATAAACGCTCCGTGAGGATGCACATTAGAAATCGTATGTATGATACAAGGAGGAAATAAGAATGCTTAATAAAAAATCAGTTGATGATATCAACGTAAAAGGCAAAAGAGTCCTGGTTCGCTGCGACTTTAACGTACCTCTGAAAGATGGCAAGATCACAGACGAAAACCGTCTGGTAGCAGCACTGCCAACCATCAAAAAGCTGATCGCTGACGGCGGCAAAGTAATCCTGTGCTCTCACCTGGGCAAACCAAAGGGAGAACCAAAACCGGAACTGTCTCTGGCACCGGTAGCAGTACGTCTGTCTGAACTGCTTGGTCAGGAAGTAAAATTTGCTGCTGATCCGGAAGTCGTAGGAGCAAACGCAAAAGCAGCAGTAGAAGCTATGAAAGACGGCGAAGTTGTTCTGCTTGAGAATACACGTTACCGTGCAGAAGAAACCAAGAACGGCGAAGCATTCAGCAAAGAACTGGCATCCCTGTGTGATGTATTTGTAAACGATGCATTTGGTACTGCCCACAGAGCACACTGCTCAAACGTAGGTGTTACCGAATATGTAGATACCGCAGTTGTTGGTTATCTGATGCAGAAAGAAATTGACTTCCTAGGCAATGCAGTAGAGAATCCGGTTCGTCCGTTCGTTGCAATCCTGGGCGGTGCAAAAGTGGCAGATAAACTGAACGTTATCTCCAACCTTCTGGAGAAATGCGATACTCTGATCATCGGCGGCGGTATGGCTTATACTTTCCTGAAAGCTCAGGGCAAAGAGATTGGTAAATCTCTGGTAGACGACAGCAAGATCGACTACTGCAATGAGATGATGGCAAAAGCTGAGAAGCTTGGCAAAAAACTTCTGCTTCCGGTAGATGCTGTTGTTGCAGCAGATTTCCCGAACCCGATCGATGCTCCGATCGAAGTAGAGAACGTATCTGTAGATAATATCCCGGTTGACAAAGAAGCTATGGATATCGGAAAAGAAACAGCAGCTCTGTATGCAGATGCAGTAAAAACAGCAAAAACCGTTGTCTGGAACGGACCGATGGGTGTATTTGAGAACCCGACACTGGCAGCAGGTACGATCGCAGTAGCAAAAGCTCTGGCAGATACCGATGCAACAACGATCATTGGCGGCGGCGATTCCGCAGCAGCAGTAAACCAGCTTGGATTTGGCGACAAGATGAGCCACATCTCCACAGGCGGCGGCGCATCTCTGGAATTCCTGGAAGGAAAAGAACTGCCGGGCGTAGCAGCAGCAAACGATAAGTAAACACTTAACGAAAACAAGCCTAAGGCGACGTTTGAGTTCTAGTGTTTACTTAGTTCGCCGCTCTTAGCGAATGGGAGCGAAGCGAAACATGAGGTTAGAGGCAGGCGAACATCCCGTCTGCACTTAACGAAAACAAGCCTAAGGCGATGTTTTACAATATGTGAAAAGAGGATAAGATCATGGCAAGAAAGAAAATTATTGCTGGTAACTGGAAAATGAACATGACTCCAAGCGAGGCTGTTAAATTAGTTGAGACTCTGAAACCACTGGTAAAAAATGATGAAGTTGACGTAGTATTCTGCGTACCTGCTATCGACATCGTTCCTGTAGTAGAAGCTGCAAAAGGAACAAACATCCAGGTAGGTGCTGAAAATATGTACTTCGAAGAGAAAGGTGCTTACACAGGCGAGATTTCCCCGAACATGCTGGTAGATGCAGGTGTTAAATACGTTGTTCTGGGACATTCCGAGAGAAGAGGATACTTCGGAGAAACAGACGAAGATATCAACAAAAAAATGCACAAAGCATTTGAACATGGCCTGACACCGATCATGTGCTGCGGCGAATCTCTGGAACAGAGAGAGCAGGGCGTAACTATGGACTTCATCCGTCAGCAGGTCAAGATCGGATTCCAGGGACTGACAGCGGATCAGGCAAAAGCAGCCGTTATCGCTTACGAGCCGATCTGGGCTATCGGAACCGGAAAAACTGCTACGACAGAGCAGGCACAGGAAGTATGCGGCAAGATCCGTGAGTGCATCGCTGAAGTATACGATGACGCTACAGCAGCAGAGATCCGTATCCAGTACGGTGGATCTGTAAACTCCAAGACAGCAGCAGACCTGTTTGCACAGGCAGACATCGATGGCGGACTGGTTGGAGGAGCTTCCCTGAAAGAAGAATTCGGACAGATCGTTAATTACAAATAAGTATCAATTTTTGTTTAAATTAAACAAATAAAACACTCTATAACACCCCTAAACACTTCGATTTTTGGACATATCCACTAATTGAAATACGTTAGGGGTGTTTTATAATATTACTGTTATCACATTTAATTATCACATTTATCACATTTTTAAAGTACAAAATGAAAATGTGATAATAGAAAAAATAGCGGGCGTTTATGACAATAAAAAATACTCCAAAAGAGCAAGATGGTAATGGTAATATGCGGCAGCTTCCGGATGGCACTTTTGAATGTGTGATCCAAAGCAAATATATCAATCCGAAGACCGGGAAGCCGAAACGTGTAAAACGTAGAGGTAAATCAAAGAACGAAACGAGAGAAAAAACACAGATGGCGTTAGCTGCCTGGGAAAAAGAAATAGAACGTGGAAGAGATACGAAAGTTAATAAGACAAAAACTTTTGGTCAGTATATGGAAGAATATATTGATACAGAAGCGAAGCGACATTAACCGGAAGCGGATATCATTCATATATCAGCAATATGAAGAATAATTTTTATCCTTTTCCGATATCGAAAATGCAGCTTCATATGCTCAGTACAGTAGAATTTGAAAAGTATTTTGACAGCATTCTTGAATTGAAAAGTAGAAAAACGTGTTCATTGCCAATCCAGTTATGCAGACGTTGTTGTAAATGGTTGTTGATAAGAGTCTTTTGAAAGAGAACTATGCAAGCCAGGCAAGAATAAAGCGTGAAATTTCCGATGAATACGACAAGAAACGTGAAGATGATATAAAGAGCAGAAAGAAAGTCTTTACACCGGAAGGCATAGAAAAATTCTATTATGCTTACAAAAACAATATGGGGCAGTATCCAGTTGTTGTGCTTTTTCTTCTGGAAACTGGTCTGCGTGCTGGGGAATTTTCCGCACTTCGGAATGATAGCATTGATTTGGAGAATAACAAGATACATATAGTTGAAACACAGTCATTGAGATTCAAAAATAATGATAAAAATAAGGGAATTGAATACTATGTGAAAGTGCCGAAGAACAAAGAAGCACGATTTATAATGATGTCGGATTTATGCCGGGAATGTGTTTTATACATGATGGAGCAAACAAAACTGAACTGTAGAAACAATCCGGAAAATTTATTATATCCGACATTTAGAAACGGTAAAAGAAGATCAACTTCTTCAATGGAAACATGCTTTAAGGATTTGCGTAATAAACTTGAAATTGATTGAGATGTTCATTTTACAAAGAGAGGACAACAAAAAGGATTATGTCTGCATTCATTACGCCACACTGCAGATACGATTGCCAATACGGCAAAAGGGGCGAATGTGGTCAATACAGCGTTGATGATGGGACATAAAGCGATTAGTGTTGAAAATGTCTATACTCATGCAACGGAAGAAGCATTGAGCAGTGTAACAACACCGTCTCAGGCGGTATTGGATGAATATAGAAAAGAAGAGCAGAAGCAGATCCCAGATGAATTGAAAGGGATGTCCCCGGCTGAAATAAAGGAAATGTATGAGATGTATCAAAAGTTAAGAGGGATTTTTGATAAATAAAAATGGAGATGCTGAAACATCCCCATTCCTAAACTTTTCACTTGAAAATAACAAGTGTTTGGTTTATAATCAGCTTAGAAGCAATCAAAGGATTTTCGAGTGTCCGATGGTTGCCACCGGAAACTTATAAACAGGGTTTATAAATTACACACGCTATCTCCTATTGGCGTAGGAGGTAGCCATTTTTTTATTTGCGGTGGTTGTCAATATATGTAAGTGCTGCGAAGATCACAAGCACCAAAGTTAATACTTCAAGCGTATTCATACAGCTCTCCTTTCCGTTTCCGGAAGGAACAACCACCAGACTATCCCTACGTTGGCTCTAATCTGACTAGCGATAGTTTAACATATATAGAACAAAACGACAACATAAAACACAAATTTTATTTATCCTGTTGAAAATGATATGGCTATCTCCTATGGGTATAGGAGATAGCTATTTTTTAATCCGTTTATTCAGATAGAGATCTTACACACTGCCAAGTATTGTGCGCAGTACTTCTTCCGGTGACATTTTCTGGATGTTTTCAGGATCTGTGAGAATAGAATCGCCGCTTACGTCCCAGCGCATCTGGCAGTAATGGGACAGATAAGAGCTGCCCTTGAGATGGCTTGCATAGCTTTTAGAATAACGCCTGCTCCATTCTGTGCAATATTTGTTCATATATTTCATGGCGAGAAGAACCGCCTGGCTTTTCTGCTTTCCGGAAGGAGTTGGCGTGCCGGAAATCTGGACACCGCCGCTGTTGCCGCCGGTCGAATGAAGGGCGACAACGCTGCCGTCACTGCAGGTGCCAAGGGAAATCCATACATGACCGCAGTCCGAACAGTTGGAGCTCATAATATCACCCGGTTTCCAGTTTTTTACTTTAGAACGGCGGATGTAGCTGCCCCAGCCTTTTTTGGCAAAATCGCGTGCCATATGTTCGGCAAGTTCGACATATCCATTGTTGCCGCTTACCGTGTTGAAGGTGTTGTAAAGACACCAGCCAACATAGCCGGAGCAGTCCAGTCCAAGTTCGGAACGATACAGTGTGCTGCTGTAGCTGTAGGAAGCGTTCTGGCTGTCAAAAAAAGCTTTCCAGGAAGGGCAGACTCCGATGGTACGGGAAGAAATATGGCTGTCATTTCCATCCGTTCCCCAGCCACCGCCCCAGACATAGAGCGTAGTGCCGAGCGGTTTTACGGCATTTTGCAGAAAATTTTTCAACGTGGAAGCCTGCTTTGTCACTTCCGGATTGGTTTTAAAACGTTTTACTTTTGAATAAGAACTGTAATAGTATTTACGATCGGATTTACGCCAGGCTTTGATCTTAAAATAGTAAGTGGTATTTGCTTTCAGACCATAGAACGTATAATGACGCAGGGAAGTCGAAGCAGCTCTGCGGTAAGAGCGTCCTTTTTCTTTATAAAAGATCTGATACCCTTTTGCACCGGAAACTCTGCGCCAGGAAAGAGAGACGATGTTTTTATCACCGGAAACACTGGAAATGACCGGCTTTTTGACTTTTACCTTCGCAGAAGCGTGCTGCACCGGAAAAAGCAGAAATGCAGTGAGAAAAAAAGTCAGAACCCATAAGTTACGTTTTTGAAGATGCATAAGAAACTCCTTTCGTGTGAAGCATTTCGTTATAAAATGATGCTGCAAGTAAAAAAAGCATACCATTTTCCGGGGAAATTTGCAACTTCCGGATATTGTAGTTGAGCTATGGAGAACAGATTGGTATAATAGAAAAAAGAATTGCCAGAGTTATTGCTATATCACATCTGGTGTAAAATGATAGGCGGAGGTCATGTAAAATGAAAGAATACAAAGAGATTCAGGTAGCACTTCTGGGACTGGGGACGGTCGGACTTGGTGTTTACAAAGTACTGCAAATGCAGAAAGAGGAAATGCAGCATAAGATTGGAACGGAAGTTAAGATCAAGAAAATCCTGGTGCGGAATCTGGAAAAGGCGGCATCCAAGATCGAAGATCCATCGGTACTGACAAACGACTGGCAGGAAATCGTAAACGATGACGAAATCCAGATCGTGATCGAAGTGATGGGCGGCATGGAACCGGCAAGAACATATATTATGGAAGCAATGCAGGCAGGCAAACAGGTCGTAACGGCAAACAAAGATCTGATTGCAGCCGACGGACGCGAACTGATGGATCAGGCAAAGAAAAGCGGATGCGACCTGCTGTTTGAGGCAGCCGTTGCCGGTGCGATCCCGATCATCGTCCGCTGAAACAGTGTCTGGCAGGCAATCATCTGACGGAGATCATGGGAATCATCAATGGAACGACGAACTTTATTCTGACAAAAATGACACAGGACGGCATGGAGTTCGAAGAAGCACTGGCTCTGGCAACGAAGCTTGGTTACGCAGAGGCAGATCCGACCGCTGACATCGAAGGACTGGATGCCGGACGAAAAGTAGCGATCATGCATCGATTGCCTTTAATTTCCAGAGTCACGTTTGCGGATGTTTATACCGAAGGAATCACAAAGATCACAGCATCTGATATACGTTATGCAAAAGAAATCGGCAGTGTGATCAAACTTCTGGGAGTTGCCAATAACACACCGGAAGGAATCGAAGTGCGCGTGCATCCGATGCTGATTCCGGAAGATCATCCGCTGGCATCCGTCAACGATTCGTTCAATGCTGTTTTTGTACATGGAGATGCGGTGGACGATGCCATGTTCTACGGACGCGGTGCTGGAGAACTGCCGACTGCCAGTGCCGTTGTCGGAGATGTTTTCGATATTGCCCGGAACCTTCAGTATGAGTGCTGTGGCAGAATCAGTTGTACCTGTTACAAGCAGCTTCCGATCAAAGCGATGGACGACATCCGTTCAAAATATTTCCTGCGTATGCTGGTAGAGAATAAACCGGGTGTACTGGCAGCCGTAACGGCGGTATTTGGTGACCGTAAAGTCAGCATCGAACAGATCATCCAGAAAAAGAAAATCGGTGAGCTGGCAGAGATCGTGGTAATCACCGAAAAAGTCAAAGAGCGCCATGTAAAAGACTCGCTGAAAGCATTTGAGGAAATGGAAGCAGTAAGAAAATTTCCTCTGTGATCCGTGTGTATGGAGAATAGAAAGCAGACAGTATGTTTCAGGGCGGTGCTGTTTTGCCTGATTGCCATGTTTCTGTGGCAGCCCTGCAAAGTTACTGCGAAAAAACAGACACCGGCTGCGGCACACGGCAGGCTTGCAGTCAAAGGCGCAGATCTGGTGGATGCAAAAGGCAGAAGTTTCAGCTTCGAGGAGTTAGTACCCATGGCATCAACTGGGATGTCGGCTATCCGTATATAAACAAAGAAGCGTTTCAGACTTTGCGGGATGACTGGGGAGCAAATGCGGTCCGGCTTGCCATGTATACGTCCGAATACAATGGCTATTGTTCCGGTGGAAACCAGAGGGAACTGAAAAACCAGATCGCAAAAGGTGTGCAGTATGCGACGGAGCTTGGAATGTACGTGATCATAGACTGGCACATTTTAAGCGACGGCAATCCGAACACCCATATAAAAGAAGCGAAACAGTTTTTTGCCGAAATGTCCAGAACCTATAGAAAACAGAAAAATGTCATCTATGAAATCTGTAATGAGCCAAATGGCTGTGACTGGAAAAACATCAAGTCCTATGCAAATCAGATCATCAAGACCATCCGCAAAAACGATAAAAAAACCATCATTGTGGTGGGTACACCAACATGGTCACAGCTTGGCTTGGATGGAACGCATAACGAAGTGGCAGACAGTCCGATCAAAGGTTACAGAAACATTATGTATGCACTGCATTTTTATGCGAACGAGTGGAGTCATAACGCATACCTTCCGGCAAAACTTACCTATGCCAGGAAAAAAGGTCTGCCAGTCATGGTAACGGAATTTGGTATGTCAGATGCCAGCGGCAATGGCAGGATCAGCACGACAAACACCGGAAAATGGCTCAAAAGACTGGATCAGGCGAATGTGAGTTATTTTTGCTGGAGTCTGACAAACAAAAACGAATCCAGTGCCCTGCTTGCACCGGGCAGCCGCAAAACCGGAAACTGGAAGCAAAAAGACCTGTCAAAGGCAGGCAGATATATCCGGAAAGAGTACCGCAGGAGAAGGTAGAAAAAATTTGTTTTGGAATCGTTTATAGAGTTTGAATAGAATACGAAGTGAAAAATTGTCCAGTGGGAGCTGGACAATTTTTTGTTATAGTGGCGAAAAATTCAGATGTTGCTACAGAGACTGATTGGAAAGCCATGTAAGAAAACTTTTTGCAAGAGACAGTTGCTTTGCATTCATAGGGCGCAGCATTTCAGAAACATTTTTCCATTCCTCATTGTCATGAGAAAGAGTGCCGATCAGAAATTCATCCGGGGTTGTGTCCAAGGCAACAGCCAGCCGCATGATAACTTCGACGGAAGGAATGGAAATACTGCGTTCGATGTTGGAAAGGTATTTATATCCAAGGTCCGCTTTTTCTTCTACTTCGGATTGTTTTAAGCCTAATTCCTTGCGTCGTCTGGCGATGCGTTTGCCTATTTCGGTGTAGTCTAAGTCATTAGTAAACTCCTTTGCTTTTTGATTTCATCATATGCAAAAAAGTAAATGATAAACGAATTGAAAAATGAAATCCGACTTGACATACACTTAAAACGATTGTAAAATGAAAATACGATTATAAATCGAAAACAAAAATACAGGAGGACAAACAAATGGGAGCAGAACTAAGAAGTGGATCAGATGAGTATTGGGAATACAAAGAAATGGCAGAAAATATTTACAGAGATTTTTGCGATGCAAATAATTTAGTAGATAAACGTTATTATAAAGCACAAGGTGATCGTTTGAAAGCAACATTAATCGGTGCATATGGAAGCAGAGATGAGAGCGTAAGATATATTATCGATACATATCTGGATCTGCGAGTATAACAGTGTTGAAAGTTAAAAAAATAAATATGAGTTTAAAAAGAGTCTGGTTTTCTTAGATTTAAGGAAACCAGATTTTTGTAGAGATAAATGTGAAATAGCAGGGGAACTTTGAACATATTTGAAAAAGGATAGGAATCTGACTTGACACATAAAATAATCGACTATATAATGAAAATACGACTAAAAGTCGAAAAAAGAAAAAACAAGGAGGAAGAAAAAATGGGCGTTGCATCATTAGTGCTTGGAATTTTAGCAGTATTGATCGGTATTTTCAGCAGTGGTGTACTTGGATGGTTAGGAGCGATCATGGCAATTATAGGAGTTGTAATGGGAGCCATCGGAATGAAAAAACCAGAAAGTAAAGGAATAGCTACGGCGGGATTAGTTCTGTCTATTGTTGGTCTGGCATTATGCCTTATCATGTATGCAGCATGTGTAGCATGTGTAGGCGGTTCAGCAGCGTTGTTTGGCTGATGAAAAGTGGCTTCTGCATTTTGCAGGAGCCTTTGTTATATCAAGGAGAACAAATATGCATATATATGTAGAAATATATGGACGAAAAATACCTACATATGGTCTGCTTATCACAATCGGTGTGATTTTGGCAAATTTAATAGCGATTATATGTATGAAACGGAAATACAAAAAAGACTGCATAGAAGATTTTTTAATTGTAGAAGCGTATACGATGGTGGGAGCATTTCTTGGAGCAAAATGCCTGTATTTGTTGGTTAGCTACAGAGAAATTGAATGGAAAAATATCTTTAATATTAAATATTTCAATACTCTTATGCAAGGGGGATTTGTATTTTATGGAGGACTGATTGGGGGAATCATTTTTATGTTACTGCCTGGAAAAATCCATAAAATCAAAACGGAAAATACATAGAGCATTATGTATTTTTAATTCCATTGATTCACGCATTTGGAAGAATCGGATGTTTTGAGGCAGGATGTTGTTATGGGATTCCGTATACAGGATATGGGGCAGTTTGCTTTCCGGAAGGTTCGATGGCACCGCCGGGTATATCGTTATTTCCAGTACAGATCGTTGAGGCGTTTTTTGAATTTATAATAGCAGCTTATATTTTATAGAATGTTCAGGTAAGTCGGAACCTAAAAAAGGTTATATGAGTATTTATGGCGATATAGTTTTGCTGAGATTTGTATTGGAATTTTTCAGATATGATCTAAGCAGAGGAAAAATAGGGTTTTTGTCAACATCACAAATCATAAGTTTGGTTATAGCGGTGATTGTTTTTGAGAAAAGGAGAAAAATAAATACTTGTGAAACACGTTTGCAATCCTGATTGAGAATCAAACAACCGTCTTTATGTGGCTTGCAGTGTTTTAAAAATGTAGAAATATTTAAAATAGGAAAGGATAGAATAGGATGAAAAAAAGTGTAGTAAGTGCAATATTAGCAGTTTCATTGGTGTTGAGCATGGGAGGCTGCGGTTTTAAAGCAAAAAATGATTCAAAGGTATTGGTGGGGAATTGGAAAGCGGATCTGGAGTGTGAAAAAATAGTTAAAGATGAGTCTCGAAGGATGAAGATGCCAAAAGCAATAATATGGCAATGATTGATACCATTAAAAAATATGCAGATTTTAATGAACTGGAAGCTACAGTGACATTTAAATTTAATCAGGATGGTACGTATTCAATAGAACCGGATGTGGAACAGTGGAATAGTACGTGGGGAACTTTTTGTGATGCCGCACGAGATGGTGCAAGAGAATATGAAAAGAGTATGGGTGTAGGAGATGCGATGGTTGAGGGGTTTGAATCTGGAGAAGAATTTCTGGGATACTCTATCGCTTATTATTTTAATGGATCTAAGACTTCCGATTACAAAAGCAGTTTACGTGCAGCAAAATGGAAAGTATAAAGCAATAAATGGTAAATTATATGTTAACGAGGACTCTTCAAAAGAAAGTGGATACGACTACCGATTATTATGGAACATATGAAAATTACAGGCGATAGTGAGCTGATAGTTAAAAAACAGAGATGGAGTAGAATATATTTGCCAAAAGGAATAAAAGGGAGGTTAAGTAAAATGAAAGAGAAGAAATGG
>ENA-OQCX01000939-OQCX01000939.1-human-gut-metagenome-genome-assembly--contig:-NODE-939-length-14384-cov-2.333450_pt1 | contig 14384 bp, 21 predicted proteins | sample MGYA00242762_ERZ504587 | MGnify/ENA primary metagenome ERZ504587 (study PRJEB26092, sample SAMD00036337) | human gut metagenome | host: Homo sapiens | study: EMG produced TPA metagenomics assembly of...
ACCGGGAAAGTTAGCCAGCAACACTCCCGAAAGCTATCGGAATCAGCAGCAGCGGTTCGTACTTTTCTTGATCCCCAAGTAAGTAAGATGAACGCAATGGCATACATTATCAAGAATTGCGGTTCAGCAATAATATTGCTGAAAGCAGTCATATCATAAAGTCTTTCAAATATATCTTCCATTATACTATTTTCATTAATACGTCATCCTCTGAAACCGTGTCACCCGAATTAGCGCAAATAGCAGTTATAGTACCGTCATATTCCGCACGGATCGCATTATAGGTCTTCATTGCTTCGACGTAACAAATCACATCACCTTTATTAACCTTTTCACCCACCTTCTTCGGAGTTTCCTGGGCATTCTTTACTAGGAAGAATTTACCTTCCAACGGAGAAAGCACATCTTTCCCTTCCCCTACCGGAGCAGGAGCAGCTTGTGCGGGAACTGCACCCGAAGCAGCTGTCAGCGTAGCAGGATCTACAGCACCATATGCCACTGTAACGCGATAAGGTTGCCCGTTCACATCCACCGTCAATACCTTGGTCTTGTTTTCAGCTTCGACAGGAGTAGTGGCATTCGCTTTCTCCTCACGACGTTTCTTCACATCTGCCAAGAAGTCTTCTTTTGCCTTCCCGCTCTTATAAGCTTCATACTGGGCCGGATGCATGGCATACTCAAACAGTTCTTCGTCATCCTGTCCTTTATCCCATTGTTTTTCAAGCATCATCTTGCGATATTTTTCCAACTGGTCGGGATAATTGTCCTGCGGATTGCCATCAAAGAACTTGCGGCCTTCACGTTCTGCCTTTTCAATAATTTCAGGGGCCAGTTTACCCGGTAAACGTCCCGCTTTACCCAAAATCATATCCCAAATATCATCGGCAATCATTCCCCAACGTTCCTTACCTTTCTCCATAGCCATTACATTCATCATGGCAAGGTTCTTCACATACTGGCTGAACGGAGTAACCAAAGGAGGATAACCCACACGCGGCCATACGTAAGCAACTTCATTGAACAACTTGATCAACAATTCATCCTGAGTCATAAACGGCAGGTTACGTTTTGCCTTGTACTTGTTGATAGATTCCAGATTCGTTTCAAGATCGGCCATCAAACTTCCCATCATGCCGCCCGGCAATCCCGGAGCAATCAGTAAAGAATTCATCAGACGGTTTTTGGGACTGATATATAAACCAAGGAAATCATCCATAAACTCCTGAATCATGGAACGCACTTTCATATACGCTTCCATATTAATTTCGGGCACTTTAAATCCGGCATCTTTCAACATGGCTTGCACACTAATCAAATCAGCATGGCCGGTTCCCCATGACAATGGTTCCATACCTACATCAATATAGTCGCAACCAGCCTGGCATACTTCCAAAATAGAAGCCATATTGAATCCGGGTCCCGCATGAGAGTGATACTGTATAGGAATATTTTTAATCTTCTTGATTCCGGCAACAATCTTTCCCAATGAAACGGGACGTCCGATGCCGGCCATATCTTTAATACAGATTTCATCGGCTCCGGCTTCTATAAGCTGCTTGGCCATATTCACATAATATTCCACAGTATGTATCGGAGAAAAAGTGATACAGAGCGAACATTGTGAAATCATTCCGGCTTCGTGAGCATAGCCGATAGAAGGGATAATATTGCGGACATCATTCAATCCGCAGAAAGTACGGGTAATATCTGTTCCTTGCGCATGTTTAACCTTATAGATAATTTACGGACATCTGCCGGGACGGGACTCATGCGGAGACCGTTCAGCGCACGGTCCAGCATATGAGTCTGGATGCCTGCTTCGTGGAAGGGTTTCGTCCACTCGCGCACAGCTCTATTCGGATTTTCACCAAACAATAAATTTACCTGTTCAAACCACCACCATTTGTTTCCACACGGGCGAAACAGCCCATTTCAATAATAGCCGGGGCAACCTTAACCAACTGGTCTACACGAGGCACGTACTTACCCGCACTCTGCCACATATCGCGGAAGACCAGACTAAATTTTTACTTCTCTTTCCATTTTTGATAAATGTGTTTTTCTTTTTTTGGATTATAACTTCTCAATCTTTATCACCTGACCTTTACCTGCTGTCAAAATCTCAACTGCCGCCTTAATAGCATCCATAGCACCAGTATCTGCCGTAGGTGCTACAGCAGGTGCTTTTTTGGGGGTCTCTTCGGGGGCCACTTTGTTGACAACAGTAATAAGGTACTTGCTTAGATAGATAACGATGAGGAGAATGACAAAGACGGTCGCCATACCGACCACCATCAACATCAATCCAACTCCTATGTTCTCCATAATTTTCAGTGTTATTAATAGTACTTACTACACTCATAGGTTATTCAAAGCCTAAAAAGTGCTCAAATTTAGCCATTTCGGCTTTACTTCTATCATAAATGGAATACAAAATATGCAAAATTATCAGAAAATAAGAAGAGTCTAAAGAAATGTGCTTAAAATCCGGAACAGTCATCAGGTCAAGAAATTAACAGTACCTTCATCCACTGTAAAAGGAAATTGAATCTGCCTGCCCGATGACACTCCGAAAGGTGGTTTTGTGATTTTTTAAAGAAGGATTTCATTTAATGGTTTCCGCTTCTTTTCTGTAGGTTCATCCTCCGCATAACCGACCGGAATCAAAACGGCCGGTTCCAAATTTTCCGGCAGTCCCAAAACCTCACTGCATTGCGGAGCATCAAAATTACAAACCCAACAAGTACCCAGTCCTTGTTCGGCAGCAACCAGACAAAGATGTTCTACTGCAATAGCAATATCAATATCAGCATGATCCTTATTATCGGCACGGCGATGCCAAGACTCATTATGATCCACACAAGCCACTATGATACAAGGAGCCGTAGCAAGCCATTCCCGTTTATAACATGAATACAACGCTTTCAGTACGGCCTCATCTGTAACAATACGGAAACGCCATGGTTGAAAATTAACTGCAGATGGTGCAAAACGTACACATTCCATGATATAATCCAACTTTTCAGCCTCAACAGGACGATTGGCATATTTGCGTGCAGAATAGCGCGCCTTCACTAATTCTAGAAAGTTCATAAGCATTATTATTAGTTTGCATACAAAAATAGTAACTTTGCACCGATAAAAGAAGTACAAATATGAAGAAACTTGTAATATTCGACCTGGACGGCACATTACTGAACACTATTGCCGACCTAGCTGCCGCCACCAACCAAGCCTTACAGTATTATGGCTATCCTACACATGAAATGGAAGCATACCGTTTTTTTGTAGGAAACGGAATCAATAAATTATTTGAGCGTGCTCTGCCTGAAGGGGAGCGTACGGAAGAGAATGTATTAAAGATACGTTCACAATTCATCCCTTATTATGATGAGCACAATGCCGATTTAAGCCGCCCTTATCCCGGTATCTCCGAATTATTAAAAACACTGCAACAGCAAGGGATCATGATAGCGGTCGCCTCCAATAAATACCAAGCAGCTACCCGAAAGTTAATAGCACACTATTTTCCAGAAATAAACTTTGTGGAAGTACTGGGACAACGCGAAGGTATCCCCGCAAAACCCGATCCATCCATCATAAACGAAATCATGACAAAAGCAGGAGTCAAACAGGAAGATATACTTTATGTAGGTGATTCTAATGTAGATATGCAAACAGCGCATCATGCCGGAGTAACAGCTATAGGTGTGGCATGGGGATTCCGGCCGCGCACAGAATTGGAAGCCTTACATCCGGCACATATCATAGAAAAAGCAGAAGAATTACTTCCGCTTCTCCTTTCATGATTATTTTCATTAAATAGATAATTCATCAAGCACCTTGATAAGCGATTTATCAAGGGGCTTGTCTTTTTTAATTGCCTCAGAAAAAGGTACATATACCACCTCATCGTTATGAATGCCAATCATCACGTTGCGCTGCCCTTCCAATATGGCATCAATAGCTCCCGCCCCCAGACGGCTGGCAAGAATACGGTCATAAGCACTAGGCGAACCTCCACGTTGCAAATGCCCTAAAATGGTAACACGCACATCATATTGAGGATATTCTTTCTTGACACGCTCTGCATAATGCATGGCACCTCCGTCTTTCGGACTCTCGGAAACAATAACAATACTGCTATTCTTTGTCTTACGAAAACCGCGCCCGATAAATTTCTCCAATTGATCCACATCCGTACGATCTTCAGGAATAATCGCTGCCTCAGCACCAGAAGCAATGGCACTGTTTTGAGCCAGAAAACCGGCATCACGTCCCATCACTTCCACAAAGAATATACGGTCGTGAGAGGTTGCCGTATCACGATTTTATCCACACATTCCACAATCGTATTTAAAGCCGTATCGTAACCTATGGTAAAGTCAGTACCATAAAGATCATTATCTATTGTACCAGGTAACCCGATACAAGGCACATCATATTCTTCCGCAAAAATCCGGGCTCCTGTAATAGAACCATTTCCACCTATAATCACCAAAGCATCAATTCCTTCTCGCTGCATAGTATCGTATGCTTTCTTGCGTCCTTCTACTGTTTGGAATTCAGCAGAACGGGCTGTCTTCAACATCGTTCCTCCACGTTGAATAACACTGCTCACATCCTGGGTGGTCAGTTCCTTCACTTCTCCATTAATCAGCCCTTCATATCCTCTATAAATACCCTTCACTTTAAATCCGTTACAAATTGCACTCCGGGTTACCGCACGGATAGCGGCATTCATGCCAGAAGCATCCCCTCCGGATGTCAGCACTCCAATACATTTAATTGTTTTCATATATTCGTATGTTAGCTTTTATCGTTACCTAAGGTACGACAAACATTATACCATATAGAACTAATATTTATTATAATTGTTCTTTTTTTTATTCCTTTTTGCACGAAGTCCTGACATTCGTTTCAAGAGTTTTTCTACAATAAAAAATTAATATGAGCGAATCAACCATCTCCAAAGAAACAAACAGTGAATGATTTGAACATTTCACCCTTTTGTTACGTTTATATAAATATAGTATAAACAAAAAAAATAAAAACGTATTATGTCAGTCATTTATAAATTCTTATTTCCATCCAAGCCCGATGGCACTGCTATGTCACTTCTGATATTAGCTTTACGAATCCTGTTTGGTATTTTACTCATGTCGCACGGTGTACAGAAATGGGCCAACTACGATGTCATGTCCGGCAGTTTTCCCGATCCTTTAGGAATAGGCAGCAACTTTCACTGGTACTGGCTATTTTTGGTGAAATGGTTTGTTCGATGGCTTTCATTTTCGGATTCCTTTATCGCTTGGCAATGCTTCCGATGATCTTCACCATGTGTATCGCATTCTTTGTTGTTCATGGTTCTGATCCTTTCGCCGTTAAAGAATTAGCCTTTATTTATCTGGTAGTATTCATATTATTGTATATAGCAGGACCGGGTAAATTCTCACTAGATCATTTCATAGCCAAAGCACTTGCCTCCCATAAGAAATAACCGATTCAGATATGTTTCAAGAAACGTTCTATATCTGCTTCCAATTTTTTATAAAGAGGTGATAACTTATAGCTGGTATGTTTGCGGAGTACAATGTCTACTCCCAACTGCCGGCGCTGATAGCTGGTCAGTTCATTATGAAACTGCATATTATGCTCTGCCAGTTCTTTAATCTCCGTTTCACGTTCACGGCGTAACACATTGCAGACAGGTACTAACAATCTCATCACTACACTATCCATAATGTGATGTCCTTGAATAAACATATAGGTATTGTCCTCATTCACTCCCAATTTGGCAAATTCCCCCTTCATCGCCTCTATTTCCTCCAAGGCTTTCGGATGGCGGCGTTCCAGTTCCAATAATTTACGCCTCACCCTGCGGCTCATACTCTCTAAACTCCGTTCAAGATGATAGACACTGACCCTATCTAATTTTACATACGAACAGAAATCAAGCAAAGAGAATTCGGAAAGATTATGTTTTCTATAAAACCACACCGACCAGATGAACAACGGATAAGCTATTTGAGAATACATACGCATAAAAGCGACAAAATCCACCAATGGATGATCATTCAACGTTGCCATGACACAAACCTCATGCAATGCTTCAGCATAACACTGATAGTTTTCTATTGCATATGCATAGGTATGAAAAACATATTTGTTATTTATTATATAACGTGAGGTATGGGTAGCCCCCTGCAACAGATAATCATAATCACTATCTACACAAGCTATCATATTTTGTCCCAACCGAGGTCCCAGTTCATTCATCAGCACAGACTTCTTACCTTTAGCCAAAGTGGTTTTCGAAGGAAGCATCACTTCGAAATAACGAGTTTCATTTTCGTATTCACCTAACAAGGTACGCCAGAATGAAATATCATCATAACTCTCAACGTATGCAATAATCTTGCGTCGCGAACATTTAGGCTTCAATTTGTTGGCCGCACCAATATATAAGGAGGACAGATTCTCGGACAATCTTTTTCCCATAGTATCGTCGTTAGAAATTGTTTATTTTGTAATATCACTCACCTCGGTCACTGCATCCAGCCAGCCATCCATAATCACAGCAGGCGAATGAGTTGTCAATACAATCTGTACATTAGGATTCAATTGCCGTATCAATGAAATAAGGCGTTGCTGCCATTCCACATGCAAGGATACTTCAGGCTCATCCATAAACAAGACCCCGCGGCGATTGTCTTGTACCAGAACCGTCAGCAAAATAACCAAAATCTGCTTCTCGCCGGAAGACAGTTGATAAGGATAAAGTATATCTCCATCCTGTTCAAACAAAATCTCATTGCTTTTACGAATGATTTTCTTACCGGTCTCACCAAACAAGTCATCCATCAGATTCTGGAATTTTGTCTTGGGGTAAGACATCTCGGCGGCACGAAGCTGACCGTCAGGACCATCGGAGGTAAGGCACTCGATGATGCGGTTACCGATATTTACCTGATAATCCAGATAACGCCGTTGCAACTGATAAAGTTGCCAATCCAATTCTGTCTTAACATTCTTATCCGCCATCTTTTCGAGAAGTTCCGAATGAATCAACGGACGGTCAAAACTACGGATTACATCAAAGTGTATCTGGGTAGCATCTTCCGGAGAGAAGACAAAATGTACCCGGGAGCCGAACCGTTACTCAACGCTCCACCTTCCAAAGCCGTCAGGCTATTCACAGATCTGTTCAGGATAGTGCTCTTGCCGATACCATTCACTCCGCTCAGAATATTGACATCCGGACGCAGTTCCCATGAGATATCTTTACGGCCCCAAAGCCGCTTTATCTCGATACGTTTTATATAATCAGCTTGCTTTTTCATTTTTGATAGATTTACTTGTAAGCAAAGATAGAAAATATAAAAAAAAACCTCCTACATTTGCACTGTTATTTAAGGTAAAAAGAATGGCTATTCAAAAGTACAAAGGACATTTGGCATTGCTAGGCGCTGCCATAATGTGGGGATTAATGTCCCCAATTGGTAAAACGGCGTTAGAAAACGGTATTTCAGGCCTTTCCCTCGCTACATTTCGAATGACAGGAGGTGCTATCTGTTTTTGGATAGCTTCTATTTTCGCTCCTAAAGAACAAGTAAAGCCGCACGACTTGATGATGTTGTTCTTTGCAGGGTTGTTGGGTATCGTCCTGAATCAGGGATGTTTTACTTTCGGACTATCACTGACTTCCCCCATCGATGCTTCCATTGTAACAACCACAGCCCCTATCGCCACTATGATTGTCGCTGCCATTTATCTGAAAGAACCGGTTACAGGGAAAAAAGTGATTGGCATTTTTCTAGGTTCCATCGGAGCTTTAACACTCATACTAAGCAGCCAGGCTCAACAGATGGAAAAGGCGGAAGTATTCCGGGAGATTTGCTTTGCCTGTTGGCACAAATCAGTTTCTCATTCTATCTGGCTATTTTCAAAGGACTGATCAGCAGATACAACATATTTACTTTAATGAAATGGATGTTCACCTATGCAGCCATCTGCTTTATTCCATTTTCCTATCATGAGGTCTCGACCATACATTTTCACGAAATTTCCACTTCCACATGGGCCTGTGTAGCCTATGTCATTGTAGGTGGAACATTCCTTGCCTATATTCTGATGATGATCGGACAGAAAACATTGCGCCCTACTGTCATCAGTATGTACAACTATGTGCAGCCTATTGTAGGAACCAGTGTCTCTATCTTGTTAGGAATGGGAACCTTCGGTGTTGCCAAAGGAATAGCTGTGGCACTGGTATTCACGGGAGTTTATATTGTAACCCAAAGTAAAAGCCGTGAACAGATGCTGGCAGAACAAGCAGCCAAGAAAGAATAACCTCAACTACACTGCAATCCGAAACCAGACACTCTTCACCGACCATAAAAGCCGTATCCACTCTACTTTTGAGTAACGATACGGCTTTTATGTATTTAAAGGAATTCTCAGCCAATTGGCTCTTCCAATTTCAGTTTCTCCAAATATGCTTTCGTATCCGCCCAAAGCTGTCTTGCCTGCGGATGATTCATAAACTTATCCTTTACTTTTTTAGGCTTGCAAGAAGCAAACATCTGTCCTGTAACTTCTTTCCATCGCTCATCCAAAAGCAAACTGACAGCTGTCGCAGCTCCTTGCTTCGGAGTACGGATACAAGGACGGAACAGTATGTCGGTCAACGGATCAAACCACATATCCATACGGATGATATTGGTAGAAACAATACCGGGATCGGCAGCATTGACGGTGATTCCTCTGCTTTCAACCTTTCAGAAAGTTCACGGGTAAAAGCCACAAAGCCAACTTTGTATTGCTGTAAACAGGGATACGCCAAAAACTTCCTCTCTTTCCACGAACAAAAAATTCAGGAGTAATCTTCCCTATGGAATACGTACAAGAAACCATGTTCACAATCCGGGTTCCCTGCCCCATCAGAGGTAATAATTTCAAGGTCAGTAAAAAAGGGGCCACATAGTTCACGGCTACCGTATATTCCAAACCATCCTCCGTTGTAATCAAACCTCCGGAACTCATGGTTCCCGCATTGTTCATCAGTAAGTCGATATGTTTTCCACGCCCCAACAAATCTTCTGCGATATTAGTCACAGAAGCCATAGAAGAAAGGTCAACCTGTCTGACTTCTATCTCTTTATTGCCTGTTTCCAAAATCAACTGGTTCTTACGCTCCTCTCCTTTGAAAAGAGTGTAGCACAACATAATTACATGATAACCGGCCTGTGCTACCGCACGGGTTATTTCGGTTCCCATTCCTCCATCGGCACCGGTTATTATGGCTAATTTACTCATTGGTTCTCTAATTTTTCTATTTCACGTTCCAAGCAAAGGGGCAATTTCTCTTCCAAATGTTTGTGGCATGCCATATCAATAGTATACATTCTCGCAATGCAATAATTACTATGACCGCAATTGCAACGCGCCTTTTCTTCAGTGCGCAACCGATTCACAAAACCAGGTTCATTCAGCAGCGCCCTTCCCATCTGTACAAATTCAAAACCATCATCCAATACCTCATCTATCTTTTCACGAGATACCAGCCCCCCCACATATACTAACGGAATTTCCTTTATTTCTGTTCTGAATCTCAATGCATCTTCCAAAAAATAAGCCTCTTTGAAAGGTACTGTCGGAATCATCCATTTGCCTACCATACGCACCCCATATTTCAGCCACCAACAGTTCATATAATGTGTCATACTTTTTATAGGCATCGCTCCCCGCATGACATACATAGGCGCTTTGCTTACAAAACCTCCACTCAGCACCAACGCATGAGCCCCGTCCTGTACCAACCGTTTCGCTACCTGCACAGCTTCATCTATTTCCATTCCTCCTTTAAAACCGTCACGCATATTGGTTTTTACCAGAACGGCCATGTCATTACCTGCGGCACGCATCACTTCCTCCATCACCATATCCATAAAGCGCATACGATTCTCCAACGAGCCGCCGAACTCGTCTTTACGATGATTGGTGTAAGGTGAAAGAAACTGACTGATAAGATAGCCATGCCCCGCATGTATCTCCACCGCGTCAAATCCGGCCTCACGCGCCCAGTTGACCGACTGACCGTATGCCTTTGCCATCTGCGGCAGTTCCTCCTTGCGCAAGCCACGCACGAAAGTAGGCGAATAAAGATTAAAACCGGAAGAAGCTCCTACGGGTGTTACCCCACAAATACTTTTGTGCGACATATTTCCACAATGTCCCAACTGAATGCTTACGGCAGCCCCTTCTTTATGAACCGCATCGGTTATTTCCCTTAATCCCGGTATAATTTCAGGCGCATCCACAATTGCCTGTCGAAAGAAAGGCCACTCTGTGTAACTGCTGCATAAGCAATAGTAGTCATTCCCACTCCACCTGCCGCCACCGAGCAGTGATAATCCTTCAATTGCCGGGACGGAGCATTGCCCGGACACATACTCTCAAAAGCAGCCGAACGAATCGTACGGTTACGCAAAGTCAGCGGTCCGATAGAAGCGGAAGTAAATAATTTAGAGTTCATCATTCATATGTTATGTTTCGCTTTCATCATTTCCTGAAACAGAAACGATATACTATTCAAATTCAATAAATAAAAGGAATCATTCTTTTCTTTTTTCCTACCGCATCCTTACCAAACTCTTCCCGATAACGGTTACGGATGGAATTGGCACGTGGAGCCAGATTAGCAAACGTCCACAGCACAAACACCCATGCAGCGGGCGAACAAGTGAGTACGGCAAACCCTATCCATTCCACCAACTCGCCAAAATAGTTGCCCGAAGTGACATATCGGTACATTCCCTTCTGCGGCAAATAATGGCGTGTATCGCCCGGTTTACGTAAATGGCGGATCACACTGTCGGAATGTAGATTAATGCCCATCCCTATAAAGAACAAAATAACCCCAAGCCAAAAAGAAGGAGTGCCGAGCCAGGCATCTGTATAGAGTCCTTCCGGAGCCAGATAGAACAACCATTCGCCCTGCATCAGTCCGTTCAGGACATTAAAGACCACTCCCATCAACATAATGGCAAGGGGCATCCGGCTCTTTCCTTTCATCAGGAAAGGGAAGATAAAAGAGCGCTGGAAATAATGTAATTCAAAAAGAAGAAAAAAGAGGAAAGGAGCGGCATCAAAACGCACGCTGCTGTTCCACCACAGATAAAGCATTACAAGGAATACAGGCGCTTCCATCAGTACCCAACCTAATTTATTGTTCACTGAAAGTCCCCATTTCGGGGTGTGGAACATACCATAACCGGCACGTACATAATAGAGGGCTACAAATACAATCACCGCAAGTGCGGACATTGCCAATAGCAAAAATTCAAAAGTCTGTTGTCCCATACTCGTTCCTCCCTGTATTAAATTTAGTAAGTCACTAACAAATTTAAGGGAAAAATCAGAGGAAAGCAACAATTAAGAGATTTTTTGCAAGAAAAGGATACGATTTTTATCGCAGAGAAGACTTTACTTAGAGAGGTATGTACTATTTTCTACAGGTTTTCCATTGATTTCCGACTTCCCTCCCCCGCCAATCATCAAAGTACCATCACGTTGCATTTCAGCATCAGACATATACAGGAAGCTCGTAACGCCATTAGCAAACTGGACATGCTTTTTTATTGTACCCAGACTTAGACACAGAAAAAAGAGTTAGGATAAGATACATAAAATGTACCTAGATTTTATATCAAGCAATTTCATGACTAAACTTCGTGTCCACACTTCATTGTGGACACCGAAAGTTTAGTCATGGATATACTGTTTAATCATATTGTCAAAATTTGTTCTAAACTCTTGTGCCTCCTCAGAAATTGAACTTAAAAAAGGATTAAGGACTTTACAACCGTTTCGCCCCCAATATTCTAATTGGCTATTAAACCATTTTTTTGCATTTTGGCGCCCCAGTTCACCTCCTGCATTTATTTGTTCCATGGAATACTCTCGGAAACAGAATTGTTTTGTGTACCCATCTGCAATCTTAGACCATAATGGGTCTACATCAGATAGATTATACAAATAAGAGGCCAATAGTCTTTCTGGAGACTTATTTCCCGGTAAAATCAAAATGTTATCTGCATTGTTGATTTTCCTGAGATCATTTTTATTCATTCTAACATCCCCATCTAATATAACAATAGAATATGGATATATAAAAGCAGGCACTCTTTTGGTTACAAGTTCCATTAATGTTGAACATGGTAATGTTACATCCACAAAATCCAACACAAAAGCCTTGCTCTTTAAAATAGCTTTTACAAATAAGATATTTTCCTTGTCTTCCGTATATGCTGTAATTCTATTTTTCTTGCGATTATTTCCTTCTGCAACAACATTTAAATCCAATTGAATGCCTTTGAAGTTCACGCCCTGTTTAATTGCAATCTTATCATCAACCTTCTTAAGGTAAAGGATCTTTGCTTGATTGGCTGTTTCTTCTTTTTTAGTTACTTCTTGAACTAAATCATCCATTGCCTTAAGAAGAGACATTGAATGAGTTGTAAATAAAATTTGCAAATTCAACTTAGATGCATATTTGCGCAAAACCTTTAACAACTCTACTTGGGATGCGGGATACATTGTTGCATCCATCTCATCAATGGCCAAAATACCGCCTTTGTATTGTCGGGGATATTTGTCATGTAATCTTTTAAAAGAAAATAACGCCAAGATAATTTTACCTAAATTATCTTGCCCCATAGAGTTTTGATTCCAATCGTATAGTTCTGTAGATACACCTATAGATTGCTTGTTTTTTGATGTGATTGTTGTTGCGGAAGAAATGGGAGTTTGTGCTATTAGAATTTTATTATGCAATTGCTTAAACTCATTTAGTTCTTCTTGCGTTAATAATGTATCATCTGTAATGATTTTAGCTTCCTCTGCCACTGGAACTAATCGCTTTAGACTTAAAAAGATTGTGGGGAAGGAAATGTATCCATCTCCTTCTTGCCTAGCTCCTTTTTTCCAAAAACGGACATTAGGATCTCCTGTTCGTTTGATACTTTCAACAGTAAAATCATCCATTCCTGCATCAAAGGAAATAGTCCATTCATGACCTTTTGGTTTATCAAAAGTAGGTGATAACCTAAACTTATCTTTGAATGCGGAAATATAACTACCACCACACAAGGGCTTTTCAACTCTCATAGAATCTTCTGTCTTAAGAGTGAAAGTTTGTGTTATAATACCAAGTAATGTTGACTTTTGAGTTCCGTTTTGCCCTGCAATTGCTGTTAACAAAGAGCCTACTTCAAAATCTTCATTTTGAAATCCTCGAAATCTTTCGATATGAATGTGCGTTATTTTCACTTTGTAGAATGGTTAAATAGTTTGTGTTTGGGGATAACTATGCCATCGCAAAATACCATTATCTCTTTACCTTTCCCGGAATTACTCGCACTATAATTCAATTCAAAACATTGCTGTCTATATTTTGAATATAGGCTGGTTATGAATGGTACATTATCATAAGAGACAATCCACTTACAATTTGCAATCTCACTTATAGTGTTAGCTATATTTTGATGATCTGTATCATTATAGTAATTCAGATAAAGTCCTTTACCTTTTACATAGTATGGTGGGTCTAAATAAAATAACGTATTATACGGTAATTCATTTTTTAACCGTTGTACTAAAGAAACAGCATCTTCATTTGTTAAATGGATTCTATCTGCATAATCTGCTATACGTTGAATCCTTTTTATCAAATCTTCTTTGTTGAATCTTGCATCAATCTTATAATTTCCAGTTTGGTCATAACCGCCAATGACTCCTGCTTTCAAGATTCCTGAGCGATTAGTCCTATTCAAGAAGAATGTAGAAAAGCCTAATTCTAACAAGTCAGAATTCTCTTTATTGGATTGAATTTCTTTTTGTTTAAACCAAGTTTCAACATTTAAAGGAGTATCCTTTATCATCTTGCAGAGAGCATCCACGTTATTTAAGGCACTATACCAAAAGGCATAAATAGATATATCCTTATCATTTATATGTATGTCGCTGACATATTCATTAAAGAGCAAAGATAATGCAACGGAACCACCTCCAACATATGGTTCAACATAAGTGCCATCGAGCAATGCGTTTTCTTTGATTAAGCATTGTACGAAATCAGCAACTTTAGCCTTACCGCCAGGGTATCTTAAAGGTGATAGAAATTCCATAATATTATTCTTTATTTTTTATTGATTCCCACAATTGGATAAAAAAACTTTCTATGTTGTCCCATCCAGTAATCAAATTATCTGCTTTAGGGTAGAAAAACTCGTTATGAACATATGCATTCAATGATTCGATTGAAAGAACTGAATTTTTATCATTTATTTCAGACCTTATGCCTTTGATAAGTCATTACTCAT
>ENA-OQCX01000940-OQCX01000940.1-human-gut-metagenome-genome-assembly--contig:-NODE-940-length-14381-cov-2.584538_pt1 | contig 14381 bp, 22 predicted proteins | sample MGYA00242762_ERZ504587 | MGnify/ENA primary metagenome ERZ504587 (study PRJEB26092, sample SAMD00036337) | human gut metagenome | host: Homo sapiens | study: EMG produced TPA metagenomics assembly of...
TCCACGTGGAGTGGCGCAAGTTAAATTTCACAGGGTTTTGGCGGATGATACCGGTAACGGCTTGTTCAACTATCTGCGCCGTACAGGCGATACGATGAACGCCAGCTTTGAATATCTTAAAAAGTTGTCCCGAAAGCAGGTGAAAAAGTGACCGTCAAAGATGCCGAGAACATATCTTTCTGCTTATTGCGGGTCAGATGTTGGGTACTACACCAAGGATTATGCTCGTGGGATGATTAGATACTTCTATCGATTTGATGGCAGCGAAGCGGACAACAGCGGCATGTACAACCTGCTCAGTTATCGCAATGGTGCCTATGCTTATTGCGCAAACTGCGACAAAAGGCTATTCAGGATGAATCAAAGGGAAGGATAGAAATGCCAGAAGTAAACATTTATCAACCATGCATTACGCGAATTCCTACCGGCAGGAAAAGGGAGATTCTGATTATGGCACCTGCCTATGGGCAGATTTTGAATTTGACACAATCAATTATCGCTTACAGATCATGTCTGACTGTGGAAATTATTCTTACCAGTGGGTTCCAACGCCGGGGAAAGAATCATTTTTTGGATTGTGCCGGAGAATCAAGCCGGATTATTTACTTAGCAAAATTTCATGTGAAACTGCAATCGACCGAAACGCGACATTAAAAAGCGCAATTGATTTAATTTATCAAAATTTTGGATATTTTGCCGACTTTGAAGATGACTGGGAAACGCTGCTTGAATGCGAACTCGCTGCTATTACGAACGATGCAGAAATCGCAAACCATATTGTGGGTTTTGCAGATGAGTGCGGAATTGAAGTTGATCCCGGAGAAGCCTTGTGTTGCGTCCAAAAGACTTACCCATCAACAGCAAAGCGGATTGTAAAAATTTTTGAAACCTGCATAAAGCCTAAAATTCCGAAGGAGTGAACAACCATGATCAAGCTTGACCCCGGCAAGCTCGCCCTCCAAATAATTTGCACCAGTCATATTCACGCAAATATTCTGTGCAGATTGCGCTTCATCGTAGTCAAGTCGGTTGCAGGTGTCAAACATTGCCCGATCTCTCCCGGCTACTGCCCTATATGCAAATATCGCTGTTTGCAGCGAGCAGGCGTTTATGAGCGAGCGCGCGATGCATGGGAAAAATACGGAATATACATTCCAGCATCGCCAACAGAAATGGAGATGAAGTAATATGCCATTACTCAATTACACAACCAAAGTAGATATCTACACGACATTAGGACAGATACAAGGCCAACTGGTCAAGCACGGCGCCAAAAAGATATTGCAGGACTATGACGACGGCGGGAGGATCACGTCTATCTCCTTTATGATTGACACGCCTTTTGGGACGCGCGGAATCCGCCTCCCTGCAAATGTGGACGCAGTACATAAAGTTTTGATAAGGCAAAAGATTAAATGTGACCGGGAGCAGGCCGAACGGGCGTGAGATTTTGTAGCATTAGTTTCGCCCAGAGAAAGGAGCCATGAGAATGAACATAGAGCGCGTCATTCGATTACTGAAGCATTACGGTTGCATAGACGATGAAATAAAACTCCAAGCGCAGGAAATCAGAGACGCAGAGGAAATATATAGCTCTTTTTTAGGCGTAAACATGGACGGAATGCCACGCGGTAAGAACGGATTTCATAGCCCGACCGAAACAGCGGCGATCCGCGCGGCGCAGGCAGACACGGAAAGAATAGTCAAATTAAGAGAGCGACTCGAACAAATGAAGCGATTTAAGTTCGAGGTCCAGAACGAGCTGAAAGCCTTGCCGATTTCAGAACGCACAATTATCATTCAAAAATATAAAAAATCGAAGGGGTGGGAGGAAATAGCGAAGCAAATTTGTTACAGCGAAAGGACATGCAGGAGGCGGCACAGGGAAGCTATGCATATATTAGCTGCAAAATTTGATGGCAATTCGTTTATTTATAACTACAGCATCCCGTAAATTAATGTCCATCAATGACCGCCCGTGTCCGTTTGTGTCCGTTTTTTTTTGCTATAATGGTAGTGTGGAGAGCGTGAGGCTGGCGCCCTTCATTCGCCTGTCCGGGGCGGTAGTACCGGGCCTTCATTTATTTAGGTCGGCGCTGTCTCCAAGCAGCGCGAGACATTTTGCGGAGGGAATCAGATGGATAGCCAGCAGGTAGCAGCATGGGTTGTGGGACTCATCAACAGTAACAATGTGCATGCCTTTTACATCTCTAAGCGATGGCGACGGCTACGAGCGGAAGTGCTAAAAGAACAGCATGAGGAATGCCAGGTCTGCAAGAGTAAAGGCAAATACACGCCAGCCGATACAGTACATCATATAAAACCGCTGCGAAAGTGTCCAGCGCTTGCGCTCAAAAGAGAAAACCTGATAGCCTTATGCGAATCATGTCATTATGAAATTCATCATCAAGAAACTAAAAAAAACAAATGGAACGATGAGCGATGGTGACCCCCCGGCCAAAAAATTTAAAAAGCGGTCAATATAGGGGATATCGGGAGAGAGGGTAGACAATTCCGGGCACTCGCGCGCGCGAGGAATTTTTTATGGGGAACGAGATCATAAAATTGCCGAAAAAGCGGTACCAGTTTCATATCATGCGAGAAAAAAGCGAGATTGAAAGCCTGTGCTATGATTTGCCAGACAGGGAGATCAGAAGTATATCTCAGTCGGAGGATTTAGTGCGATTGGTTTTATCAAGGTGGTCGCGGATCAGGCTAAAATTTATCGTATGACGGTGTCCACCCTGCGCGTTGGGAAAAAGCATCTGATGGTTTAAATGAGCTACATCGACAGGGGAAGCTTGAGAACGCAACATTTATTGTCGGCAGCGTCATGAAGAACGATAGTGAAATTGGAAAATCGTATGGATATTACACCGATTTGCAGACGGTATGCGAAAAAAATGGCTGGAGAATTGCTGTCCTCAATAATCACTCAAAGATTATTTTATTAGATACCTCAAATGGCAAATTTGTAATCGAAACATCGTCAAACTTAAACGAAAATCCAAGCATAGAGCAGTTCAGCTTTGAAAAAAGTGAACCGCTCTATAATTTTTATATGGATGCATTTAAAGAGATCACGGGAGGCGAAATAAAGTGAGAATTAAAAAAGGTGATGTGCGCGAATCGCTCATCGAGCAGTTAAAGGATAAGGGCGCGGATGTGGCTTGTTTTTCGGATTTAATTGAAGATTACATGAAACTATGGAACATCAAAAATAAACTCGTGGCGGACATTAACAGGCGTGGAGTTGTGTATGAAGATGTGTCGTCGGTCGGAATTCCAATGAAAAAAAACAACCCCTCCGTCAAAGAGATTGTCAACGTAAATCGGCAAATGCTTTCCATCCTCGAAAAATTGGGAATCAGCACTGAACAGTGCGTTGCATCCGGGGATGATGACGCTGACTTATGAGATTGAAAATTATATTGAGTACGTCAGATCAGGGAAAGTCCCGGTTTGCAAAGAACAGCTCGCATTATGCGACCACGTAGAAAACTGTTTTAAAGAGGAGAACATCTATGTCGATGAACAGCAGTTAAAGAGATATCTGGGGTTGCAGCAGTATTTCCCGTTTCGCCTTCTTCCGTGGGAAACGTTTGTATTTGCTTTGCACAATTGCACTTATCAGGATGACGGTGAACTTCGCTGGCCTATTTTATTTCTTTATGGCGGTCGTGGATTCGGAAAAAACGGTTACGAATCGTTTGAGTCCTTTGCATGGTCTACCCCTATCAACGGTGTGCAGAATTACGATGTGGACATTTTCGCCACATCGGAAGATCAGGCCAAAACCAGCCCGGATGACATCCGTTCCGTGCTGGAGGCAAACAGGAAAAAACTTGAAAAGCATTTCCACTGGAATAGCGAATGCATCACGAATTTAAAGACCGGGTCGCGCATACGGTTTCGCACGTCGAGTTATAAGACCAAAGACGGAGGCAGACCGGGAGCGGTTGTATTTGACGAATACCACGCTTACGAAAACTATAAGATGGTGGACGTTGCCACAACAGGCTCGGCAAAAAGAAGCATCCGCGAAAGACCATCATCACAACAGACGGATACATCCGGGGAGGCCCGCTGGACGATCTAAAGGAACAGGCGCGGGGAGTCTTGTTCCGCGGGCAGGATGACGGAGGCATGCTCCCTTTTATGTGCCACCTGGACAGCATCGAAGAGGTTGACAAACCGGATATGTGGGTAAAGTCAAATCCATCCCTTGCGTACCCTGAATTTGGAACGCTGCTCCGGGAAATCAAGCAGGAATATGCTACTTACAAAAATAACCCGAATCGTGCTGCATCATTTGTAGTGAAAAGGATGAATATGCCTGCCGAGCGGGAAGATGAGGATGTAACAACGTGGGAAAATGTGCTTGCTGCAAATCGCCCGTTGCCAGACCTGGCCGGATGCCCGTGCGTAGCCGCAATCGACTATGCCAAAACGCAGGATTTAATTGCGGCGGGTCTACTGTTTAAAAGAGACGATGTGTATTACTGGATCACGCACTCATGGATTTGCAAAAACTCGCTGGATTTGCCGCGCATAAAAGCCCCACTTGAAGAGTGGGAGGCGAAGGACCTCTTAACGTTTGTGGACGCGCCAGAAGTGTCGCCGGAAATCCCTACGCAGTGGTTGAAGAGCAGGCGAGAATTTATCAAACTACCGTAATGGGGATGGACAATTTTAGATACACATTGCTATCAGCAAGTTTAAAACAACATGGATTTGACACCGAAAAAGGCGGGCGCAACAACATACGCCTGACGAAGCGCGTCACGCAAATGCGATGGGCACCCGTCATTGCAAGTGCATTCGCGACGCAGCGGATCATATGGGGAGATAATCCACTTATGCGATGGTACACCTGGAACACCTGCGTTGCGACCGACAAAGACGGAAACATGGTTTATCAAAAAAAAGAAGAGAAGTCACGAAAAACAGACGGTTTTATGGCTCTTGTGCATGCCTTTTGCGCCAGCGAGGATTTACCGGACTGCGGAAACTGCTCAGGAAGCTATGAAGAAGTACAAATCTACAGCTATTAGGAGGAGGACAAGATGAAAGACGGACTGAGAGGCAGAAAGTCAAAAATTGAAGTTGAGGTTGAGGTAAAAGGGATTGATGAGGCGTTGAAAAAGGCGTACGAACTTAAGACGGTATGGCAGAATATTAACCGGCTTATCGCTGAAGCAAAATTAAAAATCTGAAAAATAAGCCCTAAAAATCTGAGTAGAAGGAAGGTGGATGGTTGCGCATTATCGAATGGATACGCGATATATTTGGCGAAAAGGACACGGTCGCGCTTGCGGAGAAAATTGAGACGCAGCAGTATAAACTTGCAATCGAAGATTTCGCAATCCAAATGTCGATTAACCTGATAGCGGGTGCTGTCAGTAAGTGCGAGTTTAAGACTCTCGCGAAAGGAACTCCGGTCAAAAAAGGCGATCATTATATCTGGAACATAGAGCCGAACGTCAATCAAAACTCGTCTCAGTTTATCGGGGAAATCGTGCGGAAACTCCTGTACTATAACGAGTGCCTTGTCATCGAGCAAAACGGGCAGTTGATCGTAGCGGATGATTTTGTCCATACGGAGTATGCACTCTTTCCCGACACCTTCACCAGCGTCCGACGCGGGGAACTCACCTTCCAAAAGACCTTTTATGCCGGGGATGTCATGTATTTTAGATACTCAGAGATCAGCATACGAGCGCTGTTGTCCAGCCTAATGAAAGGATATTCCGACCTCCTGTCGATGGCGGTTAACAAATACAAACGAGCAGGCGGAAGAAAGGGCATTGTAACAACCGAGACAACACCGCAGCAAAACGACGCATGGCAAAAGGCTCTAAATGACCTTTACGGAAATCGCTTTAAATCCTATTTTAAAGAAGAAAACGCCCTTGTAGTCCTTCCGAGGGGAATTAAATATGACGAGATTTCTGGAGAAGGAAGCAAAAAATCCACCAGTGAGGTAAATGACATCGCCAATATCACAAAAGAAGCATTTATGCGTGTTGCACAAGCATTTAAAATTCCGCCTGCTCTCCTGCAAGGGGAGATTGCGACGTGGAGAGTTTAGTGGACGAATTCTTAACGTTCTGCGTCGATCCCTTGTGCGATCTCATCCAGACGGAGATCAACCGAAGTATTATGGAAAAGAGGCATATATTAACGGTTATAAGCTCATGATCGACACAACATGCGTGAAGCACATTGACGTTTTTTCAATCGCAGATAAGACTGATAAATTGATTTCTGATGGCCTTTACAATATCGACGAGCTGCGTGAAAAGTTGGGCGATGTACCGCTCAATACATGGTGGAGCCGTATGCACTGGATGACTAAAAACTATGCGGACATTGCAAAATTACCAGCAGCGGGAGGGGGTGAAGTAAATGAAGATTGAAAAATCCGGAAAAGTGACTGGGCTTGAAGTTGATGACGCAGAACTCGAAAAGATTAATCAGCTTACCTTGTCGCCGCTAACAGCTGAAGAAGTCTTTGCCTTTCGAGTAATCGCGTGTGGAAACGACATTGACCGTGATGGTGAGGCATTCACAAAATCGGCACTGGAAAAACTATCCGAACTGTACGTCGGGAAAACCATGATTACAGATCATGATTGGTCCGCAAACGGCCAGATCGCTCGCGTATACCGAGCAGAAGTTACAACCACGGGAGCGAAATCCAAAACCGGCGAGCAGGGCGCACAGCTCATCGCTTATTGTTACATGGTCAGGACAGACAAGAATCAGGGTTTGATCGCGGAGATTAAAGCCGGTATTAAAAAAGAGGTATCCATTGGGTGCGCCATTGGCCGGGTGACCTGCTCAATTTGCGAAGTGGATAACACAAAAACGTATTGCGAGCACCGCGCAGGCAAGGAGTATGATGGGAAAACCTGCTATAAAGCCCTTGACGACCCGAAAGATGCATATGAAATCTCATTCGTCGCCGTCCCCGCTCAGCCGGAGGCAGGGGTGACGAAGGATTACGGCGGAAAAAAGGAAGAAGCTCCGCCGCAGACGCTCATGAAGAGATTGCAAGCAATTTTGCAGACAAAGAATAAAATGGAGGTATCAGACATGCCGAAAAGCAGTGATTTTACGAGAGACGATTTTCGCAAGAAGTTTCCGACGCGCTTAAAACAAACGACGAGGAAAAGGTCGCAGAGGTGTTTTGCTCCTTTGCAGAGGAAATGCGCAAAGGAATCGAAAATGATTATTTGGAGTATCAGAAGACGAAGGATAATGCGATCCTTGAGAAACGTGGCGTGCGTGCGCTGACGGCGGGTGAAACCAGATTTTACAAAGCACTCATCAAGGCGGCCCGCGAGGACAGCATCGAAAAAGGATTTGAGGGCCTTGAAAACGCCTTCCCCGAAACGGTTATCGATCAGGTGCTTGATGATATCAAGACCACATTCCCGCTGCTTAGCGCGATCAGCATCCAGAATACGGCGACGCTTACGAAGATGATCGTCAACAAAAAGGGCGTGCAGTTTGCAGTATGGGGGCCGCTAGGGAGCAAGATCACTCAAGAACTAGAAGGCGCAATCGCAAAGGTGGAAGTAGGCACAAAGAAGCTTACGGCCTTTATGGTCATCTCAAAAGACATGATGGATGCAGGGCCGCAGTGGATCGACGCATACGTCCGTGCTGTACTCGCGGAAGCACTCGGTGCGGGTTTGTGCAAGGCAATCATTGCGGGCACTGGTAAAAACGAGCCAATTGGCATGATGAAAAATCCGGACGGAAGCGTCACTGAAGGCGTATATCCCGACAAAGAAGCGGTGAAAATTACCGATCTCTCACCGAAAACAATTGGAAGCATTGCAAAAACAATCTCTAAAGGGCCGAATAACCGTAAGCGCGCCGTCCCGAGGCTGCTGATGGTGGTAAATCCGATCGATTATTTTGACAAGGTCATGCCTGCGACAACCTACTTAACACCCAATGGGACTTACGTCCAAAATGTCATGCCGTATCCTACGGACATTGTGCAGGATGTGAATGTCCCGGATGGAAAGGCAATTTTTGGCCTTGCAAGCCGATATTTTATGGGCGTTGGCAAAGGCGGTGCGGGCGGTAAAGTCGAATACTCGGACGAAGTGCGTTTTTTGGATGACGAGCGGGTTTACATCACTAAAATGTACGGTGATGGAATGCCGCTTGACAGAAACGCCTTTGTCGTGGCAGACATTTCTGGATTGGAGATAGCCAATTATGAGGTGACGGTCAAGCAAAAAGAAACATCCACATCCTGACGGGTGGTGTGAAAAATGGAACTATTTGAAGCTGTGATGCAGGAGTTAGATATCACGTGGGATGACGTATCAACGGAAAAACGCATTGACGGCTACATCGCGAGAGGAAAGGCGCGCCTGGAGCAAATCGCAGGCGCGCCGCTCAATTTTGACGAGGAAGGGGAGCCGCGTCGGCTCCTACTCGACTATTGCAGGTATGCAAACTCACGTGCACTAGAGGCGTTCGAGCGAAATTTTGCATCCGATTTGCTGAGCTTGCATTTGAATGCGCAGGTGAAAACCAGTGAAACCGAAAATGCCGAATGAGTTTTTGACTTTTAACAATGGGGTTATCGAAATCATCCGGGAAGGTAGCAGAGAAAGGCTAAGGCTACACTACGGAAACCGCGTTGTTGGCATCAAACGCCATTATGCCGCCCGCACTGCGGGGACGGAGATTAGCAAACTCATCCATGTCCCGCGCGTACCGGGAGGCATATCGCCGCAGGACAATGCGATCATAGACGGAAAAAAGTACAAGATCGAACAGGTGCAGGCGCTTGACGATACCAACCGCTGTGTTATGTCCTTACGCTCAAAAAATATGGGATTGTGAGGGGATAGCGTTGGGACAGATTGTCGGGATTTTGGATTTAGAGGACGCAATCGAAAAAGAACTGGAAGCTTATGAAGCCGGGGTATCTAAGGCTGTAAAAGACGGAGTGGCAAAAACAGCCAAACAGGTAAACCAGACGATTAAGGAGCACGTTACATTTGGAGGCACAGGGGAGTATGTTAAAGCTTTTCGGCTGTCAAGGACGATTGAAACGCCCTATCAAAGATCGTATACATGGTACGTTGCGGCACCGTATTACCGCTTAACGCATTTATTGGAAAACGGACACGCTATACCGTGGGGAGGCCGTTCCCGCGCCTTCCCACACATCAAATACGGAGAAGAACTCGCGGAATCGAATATGCTCGAAATTGCGAAGGAGGCGGCACAGAGTGAATATTAAATCTTGGCTCGAACAGACGGGAGAGCCGGTTGCGGAAACCGCCTTTACCAAGCAAATGCAAGCCCCGTTTATTGTTTATCTGGATGATACAAGCAGGAGGGGGCACGATTTTGGAAACCTCCTGACGGTGCATAACCTAACGATCGAGCACTACACAGAGGACGGGAATGACGAGTCAGTTGTCGATCTTATCGAAACAGCGGGAATCCATTACGAAAAAGAACGGCAGTGGTTAAGCAAAGAAGAATGTTTTCTGACATTGTTTTATCTCGACGAAATTTTAGAAAAGGAGATCATCACATGAAAAGAAATCCCAACACTATTACACTTGGAAGCGGAAAGCTTTACATCAAAGAGTTTAAGGAGAGCATCGGAGATGTTGCCCAACTTATCAAGGACATGGCGACAGATGAGTTCCTTTTGGGGCGAATTCAGGGCGGCGCGAGTTTGGAATATAAGCCGAATTTTTACACGGCAAAGGATGATTTTGGGTATGTTACCAAAACAATTATCACGGAAGAAGAAGCGACGTTAAAAAGCGGGATTTGTACATGGAACGGCGCAGTGCTTGAAAAGCTTTGCGCAACTGGTCGGGTCACAGAGGATACCGCAAACGGGCTGCGTATCGTGAAAATTGGTGGGATCAGTAACGACAACGGAAAAATCTATGTCATCCTGTTTGAGCACAAGGACGCAGAATATGGGAATGTCTATCTCGCTATCGCTGGCCGCAATACCGCTGGATTCTCGCTCGCGTTCGCAAAAGACAAGGAGACTGTCATTGACGCTGAATTCTCGGCGCAGGCATGTGACGAGGAGGGGACAAAAATCATTTATGCGGAGGAAATCGACAAAGCCTCTGATATGGAGGAATAACACATGTTTGATGTTACCACACTGTCAAAGCGCTATTTTGGATTGCGCCTGACCGTTGAAGCGGATGACGGAAAGCGAGATATCGATCTGGAGATCGAGCCTCCGAAATTGAAAACGATGAAACGCCTCATGGCGCTCAGTAAATCCGGGGAGGATGAGAACCAGATTGATATGCTTACCGATGCGATGCAAAAGCTACTGTCTAAAAATAAGTCTGGATACAAGGTCCCGCGTGAATTGATCGAAGAACTCAATTTCGACGAACTGCAAGCGATTCTTGAAGCGTTTTTGTCGTGGGTTGCGGATGTGCAAAACCAAAAAACTGAATGTCCCGTATTATCCGACGAGGGTGATACGGGACATTTTGATATCCAAACATTGCTGGAAAAGCTCGTCAGCGAATACACGGGGTTTAATCTCCGCGAGGTTGACGAGCTTAATTATTTTGTTTTTTGCCTCTATTTGCGCGATGCGGCAATCTACCGCTATATGCAAACAGAAGAGGGGCAGGAATACCTTGAAAAATGCTGGACGATCCGGCAGACAGAACCGGACCGGGGTGCTTTGCGCGTTCAATTTGGAAATAAAGAGGCGAGTAGGGGGCGAGAAGATGAGCACAGGAAAAATTAAAGGCATCACGGTAGAAATCGGAGGAGACACAAGGCCGCTGAACGATGCCCTGAAAAAATCAGAAAAGCAGATCAAAACCACGCAAAGTGAACTGCGAGAAGTGAACCGGCAGTTAAAATTTGATCCCACAAATACAGAACTGCTCAGGCAAAAGCAAACCCTGCTTGCAAGTGCCGTCAGTGAAACCCGCCAGAAACTTGACACGCTGAAACAGGCCGAAAAGCAGGCACAGGAACAATTTAAGCGTGGAGATATATCGCTGAGCAGTACCGTTCCCTGCAACGCGAAGTTGTCAAAACAGAAGGACAGTTAAAAAGCTTTGAAAAGCAGGCGGCACAGTCGAACGCAACGATCGAAAAGATTAAAGCGTTGCCGACAGCGTATCGCAAGGGGCAAAAAAGGTCTCCGGAGCTATGGCTCCCGTGTCTGCTGCTATTGTGGGTGCGGGCGCGTATGCGGTTAAGGCAATGGATGAGGTTGACGTGGGGCTTGACACTTTGGCAACCAAAACCGGCGCAACCGGGGAGACTGCAAAAGACCTCCAAGAGGTATATAAACAGGTCGCAGAAGAAATTCCGGGCGATTTCGGGGATATCGGGGCTGCCGTGGGCGAACTCAACACGCGCCTTGATTTTACAGGAGAAAAGCTAAAGTCTGCGTCCGTGGATTTTTTGAAATTTGCGAAGGTAAACGGAACGGACGTAAACACGTCTGTACAGCTTGTTACCCGTGCAATGGGGGACGCGGGAATTTCGGCAGGCCAATACAAGCCATTGCTAGATGCTCTGACTGTGGCGGCTCAAAAAAGCGGAATCTCCATTGATACGCTGACGACCAACCTTGCGAAATATGGTGCGCCAATGCGTGCTCTAGGGATAGACACGGAAAACGCAATTGCACTCTTTGCTGGGTGGGAAAAGGCAGGCGTTAACACCGAAATTGCATTTTCAGGAATGAAAAAGGCGATCTCCACTTGGGGCGCTGCCAACAAAGACCCGCAAAAAGAGTTTGCAAAAACCATGCAGCAGATCAAAGACTGCCCAGACTTGGCGAGTGCGACGACACTCGCCATAGAAGCTTTTGGGCAAAAGGCAGGGCCGGACCTTGCCGACGCGATCAAGGGTGGCAGATTTGAGGTCGAATCTTACGCGAAAGCAATTCAAACTCGGCAGGTACCGTAGAAAGCACATATAGCCAAGTTGTAGATGAAGTAGACGACGCACAGCTCGCAGCACAAAATCTGAAGCTAGGCCTGCATGACTTGGGGGAAACGGTAGCTAAAACGCTTGGGCCGATCTTTTTAAAGATTGCACAAAGCGTGAAGCAACTGCTGGATCGATTCAACGAGTTAAGCCCAGCAGGCAAGAAAACCGTTATGGTTATAGCTGGGATAGTCGCCGCGATTGCGCCTATGGCAGGCGTTGTCTCGGTAATCGCGAAAATGACATCGGGGATTATGAGCCTTTCCGAGACGTTTAAGACGCTCAAAAGCGCTACACAGGCACAAACGATAGCGCAAAAGGCGCTCAATCTCGTAATGAATCATAATATCATCTTTTTGGTTATCACGCAATCACAGCACTTGTAGCGGGATTTATGTACCTCTGGAAAAACTGCGAAGGGTTCCGAAATTTTTGGAATCGGACTATGGGACAAAATTAAGACGGTTACATCAAACGCAGTTGAAGCCTTGAAAACCTTTTTTACCGTCACGATTCCAAACGCCTTTAACGCGGTTATAGATTGGATCAAAGCTAATTGGCAAGGGCTGTTGCTCTTGATTGTTAATCCATTTGCAGGCGCGTTCAAGCTGTTGTATGACAACTGCGAAGGGTTTCGGAATTTCATCAATAATTTTTTGCAGAAAATCAAGGATTTTATTGTAAACACATGGAACTCTATAGTCACCTTTTTTACGGAATCGATTCCAAACGCTTTCGCGCAGCTCATCGCATGGTTTTCAGAACTGCCTGCAAAAATCGGCTATGAAATCGGCCGTATCCTTGCAAACATTGTAAATTTTGGCGTGAATGCGTGGAATTGGGTGACGACAGAACTCCCCAAAATAATACAAGGGATTGTTGATTGGTTTGCATCCCTTCCGGGCCGCATATGGACGTGGTTAGTCAATGCGGTTAATAACGTTATTGCATGGGGAACAGCTGTCAAAAATCACGCAACCGCGCTTATAAAGGCGGCCATAGATGCGGTTGTAAACTGGTTTGCTACCTTACCAAGTCGCATTTGGACGTGGTTGGTAAACGCTAAAATCGAGTCACCGAATGGGCGCATCCGTAAAAGAACGAGCGTCTGCCCTGACTAAGCAGACAATCGATGCGGTTGTTAACTGGTTCAAATCCCTTCCCGATCGTGTGAAGAATGGCTGACTAAAACCAAAGACCGGGTGGTTTCTTGGGGAAAAGAAACAGCGCAAAAGGGCAAAGAGGGCGCACAAGACCTATTCAATAATATTGTCAACACCGTCAAAGAACTGCCCGGAAAGATGCTTGATATCGGCAAAAACATTGTTACGGGAATTTGGGACGGAATCAAAAATAAAGTGACCTGGATCAAAGACAAGATCAAGGATTTCGCAGGAGGAATCGTAAAAGGATTTAAAGATAACTTAGAAATCCACTCTCCCTCTCGCGTATTTGCGGATCAAATTGGCAAGTTTATCCCTGAAGGCATATGGCAGGGAATTTCCGGCGCGATGGGAAAGCTGCAAAGCAACATGAAGCAGAGCGTCGGCAGGCTTGTTGAGGCCACGCAGGGGAGCGTTAATGCCACAATGATGACCACGGCAGGCGGAAGCGCGGGTGGTAAAAGCATGTCATTTACGCAAAACAACACATTTAATGGTTACCAGAGCCGCGACGGCGCGCGCGCGGTCGAAGACCTGAACCGCAAACTTGGAATTGCGTACGGAGGTGCGTTTTAAGTGCGAAAAATTCAACTGAAAAACGCACATGGCCAGATATTTGACCTACTGCGCCGGGATGCGATCTTTAAGAATATGGATGGGATCGGCTTTCGAAAGGAAACCGATTTTTCCCGCGTTGGAGATGATTTTATCAAAGTGGAAAGCCTGTTGTCGCAAAAAGTGATAACAGGCACCATGCTTTTTGACAGCGAAGATGCGTACAACGAGTTTTTAAAATTTATCCGCTACGCCCCCCTACAATTTGGCTACAGCCAGCGGGACGAATGGCGCTACATTAAATGCATTGTATCCAACCTAAAAAAACGGGAGATCACGCCCTATAATGAGTTTTGTGAGGTCGATGTCGATTTTACCTCTATTTCACAATGGCAAAAGAATACACAAATTGTAACGGCGCAGCGCTCGGAAGGATCAGGTAAGACCTATGATTATGCCTACCGTACTCCTATGTTGACGGAGCGATGGGGAGCGCAAAAATTATGAATACGGGGTGTGAAAACGCGCCTATGCGGTTCCACGTTTCGGTCCCTGCCAACGTCCATTTTGGACGATGATGCAGTCAGGACGAGTGATCGGAACCGGGAAAGTGAACGCTGTTATCCAACAGCGGAGAGCAATTGATAGTAGACAGCAGCCTTTGACAACTCGAAATGT
>ENA-OQCX01000941-OQCX01000941.1-human-gut-metagenome-genome-assembly--contig:-NODE-941-length-14378-cov-1.375833_pt1 | contig 14378 bp, 27 predicted proteins | sample MGYA00242762_ERZ504587 | MGnify/ENA primary metagenome ERZ504587 (study PRJEB26092, sample SAMD00036337) | human gut metagenome | host: Homo sapiens | study: EMG produced TPA metagenomics assembly of...
ATACTTTACAACGATCTCAGCCAGTGCCATAGGGCTGGTATGCGCACACCCCAGCTTTACATCACAGGGGGCATTCCATCGGTCTTTCTTTAATCGTTCAAGCATTTCTCCCAGGTCCAGTTGTCCATCTGCCGGTAAATTGTACCGGACACATCTAACCGCATCCAGTCCATTGTCGGACTCCAGTGCGGTGACTTCCCAACAGCCATAGAAACCGTCTCCCATTTCCGGCTTACGCCTCATCATTCTTGTCCTACATTTCCAGTTTCGGTCCAATCTGCTCCTGCTCATCCAGCCCAAATGCCTCGCGCATTTCCGCATCCGCCAGAATCCCGAACGCTTCCTGACAATCTGCGCAGCTCACGATCCAGGTCTTTCCTTCAAAGTACCGGAGCATTTCCGCCAATATTCTGGTCTTCGGGTCCGAGGCAGAGAGAAGCTGCCCCACCTCCTCCCGCGAAAGATATTTGCGTTCTCCGCTCCAGGAGCCAATCACGCCGACAGTGTACTCAGGGATTTCCTCCGGCAGTATTTTACAATCCAGAACCGGATCTGGATCAAAGGTGAAAAACACATCAATGGGAGTATCTTCTACCACCGCTTACCCCGATGCCGTATGGACCTGCACCTGCTCTGCACATCCCGGTAGACCGCTGGTACAGCTCGTTAACCAATGAAAGCATTTTATTTCCGGATGGATTTGGAATTGGATATTCCATTGCTTCCTTCCTCCTGTATTCTCAGAATAATTCTTTACATTCCCAGGATCGTCCAGACATAGGTGGGAGCCGTCAGGGTGAAGATAAGGCAGGCAAACAGGATGGCCGGCGCAGTCCATTCGAACTGGCCGTGCTTTCTATAGTCAAAATACGCCATGCCCAATTTGGCGAAGAAGAACACAGCCAGAACAAGGTCAATCACGGGAAAGACCACATTATTGACAACCGTTTTGATCTGGGCGGATGCGTCCGTCCAAGTGCCTTCAATGGCACCAGCACATCCCCGGTTCCTGCCGCAAATGCGGGTACCGTAAACATGATGGCCAGCATCATTACCATTACGACCGCACAGAGCATCTTTTTCGTTTTCATCATCAAATACCACCTTTCTTTGCTGAAAAAAGAAAGGCCGCAGGGGTGTTCCCGCGGATGGATGATCTATCCCGAACAGGCCGCGAGGCACTTTCCCACGGCCCGTTTCTTTTCTGATTTTGTTACTGTGAATGCTTACATCGTGAGCACAGGTCCACTCAGTTCCTGTGTTTCCAGGAACTGAGCCCGGATTATTTCTTCAAACGCTTCCTTTGCTAACCTACAGAAGACAGAGTACATAGGCAGACCGTTCTCAGCCGTGTATTCATACGGTTCAGGTAACCGCCCGCATTTTGCAAAAAAGTTCTTTTCCGCCTCCATAAGCCGCTCAATAGACCACTCACGTACTTCGTTCCGATATGCCAAGACGGTTTGAACATGGCGCTCATCTCTTGCGGAGAGAAGCGTGGGGTAACGAAGTTCAGCATACTCTTGGGCGGTCGTGTCCATATAGCGTTCAAATGTTCTGCGTGTCGGCAGCCCATATTGAGGCTTCATTTCCCTTGCCACTGGCAGCCTTCTGTTCTTTTCTACAAATCCCGCAAAGGCTTCTTCGATTTTCTCCTTGGTCCATACTGCCGGAAGCCCTTTTTTGCACATTGTCAACCGCCTCTTTACATCAAGAAAGAAATATCTAAAAACTGCGTTTGAGCAGCCTCGACCAGTGGGGCTACTTCAATGACCTCTGGATTCTGTTGGAACTTCAAATCTCCCCGGAAGCCCAGTTTCAGGTTACTGAATGTTTCGGCGGCCTTCAGCAGTTCGGGCGGCGATCCTGGAGGCATCTCCTGCATCCACTGTACCATTCACCTTTCTGAAAGCGGGGATTTAGCCGAAGGATCACATAGTCCTCCGGCACAAACTTGGGATAGCGGCCGATGCTGCCGCCCACCTTATAGTAGGGCTTTCCCTCCATCATGACCGTGGCCCGCATGAGCGTCAGGGTATCCTCCAAAGAGGCGCAAAACCAGCACTCCCTATCGCCCATACGCCTGATTCGGCCATCCCGCAGGATGCTGTCCAGATTCTTTCGGTGCGTGTAGTGGTAGACCTCGCCAGGCTGCTCATCCAGTCGGATGTATCCCATGGCTTCACCTCCCGCCTATAGATCAAGCGGAGCGATATGCCAATCGTCCCATAGATTGCCCCGGATATTCAGTGAATCGGTGAGGTTGACCGAGAGCATCCCTGCCGGGGTCCAGCAGTCAATGACCCAGGTGTTGACTGTATAGGAGCCATCCGGGTACCAGATAGGAGTGAAATGGGTACGCCGGTTATAGGTGCTATACTCGTTCTTCTGGAACTCCAGCCTGGAAGACGAGGAACTGATGGAAATGCGATCCAATAGCCGCCAAAAGGATTCATAGTTGAACTCTGGGAAGTAACTGACTGCATTCTGCAGGGCGGTGGTAGCCGACCTCTGGGAACTGTTTCACTCTGGCGGTGACCACCTGATTTGACCCATAGCCGGACTTCATGGTGCTGTCGCTGGCGGTGGGATTCTTCTCGTCTGGAGTAATTTCCATAGCAGCGGAAAGGCTGGCACTGTAGCGGTCCAGATCAAATTCCCACCAGCCGTGGTCGCACCAGTATCCGTCCTCATCATCGCCATGCCATACCCAATACTCCTGCCACCATGGGTCCCAAATGGTCCACTGGGCCGAGGTTTTCTCCGGCCGGTCTGGGACCGGGGAGGGTGTGAAGGAGTCGTTCCGGTCATCTGCTACTGGATTGGGCGGCGGATTCTCGTCCAGATCTACGATCTTACAGTGGATGGTGGCCTGTGCTGATCCTGGGCCGGATACATCCACATCGATGGTCATGTCCTGCGGCTCGTCCGGTGTAGTCCAGCGTACCCAGGCCAATTGGGAATCTCCGTCCGGGTAGTAGACATTGCTGACCGTATAGGTCGTCCCATCAATATGGAACTGTACAGTGACCGGATCATCCGGGTCACTTTGGCCACCGCTGACCTCTACGCCGTGATGACCTCGGTATTGGTTCGGTATTCATAGTCATAGGTGCTGATCTCCGGCTCCTCCGGCTGCTCCTCAAAGCGGACGATACCAAGCCCAAGGGAGGACTTGATGTCCGAGTTGGACACATTCTTATTGGTGGGGCCGGACCATGCGGGATAGCCTAAATCTGGGGTTTCCAGAAACATGGACAGGGGAAGGTTTTTGGCCGTCAGCGATCCCATCCAATAGCGGAGTTGTCCTCCAACCACCTCGTCATAAAGGGCGGCCTCTGTCGCTGTTGTGGCAATCATGACACCTTGGAACTTATAATAGGCGATGGGTTCCAGCAGAATTTTGTATTCGCCGCTGATGAGCGTGTCATAATCCATACCAGTTTCTTCCGCAATGAACTTGACAACATATTCTGAACAAAAATACTTTTTGATGGCCTCGATGTTATTACGCCCGTTTGTACTTATGATGCGAGGCATTGGTTGTACAGGGTTTTTATAGCTATACCCGCCTTGTACGGGAGAGAGCCCAGTACCATTATTGTACTGGATTTTACTGACCTTTCCGAAATGATATATTCCTGCAGATGGTGTTTTGTTGGTCAAATCAAATGGTGTAGTAACAACGGCATGGTCACTTGCCCGCACTACGGTTACACGCACCCCTTCGTTTCCGGGGTTCCAACTGCCATGACTCGTCGCATCCCCCATACTCCCGCCGCCACCATCAATGTTACCAGACCCGCCAGTTCCATTCGCGGCATAAACTTGTATGCAAGTAAAGGAAAATATCATCACAACGGCCAGAAACAGGTTAAAGAGTCGTTTCACTTGATCTCCTTTCCCACAAAATAAAAAGCACAGCCAAAGCTGTGCTTTTTGAAGATGCGATATTACTTTATCCCATTATGCCAACCTGAGTATTGATATCTCCATCACTATCGATACTTCCACCTTGATTTGCGCCTGCGTTGGGAACATTATCGAAACCAGGCAGGCCGCCACTGGTGTTGGTGGAGGGCTGTTCAGGGGGAGGCGTCACATTGTTGTGATCTTGCGGCTCAGGAGTACCCTCGACCGGAGTCCCATCCGGCGTCTTGGTGGGGTCCTTCAGTTCATCCTCTGTATATTCCGGTTTGACCGGGTCCGGCTGAATGGTCTGCTCTGTGCCGGTAAAATCCGCACCGTTTCCCTCGCCAGTGTTGGTATTGGCATCAGGGGTTTCCAGGTTGACGGTCACATCATCTCCCGGCTCCTGACTATCATCGAATTCTGCGGGAGGCGGGGTACTGCTGTCCGGGTCCACCACTACATCGCCCTGCTGGGAGCTGCTGGGCGGGAGCGGGTCATCGGTGACCTTGTCTTTGCTGAAGCTGCTTGCGATCACAGCAACCAGGATTGCGCAGACCACAAGACATCCGGCCACGGTCAGCCACTTCTTGGTATTCTCCGTCATCGTTTGGATTCCTCCTTTTTCTGTTGATTATGCTTCTTGTCAAACTGTCTGTGTGACTTCAGGCGGCCGAGGATAGTTCAGCTTTAAGATCTGCTGCCTACATTTTCCTATACCGCCCGTCCTTTGTCAACACGAACCCTACCACAAACAGGCAGAGAAGTCTATTGGGACAATAGAAAACTTTTTGAAACTGCGTTAAAACCGAGGGGCATAGCCCGCGCTGACCTTGACTGTCATCCGCATGGGCGGCAGAAGCTCTCCTCCAAAAGACACTGGAACCTCCAATTCGATTTCACAGTCCGCCACAAAACGGTCGCCGGCGCTGTCGCCGGAAGCGAACGGTGCGTTGCGGATCTCCACATCAAGGCCCCACACACGGAACTCCATCCCACCATCCTCTGTGTACTGAGTATGGTAGCCGCCCCGATAGGTCAGCCCAAGGATATCGTCCAAGCGTCCATAGATATCGCCATAGTCCAGTGATTCCTCAAAATCTCCCGCCAACGCTGGTAGGCGCCGGAGTAGCCTCCCGGACGCCATGGTACACATCGTCATAGTTGTCGTTGACGGTGGAGATCACAGCCTCCTGCACCGCATCCCGAACCCCTGGGCCACGATGAGCAGACGGAAATATTCGCTGATGCAGCACATCAGCATTACCAGCACCAGCACAATGGCAATAATCAGGGGGGAAGGCCACGCCGCGCCGGTCTTTCAAAATCTGCCTGAGTCTGTTCATTTCCAGTACACCTCCGACTTTCCTGTGGCATCTGCCCGCAGGGTGATGGGGAAACTGCCAAAGCCGGCAAAGAGACCGAGGTCGATCTCATGAGTGAGCGTGACCGTGACCTCCTCGTTGAGCTGGATGCGGCCGGTATCGCTCCATTCAATCTCCGGGTCCAGGCCGGTCTGCTCCCGCAGGGCCTGTTCCCGGCGGTCAGTTTCCGGCCCGATCCTGCCGGCGATTTCCGCCTCACGCACCAGTCAGTGGCAAAGGTATCGAGCTGCTGTTTGGCAATAAAGGCTGGGAGGACCTGCACTGCCAGCGCGATCACCAGCATGGCGCAGAGCACCAGGACGCACACATCGATGTATCCCTCTCCGCGTCGGGATCTCAAAATCCGTTTCAGCACATGGTTACCTCCTCGCCTAAAGTCAGATCCCTTTCCTGACACTGAGCATTATATTCGCTCAAAATACTGGAGATAGAGCTTTCCGATGAAAGATCAGTTTTATCACTTGTCAGGATTGGTATAGTGCTTCCACAGGATTTTTTGGCTTAAGGATTAAATCCAAGTCATCATCGTCGAGTTCATAACTGTCATGGATAAGAGCAGAAAGCAGGCTTTCCTTTGCCGTCAGTTCAGCTGAATGGCGAATAAATTTCATCGGCAGATAGCTGCTTCACCCTTTGAGCATATTCCTTCATTTCATCTTCCGCACGATCAATCAATCGATAGATGCTGCCTGTATAGTCCATTGGGCACCTCCTCTCTTAAAACATCCCGCCCAGGAATGGATAATCTCGTAGATGATGATGGACAGATAAGTCACCAGGAAGCACATGAGCAGGACAAAGGAGAATACACGGATCTTAGGCGGGATTTTCATGGCCTTTGCCTTGAGGCGCTGGAGTTCCAGCTGCTTCATATCGTGGCTGAGCATCTGAAAGTAGTGGACCCCGTTGTCGCCTCGCAGCACGCCGATGAGTCCGCGGACAATGTCCGAAAGCAGCGGAGAGTTGAACCGGGCCTCAAAGCGGGTCAGCGCCGCCTCATAGGAGCCGGAACGCATATCCGCGGTGAGGACATCCAGTTCAGCGGAGAAAACAGGACCGGAGTTCTGCTTGTAGTGCTCGATCATGCTCAGTACATCCCGCTGGCGGCCAGTTCTTGGGTGATGGTGGCCACGAACCGGGGCAGTTCCGCCTCAATCTCGTCCCTCTTGGCAGAGAGTTTTTCCTCCGCCCTGCGAATCTCTTTGAAATAAACCGCCACCGCCAGAAGAACAACTATCAACGCCAACATTGGGAAAATCAACAGGCACGGAATCACCGTCAGCAGCACTGCACCGGTCTTGACCATGGCAAAGGCGGTGTACTCCTCCGGTGTCATGTTCAGCCAGCAGCGGCCAGCGTATTTTTCAGACGGCCCCGCTTATACTCATCCATATGGATGTGTGGGGCCAGCTTGATCGCCCAGCCCATGAGCAGGGCCTCCACACTGCGGGCCTGCTTCTTCTCCTGGCGGCCCACCGAGAGCATGGCACGCTGGGTGGCCAGACGGGGGAGCCTGAGCAGATCAGCCGTCAAAAGAAACATACCCAGCGCAAGGAATATGCCAAATAAAAACAGAAGGAAAGTCATGGTTGTTTTGTTCACCTCCACATAAAAACAGAGCCAGTACACGACAGATGTGTACCGGCCCTGTTTTTCTTCTTATGCTGTATTACAAGGCACTCTTTCTATAGCATTATTGCATCACATCTAACTCCGCAACAAATGACGGATCAAAGTCATCCCGCCAGTTTCGATAGTCAGGATACAGTCCCAAACCCTTTCGGATGAGCTCCCGGTTTTCCGGGGTGTCAATATAGATACCGTCCGGGATGCCGTCCATCCCATAGATGAGCCGGACCCCATCCTGCTCCGCTGCCTTTGCTGCTTCAAAATCTCCATCATAGAGCGCCATGGCATCGATGCGTTCTACATGGAGGGCCTCCGGAATATAGGAACCATGGTTGATCGTTGCGGTAATAAAATAGCCCTTTTCCTGGTTACTGATGAGGATCACCTCCGATACTCAATGGGCTGGGTCAGCTTGATGACCGCTGCGGTGCTGATGAACATCACAGCGGCAATGGCTGCCAACAGCGCCTGCCCCAGCGGGGTGTGCATCAGAACATCGTACCAGTCCTGATTGAGCCAGTACAACAGCGGGATATTGCCGATGACCAGCACCTGCATGGTGATAAACTCCTTGCGGGGCTCAAACACCAGATTCTCCAGCTCACCGTTGACGATCCGCATATCGGAGAGTTTAGCCACGATGGGAGTCAGGATGGTCTTGAGCCCCGGTCGTGTCGGCAGGTCAGCAGAGCGGCCACCCACTCCCGAAACACGGCGTTGTCGATCTTCGTCCCCATGTCCTGGAGGGCGGCGTCCACATCGGGGTCCACCAGCTTGATCCGGGTGAGAAACTCCACAAACACACTCCGGACGGGCGGGTTGAGATAGTCAATGTTTTCCTCCACTGCCGTCTGGATGTCCTCATTGCGGAGATAAGCTGTGGTGATGATAGAGAGGGCGGTTTCCAGTTCAGCGGCAATGTTCTTTTTGTAGTGATTTGCGGTCAGACGGATAAACCAGAACGGCACGAACATCATGCCCACCGCCAGCACCGGCACCAGGAAGAGGTTGCCCAGCGTCAGGGCGAAGGCGGCCCCTACCAGAAAAAGAAGCAGGGACAGGGCGCACACCATGGGAAACTTGGCGGCCCGGCCAGTCATCCGCAGAATGGTCTGGGTCTCCTCGATCTCCCGGCGCAGAAAGGATTTCTTTTTGCGCCGTGTACTCTCATTAACCTCCGACCGGATGCTTTTGGGCTTACTGGTGATTCTGCGGAACACCCCTTCAGTGAAGTCCATAGGGGAGATGTGTAAAAGGACAAAACAACCTGTGATCAGCCCTATACAGGCAATCAACTGGATCAGATTCATACAGATTCGCCTCCTTCCTTGCCGGTTTCAGGTTTGGCAGGCGGCTTGGACTGTGCGCTCCTGGTCTTCGGAGCGGGCGTTGCCTGTCCTGCCTTTGCCGGACTGGAGCCTGACTTACCCTTAGAGGGAGCGGACTTTTTGCCCACGAGCTGAGTCAGCACCTCCTGCGGCATACCATTGTCGATGAACCGCTTCTGCAGGCTTTCCGAGATGGGGTTGACCGCCTCGTGGCGGCCCTTAATACGGTATTTGCCGTCCTCCAACCGGTTTTCTTCGATTTTGAAGTGATAAAGGGTGTTGTACCGGCGCTCCCCAGTGGGCAGGATCTCACACTCCATGATCTCCATGATTTTACGGCTCTTATCCTCCAGCTGCTTGGCGAACACCACGATGGGGAATGCCTCGGTGACCAGATCCATGAGGGTATCGTCGGCCATCTCGTGCTTACGCTTGCAGAGGGTGACCATACGCCGCCATGTAGCCTGGGATGAGTTGGAATGAATGGTGGTCAACACGCCGTGGCCAGTACGGGCGGCCTCCTGTGCGGCATACGCTCCGCAGACCGCATCTCGCCCACACAGATGATGTCGGGGTGGTACCGCAGGGCCATGTCCAGCAGCATATCCTGATCGATATTCTGCTTGGCGTTCTCGCTCTCACGGGTGATGGTGTGGATGACGCTGTTGCACACCCGGCCATCTTTCTCCCGCACCAGGTCCAGCTCACGGGAGCCGTTCTCGATGGTGAAAATACGCTTGTTGTCCGGGATAGTGGTCAGGAGCCAGCCTGCCACCGTAGTCTTGCCGGAACCGGTGGCTCCGGCAACGCAGACGGAAACGCCGTAACGCAGGCAGGCGGCCAGAAAGTCCAGCATGGGGTCTGTGGCTGTTCCACCTTTTACGAAGTCCTCTTTCTGCATATTCTGCGGGTTGACGATACGGATGGATGCCGTGACGCCCACATCCTCGTCCACCAAAGGGGTCTTGAGGACCGCGATGCGGATGTTCTTGCTGAGATGGCCCAGGACGGCGGGACTGGCATTGTCCAGCACCATACCGCTGACATGGAGCATACGGCGGATCACATTGACGGCGTGTTCAGGGCTGTCGAAATGTTCCTCCAGCTTGACCGTTTCGCCATTGGCGTACAACACCTCGATATCCCGCCAAGAGTTCACATTAATCTCCTCAATGCCGGTTCCGAAGATGTACTTGGTGAGCAGGCCGAACTCGGCCATCTCCGTGTAGAGGCGTCCACCAGCTGGTCGCCGGAATAGCCTTTGACCGCGATGCGCCGGTCCTGCACATATTTGGTGATGTACCGTTTGATCTGGGCCTTGGCGTCTTCATCGCCGCCCTCGGTGATGAGGCGGAATACTTGCCGGAGATATATTCCTGCACATCCTGCAGGACGGTGTTGAAATCCTGCCCTTCATTCTCCGGGGTGAAGAAGAGAGAATGCGCCGATAGCCGCCTGCAGACTCTGTATTCAGGGACCGCCTGGGGAGATCCTCCGCCATGTTCACGCTATCTGTGGGATCAGCTTCAACCCCTGTCCCATCATCAGCTGGGGCGTGACGCAGCGGCTCATCCGCGGGCTGGGGTTCTCCAACGCCGGCTTCATGCTGATTCTGACCCATATTGCCGCTTACCGGGCAGTCCGGGCCGAAATAGAGGGGGAGTTCTTTTTTCCGCCCGTCCGGACCTGTCGTGATATGTGTTGCGGCGGCTTTCTCAGCGGATGCTTTGGGAGCGAACAGGGACTGACTTCGCTTCTCGCCTAACACCCAAACACCTCCCTGGCAATCTTCTCGATCTCCTTGCGGAATACCCGGCTGTCCTTCATGGATAGGTCCGCCAGCAGGTTGCCGGCCAGATACTGTCCCTCCAGCTCCGCCGAATGGGGCAGCGTGAAGGCCACTGTCCCCAGCGCCTGACTCATGTGATCCCCGGCCTGCTGGGACTTTACATTGCTGGCGGTCTTGTACTGCTTGTCCGTGTCCCATTTGGCATCCCGCAGGAGGGGAAGTTGGCTGGACAGGTAGCTGATGCTCTTGAGGTCGGCGTTGGCCAGCCGCAGGACGGAATCCGCCTCCATGAGCGCCACAGCGGAGAGGATGTCGTTGGCGATGTAACTGCCGCAGTCAATGACCACATAAGGAGCGATCTCCCGCAGGCAGTCGATGAGCTCCCGCGCCTGCACCTCGTTGTAAGGCGGGTAGGTGTACTCATTCTCTCCCTTGAGCATTCCCAGCATTGTGAGATAGCCAGGCGCTTGTGGGTGACCAGATTGTTTTGATCCAGGTTTTCCGACACATGGGCTGCGGCTAAGACGCTGCCGAGGGAACGCTCACACTCCAAATCCGACACTGGGCAGATGCAGGGCAGCATGGGGGCGGTCATGTCACAAAGCAGGAGGATTACATTCCGGCGCTTATCGGCCAGGTACTTGGCCAGCCGCACGGCCACAGTGTCTTGCCGCTGCCGGGGCTACCCCACACCGCCAGCACCCCGCCGCACTGCTCCTCCTGCTCACAGGCGTCCTCCTGGACAGTCCCGCGGGAGAAAATGCCGGCTTTCTTGAAGTTCAGCATCAGGCCACCTCCTCGGTTTCGCGGGCGCCTCCGTTTCTGCGGTTTCGCTGGAGTCAGCGGCGGGTTCGGACTCTGCGGGATTCTCCTGTGGTTTCTCCTCGGGGTCCGGCTCCGGGGGATACAATTCCAGAATGATCTCGTCTTGAGAGGTCAGGAACTTGTCGGCATTCTCCCGGTCGCCCCGGTAGACCAGCGCCAGATGGATGGTCCCCTCGGCCTCCAGCTCGGCCAACACTTTGGCCTGCTCGGGGGACACCAGCAGGGTGACAGTATCGGGCAGTTCCTTGTCATCCTCCTCGTCCACAGGCTCACCGGTGTTGGCGTCATAGCCGGAGGAGGCGGTAACACTGATAATCTCCACATACTGCAGCTCAGCGGGGACAACGGTCTGGCCCTGCTGCTTGTAGTCCGGGGCGATCACCGACACGATATCGCCGCTCTGCAGCTTGCCGGAGAGCCCCTCCGCAAAACTTTTGATGGACACGGAGATGGCCTGCTGGCTCCCGTCCAGGCTGTACAGGTAGGCGTTTTCCGCTGCTGGGGCGTCTGAGAGTTTGGAAGGGATGATATAGTCGCCCACAGCCAGATCCGCAGTAGCGTATTTACCACGGCGCTCTCTTTCTGCCGAAGGACATCCTCTGGGAGATTATAGCCGCCCACCTCCACGATCTGAACCATGCTCTCGGTGATCTCATCGCCGGCCCGGATGGGCTGGACTACCCGCACGATCTCAGCTTTCTGGCTGACGCTCTGGTTGAACAGCGGGGTCAGACCGAAGCAGATCAGCAGGGAGAGCAGGATGCAGATTACACCGACCACGGTGCGATTTTTCAAAAAACTCATACTGGCATTTCCTCCTTGATTTCATGTTGGGTCGGAAAGTCCGGGCATTACGCCCGGACCGATCTGGCCCTTCTGCTCCGCTTCAACCGGGGCAGAAGAATGGCGGCCGCCGTCAGGGGCAGGGTCACGCCAACGATGGTGAGCACAGTCTTTCTCGTTACATGGAACTTCTTCATAGCAGTCAACCTCCAAAACAGTATAGTGCGGCAAAGCCGATGGATAAAAATGGTCCCAGCGGTAGCGCCGCCCGTGTCATTGCGGGTAGCGGATGATGAATGAATTTTTGAAATAACATAGCGGTGCAGAAATACAGCACCGCCAGCAGCAGACCCAGCGCCATCCCCCAGATCCCCCGCCAAAAGCCCAGCACCAAAGCCGGCCGCAGCAGTGAGTTTGATGTCGCCGCCGCCCATGCACTCCGGCCGGATCAGGGCGGCAATCAGCAGGGGCAGAGCCGCCAGCACTCCAAAAAACTGGGCGGGCTGAAGGAGATCAGCCCGCCGCGGCGGTCAAAAGACAGAGGAAATCCGGGATAGTACGCTTGCGGCAGTCCACCGCAGAGGCAGCGGCCAGTGCCGTGAGAAACAGGAACGCCTGCACCGGGTATCAGCCCTTGTAGTCAAACATTTCCTCTACGCGCTCGGTCACGGTGGGCAGGACGGTGTCCCCGAACAGAGTGTAGAGGCCAGCCAGGAGCAGGGCGCCCAGCACCACGGCAATCAGGATCTTGATGGCGGTGTCGATGTAGCCCTCGCCGCGAGTGTTGCAGAGAGGGGCGGACAGGTGGGCACGGGCGCAGGTCATGGCGCAGTGGGCCTTGCAGATCATCGTCTTTACGGTGTTGGACATCTTGTTGAACATCTTCTTCATAGAGAGTTCCTCCTCAAAATTTTAGATTGTTGATTGTTGTGTGGTCAGTGGGTCACATACCCATCTTCTGAGCCTGCTGTGCCGTGGGGTCCGGCGCGGACTGGGGAGAGCGGTTCATCCCCTGCGTCAGTGCCTGCTGGTAGGCGGTCACGACAGCCGATTCCAGTTCGGCGCGTGCCTCCCGTGTGTACGGAAAACAGATGTCCTTGATTTCACCCTTGCTGTTGATCTGGCCGGGCATGGATACAAACAGCCCATTGCTGCCCTCCATGAGCTTGACGCCCCGGACGGCAAAACAGCCGTTGATGTTCAGCGATGCGGTGGCCCGGCAGGGACCGTCAAACTGGATAGAGTGGATACGGACATCATACTGCATGGGAAGGACAGGAGTATCCTGCTGGGAAACCTCTCCCTGGGGGTTTTCACTTGTGGTCTGCGCTTTTGCATGGTGGGTTCCTCCTTTTCTGAATATAAAAAATAAGTGGCTTTTCCGCTCTTGGGTCACAGGGTCATGGTCATGCCTGATTCCTGCTCCGGGGCTTTCAGTTGGACGGGGACGATAGCTGTGCGGTCCACATAGTAGAACTGGCTGCCGGAATCGTCATAGAGCTCGATGAGGTCTGAGATGGCCAGCGGCTGGCCGTCGCTGCCCAGAGGCTTGCGGCAGAACGCCGCCCAGATCTCATCCAGGTTGTTGGTGTCCACCTCATTGTCAAACACGACTGATAGCGTGTAAGATCCGGTCCGCCGTATTCGCCGTTCATGCGGTCCAGGCTAATAAAGCGCATGGTGATGGGGGCCGTTGGCCCGAGCTGCCAGATGCGGCAGGATTTCAGTACCGGACCATGATCCAACGCCTGGTATCCGCCAGTGGAGAGACGGTCATAGACGCCGTCCTCCCACCGAACGGACAGCCCCTTCCTTGCCAGCCAGCCTCCAGTTCCTCACGGCGGAACATGGTGTCCGCCACCATACCGCACTCTGTCTGGTACCCAACCGGTTCCCGTAATAAAGCAGGCATCTGTTTTTCATCTCCACGCTCCGCATGGCGGCATTGCTCCTTTCAGTGTTTAAGTCATATTGATCCCTCCCATACCTGTTCTGGCCTTGAACATCCGCCAGTTTTTCTTTGGCCCAGTCAGGAAGAAATTTTTCCTTCAGACGCCGGTGAAGTCTGTGCGGTTCCAGCGGGTCATCTCGCCATCCCCGAGGCAGGTGCAGCGGATAGAACGGCCGATGGCATTGGGCCGGCATCCAAAGCATCATGGGCCAGCCAGAGTTGATTTTCCTGGGACCAGTAGGATTCCTTCAAGGTATCCGGGGACAGCACCAGAACCGGCCCTCGTAGTCCAGCGATTCATAAGAGTCGCGCTCGCAGTGCTCCGGGCCAAATAGGCCAAGAGCCTGATATGCCCTGCGGTACAGCGTGATAAAGCCATCCAGTACCGCCGGATGGCTTCCTACCACAAAGTCGCTGTTATGCTGTGGGTCAGGAGGAATATAGGTCTGCTTGGACCATTGTCTGTTGGCTGGGCTGAACCGTCCGTCCCATTCCTTCTGCTGGATGGTATTGGCCAGCACCCATCCGGTTCGCTTGTAGCCGAAGCACTTCAGCACGTTCTCCAAGCAGCGTCCCCAAGATGCATTGCATCAAAAATGTTCCCGAATGCTCTCCTCAATAGCCTGCTTACAAGCTATATTCGCTTGATGGCTGGACTTCCAGAGAGATACTTCATCCCGCCGATGGGCTTCGCCCGCAGAGTAGGATAGAGATACACATTATTCTCCATAGAGGATTTTCTCCGTAACCAGATATTTCTCAAATTCCCCAAGGCAGAT
>ENA-OQCX01000942-OQCX01000942.1-human-gut-metagenome-genome-assembly--contig:-NODE-942-length-14365-cov-4.494171_pt1 | contig 14365 bp, 20 predicted proteins | sample MGYA00242762_ERZ504587 | MGnify/ENA primary metagenome ERZ504587 (study PRJEB26092, sample SAMD00036337) | human gut metagenome | host: Homo sapiens | study: EMG produced TPA metagenomics assembly of...
GAGGTCGTCTCCGTCAGTGCGGAACGCCTGTCCGACTTCTGTATCTGCCAGACATATGCCATTTCCGGATATGATACCGCGTATCGCAGGAATGGAACGTCTCCCATTCATTCGGAAAGAAAGCCATCGGCCGCTATCTCCGCTCGGGAAAGGAACGCCGCTACCGGGAGGACCGGTGGCTGAAGAGTTTCGGGCTGTCACGGCATGATTTGGCGCGGGCAGTGGAAGACCGCCGCAGCCATCCGTTCGGGCGTTTTATTTATCCGGAATACGAGGAGACGACCAAGCGGCGACTGCTCTCCACCGAAGCGGGATATCTCGTCTGTGCGCTCTCCACGCTGATGTGGACGCTTTCTCCCCGTCATGCTCAAAATGTGCGAAAGCGGAGCCATGCCGCAGAAGGACACAGGCGCGCTATCCGGAACTGTACCGTATCCGCTGTGAGGCGTGGCGGAAAAAGGAGGCGAAGCCATGAGTGCCGTCAATCCGCTCAGTGCCGAGTTCCTGTATGAACTCTATGCCACGGCGCTCAGACAGGAACCGTTGTGTGCTGTCCTAGCCCGGCATATGCGTAAGGAATACCTGCCGGACCGTTCGTTCCAGCAGGTACAGGAGGCGATAGCCGTACACTTCAAGACATACAAGACACCGCCGTCGTATGCCGTGCTGGCACAGACCTTCCATGAGGATTACGACGCATCGAGCTGATAGACACTTTCCGGGAGTATGACGAGGGACAGAGTGCCGAGGTGATGACCGACATGCTGGAGTCCTACATCAAGGGGGTCCGGTTGCAGTCGGTCTATGCGGAGGTCGGGAAACTGTATAACGAGAACAAACAGGACAAGGCGGAGAAGACTCTTCGGGAATATGCCGAGTGGCTGGCAGGGTTCACGCTGAAGAGTTCCTCGTTCGTCGATGTGGCCGCGACTTCAAGGAGCGTTTCGAGAGGAACCGCCGGCGCGAGGAGGAAGAGGAACGCTCGGCCGCCCCTCGTGTGTCCCGCTTCTACATCCCGTATCTGGATGCGCTCAATGCCGGACGTAACCTGCGAGGTCAGCTGACCTGTTTCCTGGCCAGCACAGGCGTGGGAAAGTCGCACATCGCCAAATGGATCGGTGTCAGGGCGGACATCGATGACGGGCTGCATGTGCTGCATTTCCAGCTGGAAGGTTCGGAAGAAGAGGCGTTGAACGCCTATTCCGGCGGACTGATTTCCAGGAACGCCTACTATTACGAGCGGGGAAAGATTTCGGATACGGAGATGAGACATCTGGAAAAACTGGTCGCCTCGTATGCCGGAAGCATCACGGTGCGCAGTTACCCGCGTTTCAATGCCCAGGTCTCGACACTCGACATCAAGAACGGCATTTCGGAATACAGGAAGCTCAAAGGATATAATCCGGACATCGTGATTGTGGATTCGATGGACTTGCTGACGGATGCCAACCGCCGTTCATGGGGAGCCGACCATGAACGGGCGAAGCGTATCGCGGTGGCTAATGACCTGAAGGACCTGGCGGCGGACGAAAAGGTATGGATGGTGGTGACTTACCAGTCTACCATGAAGACCGGGAGTGGCTGAATGACGAGCGGAACGTGCTGACCGAGTACAACTGTTCGGAGGCCAAAGGTCTGGCCCGCCCGTGCACGCACCTTGTTTCGCTCAACCAGTCATCGGCTGAAAGAAAGGAGAACGTTATGCGCCTGCACGTGGCCAAAAGCCGGTTCTTCAAGAAAGGAGACACTATCAGGATTGCCACCGACTACGACAATGAGGTGTTCTATGACGGGCAGAGGACACTGAATCTGAACAGGGAATAAAAAGCCATCGATCCGGATGCGGCGTGTCGGTGGCTTTTTGACTTGTAACGACTGGAATGTTGAGAATATATGGCAGCTTACATGCGTAAAACCAATTCCGGACAGATACGATTTTTATTGTATGCCCTTTGTATTCCGCCATATCGTCCGTTCCCCATGTTATCAACAGCAGGTTTTCACATTTCAATTCCTCTGCCGCCTCCAAGACTTTCAGTTTCCGCTCACGGGTCTTGGCGTTCGAGATATCATACGACCTTTGTTCGAGGAAAGTTCGAATGACCTCGCAAATACAAATCCGTTATTTGTAGTAATTGGAAAACGATACTTTTCATTCAGTATGTTTATTGTACTGCACAAAAAATACGCTTTTTTTTATGTAGAGAGTGATCATTTTAGAAAAGTACATCTCTACACCTGATAATCAGCCAATGCTGATTATCAATCTCCTTATTTATATATTGTTTTATCGATTAGACAAAAGCAGTCATTTTTTGTCCAGCCGGGAAGACAATTTCTCTTTTCCTTTGGGTGGAAAGACCTTCCATGATTCTGCCGGTCTATTTTTATTGGGCTAATCCGGATTCTTTTTCCAAACATTTCAAACCAACCTGTAGCGGTCACGACTATACCTTAATATGGAACTGTCGGTACAGGAATATCAATATCTGGTTTCGGAGATAACCCGCGAGACGGGTGCCAAACGGGACGGGAGCGGTAAGAACCTTATCGTTCCGCGCTGCCCGTTCTGCGGAAAGTCGGGCGGTAAGTTCGGTATCTACATCGGCAAGGCGACTGCCCACCGCCGGCCTTTCATGGCCCACTGCTTCTCCTGCGGGGCATCCACCCGTACATTGGAGCAACTTCTGGCGGCTATCGGTCGCATGGACCTGATGGTTTTGCAGACAGCTGACATTGCCGCACCGTTGAACCTGCACCTGCTGGAGAAGGACGAGGCGGAAGAAATAGACGACGAACTGGTGCCGGTCGAATTGCCGGACTTTTACAAGCGCACTTTCCGGCATCCGTATTTGCAGCGGCGCGGCTTCTGTTTCGACGATTACGAGTATTTCCCGGTCGGGATAACCGGCAGGCTCAATCCGCGCTACGCGGACTATGTCGTCTTTCCGGTCATCGATGACTGTACGGTTGTCGGCTATGTCTCCCGCCATACCTGGCCGAAAGAGGATATAGACGCCCACAACCGCAAGACCAGACATAGCGGCGGGTACAAGATCCTGCGTTACCGGAACTCCACGGAAAACGACTTTTCCAGACTCCTTTATAACTACGATGCCGTCCGTATGGATGAAACCGATACGGTCATCCTCGCGGAAGGTATTTTCGATGTCATCGCCCTGACCCGCAGACTCGAACTCTATGACAATTCCCATGTCGCAGCCGTGGCCACTTTCGGAAAGAAAATATCCGATGTACAGATCTACAAGCTGCAATCGAAAGGCGTCAGAACCGTAGTCATCGGTTACGATGGTGATGCCGTCGAGTCGGTAAAGCGGACGGCTGAACGGCTGAAACCCTATTTCGAGGTTTTCATCGCGGACATTGCTGATGCCGCCAAAGACTGGGACGAACTCACGGAAGCGGAAATCTACGGGATTTTCGCCTGCCGCCTGCTGTCCGTCCTTGAATACAAACTCAAAAAAGTACAGGAAAGATGATACAGGAACTTTTCTCATGGCTCGATGCACAACGGATAACCTATATCCCGGTCGATACGGAAGTGGTGGATATTCCCGGCTTCGGGCGGCTTTTCACGGCCGACCTGTCGGGAGTGGAATCCATCTTCCGCGGCGACGGGGACAAGCTCGTGTTCAACCTGATGGAAAGTCCGGATGTGCTGATGGAAGAAGGAATCTTCCATGTGGCCTTCCCGTTCGGCAGGAACTGGTACTACTATGACCTGCGGGAAGAATTCCGTTTCAACCTGCTGAAATATATCGGCCGGCCCAAGCCTCCGGTACATGATGTACCTTTCGTGAACCTCGGCATCCATACCTCCTACGAGCTGCTGAACGCCTGCTGCTCGCCGGAAGATTTGTGCCGCAAGGCGAAATGGCTCGGGCATACGGCTGTCGGCATCTGCGACCGCAATACAATGGCCGCCACGCTGAACCTTCAGAAGGAGTGCGCCAATACCGGGCTGAAACATATATTCGGCTACTCGCTGACAATGATGCACGAAGAAGAACGTGTCGGGCTGAAGATTTATGCCTTGGATAACGAGGGGCTGCATAATCTGCTGCGCATCCAACGGGCCGTCATGGTCGATTCGGAAGACAACACCCTCCGCTATGAACAGCTGCTGATGTATGCCGCAGGTTGTGTGGTGGTTTTCGCCATCCGTTCCGTCTACTGGATGGCCGGACACCCCAAACAGGTGAAGCGTATCCGGAAAGGTGCCGAAGCGGTCTATTACCAGGTCGACGCCAACGAATACAAGGCGGACCGCATCGACAGGGAGCAACTAGAAGCCCTGAAATATTATTTCGGCAACTGTTATGATGCCGACACGGATTCATTTACAGTAGAACCAGTCCTGATTCCGGACTGCTACTACATGGACAAGGACGATGCAGGTACAGAATCGTGGTGAACAAGATTGCCACGGGAGCCGCCCATGAACAGAGCGATGACCAGTATTTCAAGACAGCGGATGAATTGTATGACACGCTCCGTCCTCTGTTCTCCGGGCAATGGGACTTCGATTCCCTGTTTAGGCGCATGTGCGTCCCACGGTGGAGATTGCCGGACGTGCGGACGCCTCATTCGAGACCGGGCGAATGTTCATGCCGGAATACCGTATGCGACCGGAAGAGCGGGAACGGTATGGTGACCGCCGTACGATGTTCCTCCGACTGCTTGACGACGGGCTGGACCGGAAAGTGCCGGAACCGGAGCGGGAACGCTATCGGGAACGGCTGGACGAGGAAGTCTATATCATTGAATCGACCGACAATGTGGACTATTTCCTGGTGCAGTGGGATATGGTGCGGGAGGCGCACCGGAGAGGCATCGCAACTGGTATAGGTCGCGGTTCCGCCGGGGGCTCGCTGGTTTCCTACTTGCTTGGCATAACCTCCATCGACCCGCTGAAATACGACCTTATCTTCTCGCGCTTCCTCGTGCCGGAACGCTGCGGGCTCAGCTGGAAAGACGAACTGACGGTGCTTGCCCCGGACATCACACTCGGCAAGGGCGAACGCTATGTGGAGATGGAATCTGAAGGCAAGACTTACCGTCTGTGCACGGATGCCCGGATGCGGGTAATCCGTAACGGAGAAGAGCGGACGATATACGCAGATGAATTGATGTGTGGCGACGAAATCCTTTTTGACCGCGAGATTGCTTGTGGAACCTAAAGGAACTCGAAACCCATGAATCCGACCTACGAACACCACCGTCCCTATGACGGTTGCGACCTTTACCGGGGCGATGCACTCGATGTGCTGCCCCTGCTGGCTGAAGAAGGCATCACTGCCGACATGGTATTGTCAGACCCTCCATACGGTACGACACATTGTCGATGGGACGCCGTGATAGACATCCCCGGGATGTGGAATGCTGTACAGGGCATATCCAGACCTGACACTCCCGTACTGCTGTTCTGCCAGCATCCTTTTACGAGCCTGCTGGGCAGCTCCAATCTCCGCAGGCTGCGGTATGCCTGGGTATGGGAGAAGACGCAGGCGACAGGCTTCCTAAACGCCAGGCGTATGCCGATGAAGGCGCACGAGGACATTCTGGTCTTTTACGACAGGTTGCCGAAGTATCATCCGATCAAGACGGACGGGCACAAGCGCAAGGTCGTGATGGCCGAACATCAGCGGAAATGCGATGCCGGCGAGATATACCGGAAGCACGATAATTTCCGGGATTACATATCCACGGAACGCTATCCGCGCAGTGTGCTGAAATTCAAGACGGACAAGCAGCTCTCCTGCCTGCACGCGACACAGAAACCTGTCGCCCTGCTGGAATACCTGATACGCACCTACACCGACGAAGGAGACATCGTCCTCGACTTTGCGATGGGCAGCGGCAGTACAGCCGTGGCCTGCCGGAATACGGGACGCCGGTTCATCGGCGTGGAGATAGACCTGGGAATTTTTCAGACAGCACTAAACCGTATAACCCATGGCTGACACCCGGGAATTCTGGGTGGATATCAAGAACTATGAAGGAAAGTACAAGATCAGCAACCTCGGGCGTGTCAAGAGTCTGGAACGGCAAGTTTCGCATGACGGTATCACCTGGACACAACCCGAACGTATCATGTGTCATTGGTGTGGGACGACTTCGCTCTATGACTGTGTCCGACTCTACAAGGGCGGTGTCGGAAAGAAGTTCTCCGTGCACCGTCTGGTGGCACAGCACTTCCTGCCCGACTGGAATCCGGGACTGGAGGTGAACCATATCGACGGGAACCGCGACAACAACCGTGCGGATAACCTGGAAATGTGTACGCACCAGCGGAATATGAACATGCCATAGCGGGTGGCCTCAAACGGGATTACGGCGAGAAAAGCGTGAACGCCAAACTGACCAACGGGCAGGCGGAAGAGATACGGGTGAGGTATTCCTCCGGCCAGGCTTCCCAGAACAGCCTGGCAAAACAGTACGGTGTCAGCCGCCAGACGGTAAGCGCGATAATACGATACAAGAAATATATCAGATGAAAGTAACACATATAAGAATCAGGAAAGCAGACGGACCGCTGACGGTCATGGATGCCTTTGTGGACAAAGGACTGACAGAAGGCGGCCACGCTTCGCTGCCGGACATAGATGTCGACTATGCCTCCGACCGGCGGCAGGAGATCAAGGATTACCTGGAAGAACGGTACAACGCGGACGGCCGCCAGCGTGTCTTTTCCGCCGGCACCTTTACCACGATGAAACTGAAAGCCGCCTTGAAGGACGTGGCACGCGTACACCGCGTGCCTCACTCCATCGTGAACTATATTACCGCCATGATAGATGACGGCACGGACTGGACAGGACTGTTCAGACAGGCTGCCTTCAACAGAAAACTTCGGGACTTTATCCAGACCTATCCGCTGGTCATCGAGGACGTGCAAGGATTGCTCGGACAGCCCAAAGCGGCCTCCATACACGCCTCGGCCATCGTTGTCACACCGGACACGCGGGACGGCAGGCCCGCCGAATGCTTCGATTTCCTGCCGGTCCGTAAGATGGACGGGGCACTGGTATCGGAGTTCGACGGCTATTCGGTCGATGAGATCGGATTGTTGAAGGAGGATGTGCTGGCGACAAAGGAACTTGCCAAACTGAGTGCCGTCATCGCGTTGGTCAACCGAAATTTCGGGCAGGAACTTACTATCGGGCGTATTACGCAGGATATGCTGGAAGACGGGAAGACCTACCGACTGCTCTCGGACGGCAACACGCAGAATGTGTTCCAGTTCTCTTCGCCGGGCATTACCCGGTTTATCCAGGATGTACAGCCGGAGTGTATCGAGGACCTGATCGCCATCAATGCCCTGTACCGTCCCGCCACACTCGACATCGGTGCCACCGATGATTATGTCCGTTTCAGGCGTGGCGAAGTGGCCCCGGTCTATAACTACGGCTGTTATGAAGCAACGAAGAACACTTTCGGAATCATGGTCTACCAGGAGCAGTTCATGTCCGTTGCTCATACGCTCGGGGGATTCGACCTCGGGAAGACCGACTATCTGCGCAAGGCCATAGGAAAGAAGAAAGCCGACCTGATGGCCACGCTGAAGGCGGATTTCATTGCCGGAGCCGTCGGGAACGGATGCCCGGACTATGAGGCGGAGGAAATCTGGCACAAGATAGAGGTAGCCGGGAAATATTCGTTCAACCGTTCCCATGCCGCGGCATACGCCCTTACAGCCTATTGCGGGGCATGGCTCAAGGCCAATTACCCCTCGGCATTCTACACGGTGGCATTGCAATGGGCGGACGACAAGGAGATTCCTTCGTTGATGGCGGAGATGGAACGCTGCTCGTCGGCCAAGATCGTGCCGCCGGACATCAACCGCTCCGGGACGGAGTTCTTCACCGACTATGCCACCGATGAAATCTTCTGGTCGCTTACCCGTATCAAACAGGTCGGTGTCAAGACAGTGGAATACATCGTCACGGAACGCGACCGGGGCGGGGCATATACCGGTATCGAGAACTTCATCCACCGCATATTCCGTTACAAACTCAAGAAATACAGTTACTGGGACGACCCCGACAACGCGGAAGAGGCCGTGAAAGTCCCCGTGAACGCCCGGCATGTCAAGCACATGATCCTTGCCGGATGCTTCGACCGTATCGAAAAAGTCGGGGCGGTTACCGAACGCTGCGCGCTGCTCGAACGCGCAGCACGGGAACTGGGATTCTCCCTTTCTGAAAAAGACTTCCCGCAGGACATGCGCGGGCGGCATTTCTTCTGGTCGCAGCAGCAGATTGCCGTGTCGGGCATAGGCAGCATCGATTATCGCCGCATCTTCAACAATTCGGAAGCCCGCAGGCAGGTCAAGGGAAAAGCCTCTTACCTGACCCTGGACGAGGTGGCACGGGACGAGAACGACGGCAGGCGTGCGACTGTCTGCGCCACGGTGGTGGATGTAACCGAACATACCTACAAGGACAGGGAGACGGGAAGCCGGAAGCGTTTCGCCAAGCTGACACTCTCCCAGAACAACCGTCTGGCGGAATGTGTATGCTGGAACGACTATTACATGGAACACCACACCGTGATCCAGTCGCTCAAAGACCGGGTGGTCATCCTCACTGCCGTCATCCGTTACAGCGACTACAACGGATGCAATACATTACAGACCTATAGGAACTCATTGTTATTCATTCAATCCTGAAAAGATATGGCACCCAAGACAGAACAGAAGATATATGTAGGCATCGGGCTGGACTTCGAGACCGGAGGCTGGACTGCCGTGAATGCGCCTGTACACAGATCGCCCTGCAAGCCGTCCGTTTCGACACATGGCAGGTATTCGACCGCTATCAGGCGTATATCGCCCCCTACGGGAAACAGGACGCGGGGCTTCCCCGACGCAAGGTGTTGCGTACCCGCCATGAACAGGCGAAAGAACCGGAATATGTCCCGATGAAGTACGAACAGACGGCATTGGACTATTCCGCCATTACCATGGAGATGCTGCGCACACAGGGTGTGGACATGAAGAAAGTCGCCGGAGAAGTCATCGCCTTCGCCAAACGCAGCACCCTCTCGAAGGGCTATCAGTGCAAGCCCGTGCTGGTCGGACAGAACATCGCTTTCGATATCGGATTCCTGCAACAGCTGATGAACTATGCCGGACTGGCCGCCGAGTTTGAAAAGACCTTTTCCGGTACCAAGGACTATTACGGCAACTTCCAGCCGCACTACATCGACACGCTTGTCATGGGACGGTTGGCTTTTGCCGCTGATCCGGAGGTTACTTCGTATAAACTGGAACTGGTAGCCTCAAAATTGGGGGTGGAACTGGACGATGCCCACGATGCGGCTGCGGATGTGACGGCCACGCTTGACATCCTGGGGGTCTATACCTCCCGTCTGCGCCAGACGGAAGGGGCGGCAATCGCTACACAGAAGAAAGAGAAAACCCGTAAATATTTCAAGATATGAGTATGGACACGAATAAGGAAGCCCAAGGCATTGACCGGGAACAGATTCCCGAGACCATTACATTCCGTACGGCGGACCGGATGACCTACGGGGCGCTGGGCTATGACGGGAACGAACTGATGGCGTTCATATCGGGCTACGACCTGGAAATCAAGTTCAACCTGCGGCTCATCAACTCGCTAGCGGATGCGGAGGCGTGTGCCGATGCGTTGGCCCAGGTATTCTATGACGCATTAATGGAGCAGTTGCTCAATGAAAAGGCGGATTTTGTAAAACCTCCGGGATACAAACCCGCTACTCTTTCAGAAAAGGAAGGAAGAACCGATGTCAGACAAGATAACGAACACGCAGGATAGGCCGGAAGAGAAACCGCTCACGGAGCAGGAGCTGCAATTCTGCAACCTCTATGTGAACGGCGGGCTGGAATATGCCGGACGGCCGAAAAAATGCTTTGTGGAGGTATTCGGTGAGGATACGGTGAAGAACCCGTATGCTTCGGCCAATTACCTGATGAACAAACCGCATGTGCTGGCACATATCAAGGCATTGCTCTCCTCGGAACGGTTCGAGATGGAGACGATGGCTGTAAAGCTGCAGGTGACCGAGACTCTCAAGGCAATCATGGACGAGACGGCCACTTCGGACTATACAGACCGTTTCGGTGTGCCGCTCTCTCCGGCACCGCTCAGGGCCGTGTCGGTCAATGCCGCCAAGGCGCTGATGGATATCTTCCCCATCAGGCACAAGGAGGAGAACCGCCTGCGTATCGAAGGCAGCGACGGCAATGTTATCTTCAATGTAATCGTACCCCAAAATCCTGTAAAAGATGGCGAAGCGGAAACGTAAAATCACTAAGGAAGAAATCGCCTGGTGGGTCTATCTGGCGATGATGATCGCGCTTGTCATCTATGGGTTCCGGGATAGTGCGGCAGCCGAGACTCTGCTGAGGGCTATCAGGGACGCATTCTCACTTTTAATGGAATAAGATATGGAACAACTCAAAGAATTTGTAATGAAGTACTTCAAGATCATTGTCGTGGTACTCTCGTTCTCGCTGACACTGTACATACAGCATGTCAACAACACCGCCCAAATTGCAGAACTGGAAACCAAATGTATCGGTTTGGAAGTGGAAATCAAGAACCAGTATGACCGTATCAACGCCATGAAGCTGGACAAGTCCGTGTTCGAGGCAACCATGATGCAGCTCAACACGGTACAGAATGACCTGCACGAAATCCGTGCCGATATCCGTGAACTTCTCAAATGTCAGGGAACGCACAAGTAAAAACATCATGGAAAGACCAGTTATGAAAAAGAATGCATACGTTACCATCATCGCTTCGCCTGAACTCTCCGAAATGAGGTTGGACGAACTGGTCGGTCGCCGTGGACTGGTCGTTGAAGACCTCCCGCAGAACCGAAAAAAGAACCGGGGCGGCCTTGTATTGTTGGAAGAAATCTATATGGATGAATTTCTGTGGTTCATCCCCGAAGAATCAGTATCATATGAGTAGATTAAACAGAATACTTCTGGCAACGGTGTTGCTGCTCTGTAGCATCCTCTGGCTGCAGCACCGGCGGACAATACGCCTCACGGAAGAACGCGACCGATTCCGCATGAACAGCACCGCACTGCTTTCCGATGTGAAGCGGATGCAGATCGATTCAGCGACGATGGTCCTCGATGCCAAGGCATTGCGGCTGACTATAGATGAGTATAAAGAGTTCCGTGCCAAGGATGCCGAGACCATCGAAAGGCTAGGCGTGAAAATCAGGAACCTCGAAGTGGCTGCACGGCATGAAGTCGAAGTGAAAGCCCCGATAGATGCCGCCATCCGTGACACGCTCATTATCCGTGATACCGTTCCACTGCTGCGGCAGAAGGTGGAGATGGTTACACCGTATATCCAACTTACCGGGTTGATCGAGAACAAACGGCTCAAAGGCGACATCAAAGTTCCGGTAACCCTCAATCAGGCGGTTTGGGTAGAATACAAGGGATGGTGGTTCTGGAAGCGTGTAAAGGCTATCCATCAGTCCATTTCCAGTGACAACCCGTATGTGGAAATCAGGTATTCGGAATATATACGCATACAGTGAAAGAACATGTGTCTTTTATATGTGAAAAAGTTCCTGTGACGCCGGTGCGCCAAGGGACTTTTTGCTTTTAGATGTGTTAAAGGCAGATGAATATTCATGCAATGGTTTCCCCGGGATTAGTTTTCAGGTGAAAAATTAAATAACAGATATATTCATGGCAACAATAAAAGTTAAATTCCGTGCCTCTTCCGTCGAGATGAAGGAAGGCTCGCTCTACTATCAAGTGATTCACAACCGTCTGGCAAGACAAGTACATACCGGCTACAAGCTTTTTCCCTCGGAATGGGATGCCGGCATTTCCGAGATCGTGATGGATTCCGGCACGGAAGGGGGGGCGCAGGAATTACCTGCTCTCCGTGAAGACTGCCCTAGCAGAAAACTTGTCCCGTTTGAGAAGCATCATCGCACAGCAGGGATGTTTTTAGAAAGCCTTTCAAGCTCCCGTCCGTGTTTCGAAACGATAAATATCTATGTATCTGACGCATGTATTGTCTCGTTCATCCATAAACCCAAATCGGTTTCCCTTGCGGCATTTTCAAGTCTCTCAAGTAAGACTATTGTTGTCTGTTTTCTTCACTTCTATTCCCTTTCTTGTCGATGTAATACCATTCGTCGCTTTTCCAATAGTGGTATTCTCCGTCCGAACCCGGCACTTCTTTCATTTCTCCCTTGTCGGTTACTTTTGCCTTGCCGTTCTCGAATGGGAAGCCGAAGGCGAAGCGGGGCTTGATGACCGTCCTGCCGCTTTCGTCCGCGTACCCGATACGCCCTCGCTTGTCCACGATACGGTACAATCCCTCGCTGACATAATCGTTGCCATTGTCACATTGAAACACGCCGTAGTGTTTCATGGAACTGCAACCGCATAATAACATTATCACAATTATCGTTGGAATTTTGCTCATTGTCTAAATTTTAAAATATCAGAACCATAAACTATTACCATTCTTCCCGCTCATTGATACACAAAGAAAAGCCAATAGCTATGCCCAAATTAATCAGAAACAGACCAAGCGGCAATAGTAACTGAAGCCAGAAATAGTTTTTATCCTTTCTTTCAGGATAAAGGCGGTAATAGGCACGCTCCCGCGCTTTGGTAAAGTACTTCTTTTCAATCTTTGAATACACCTCTACTGCTGCCCAGACCAAGCCGACAGACAAAGCTGACGGCAGCCACAACGGTATTACCCAGTATAGGAATCTTATTATAAGAAGCGAAGGGACAACAGCGAAAACCCACAAGAAGATAGCATCCAACGGCATAGACCACCTGTTGTGGATGCGTCGTATGCGACCCGCATAATACAGGTGGTCTATTATGCTGAACTTATATTTCCGTTTGAAAGCCATAGCTGATTTCCATTTTTACAAAAATACTGTTTTTACGGCAGACAAAGAGCATCCGGCACATTGTTTTTCGGCATAACGTGGTGATTGAGTGGACGAAAAACATTATTTTTGCGTTCGGAATCACGATTATCGGCTATGGCGAGTAGATTTCTGCAAGTATTATTGTCGGCAACTGTAGTGGCTTTCATTACCGTAGGGTGTGGCAACAGAGGTTTCAATCCTCCGTCTGACGAGGATATGATTCATAATTTCTATGCCCATGAAGATGCGTTTAATGAAATAACCGAAATTCTGTTGAATTGCCCGTATGGCGACATTTACCCTCCGTTCTATCCAATCGGGAGCGCAACGGATTCATTGTGTTTGTCAAGTCTTGGCAATGAAAAATGCACGCGTCTTGATTCCCTGCTTGCATCGGTGGGTGGTAGGAGATTGTATTTCAAAAGCCGGCATACTTTGTGGCAGATTGAACATGGCGATTTTAGCTCAATTCCTCCCATTGAGGAACTGCCCGACACCATTGTTCCAAGCATCTCTATCATTTACTATTCTGCCGGTTGGTCTGTCGGGCCGAGTGTGGACAAGCAGTATGCTTACAGGTTCGCGGAGGACTCAACCTATGCGGTCAATTGGGAACTGAACGACCTGATTGAGCTTGTTAGGAATGATCCGGATGCACCGGGCGGTATGGCATCAAGACACATTGAGGGCGATTGGTATATTGAATTATGGTATGACAAATGATAATTATGCAATGAAAGTTACCGATATATACGAAGCTATGAACAGCAAGGCGGAAGCGTTTTTCGAGTGGTTGCAGGCTCACCCTAAATACGGGTTGCTGTTTGGTGTCGGGTTGCTTGCCCTATGGCTTGCAGGGTTGCTGTTCCGTTGGAAATGGGCATGTGAGTGGCAGTTTCATGGAAAGCTATGGTTCTTTGATGATTGCAAACCCGAAACACGCCGACGGATTAAGATAGTGCTGGTCAGCGTTCTGATTATCCTCATATTGGTCGATTTCTTTGTATGGAGGTGAGAGCATGGATAAGGACAATCGCAAATACCGGTTCTGCTTCATCGACTATATGTGGTATGTAGCCGAAAAATGGAGCGAGCGAGAGCATAACAATCTCAATGGGAGAATGTTGCTTTTCCTATGCTGCTGTTTGCCTATAACCATACCGCTTGGAATACCGCTACTATTTCGCCTTTTCAGTTGGATAATTGCTTTTGCCATAGTAATGATTCTTTGCTTTCTTCCCGACTTATTTTGCCAGCTCCGTTACACAGCCGGGCGCGTGAAGCGCTCCGTAAATATTACGGAAAGATGAAACACTCCGGCAGGAAGCTCGCCAAAATAGTCCTTATCGTCAATCGCCCTGACCGTAGCGAATTTCCCACTAATGTTTCACTTCGGATTTATACATTGGGCAATGACAATGCCTGC
>ENA-OQCX01000943-OQCX01000943.1-human-gut-metagenome-genome-assembly--contig:-NODE-943-length-14333-cov-1.884063_pt1 | contig 14333 bp, 26 predicted proteins | sample MGYA00242762_ERZ504587 | MGnify/ENA primary metagenome ERZ504587 (study PRJEB26092, sample SAMD00036337) | human gut metagenome | host: Homo sapiens | study: EMG produced TPA metagenomics assembly of...
CTGCTGTTCAATGTTGCTGAAACTGGACTTATCCAGATCCCCTACCATATGCGGCGGCACCCTGAAAATCCTGGCAATCTCATCAATCTGAAACTTCCTTGTTTCCAGAAACTGTGCCTCATTCGGTGCAATGGAAATCGGCGTATACTTCATCCCCTCTTCCAGTACAGCAACCTTATTTGCATTGCTGCTTCCCCCAAAAGTGGACTGCCAGCTCTCCCGCACCTGCCCGGATCCTTCAAAGTCCCCGGATGCTCCAGTACTCCTGATGGAGCGGCACCATTGGCATAGAACTTACTTCCATACTCCTCGGCAGCAATGGCAAGCCCGATCGCATTCTTCGCCATGGCAATAGGCGAATATCCGACCAGCCCGTCAAATCCAAGTCCCGGAATATGCAGCACATCCGCCGGATGCAGGCGCACAATCTTCCCGTTTGCTTTCGAATCCGTGCCGGTCCTGCCGTCCACATCATCACCGTCATAAACCAGATACTCATAATAAAGCCTTCCATGCTCATCCCTGTCCACCGTCATCCGGTCAGGCATCAGCGGATAAAGTGCAATAACCTCACCCTTCCCATTCCGGATGATCTGACTGTACGCATTTCCCCACAAAAGCAAATGCGTCATCAAAGTTTCCCGGAACACAAAAGAAGTCCTCTCCGGATTCGGCTCATCATGCAGCAGAAAATAGACGGATGATCCACCGCCTTTTCCTTACCGCCATTATCGTTATACCTGTAAAACTGCAATGGCAGACCCGCCACCGCCTCAGAAAGAATCCTCACACAGGAATACACAGCAGTCATCTGCATGGCACTCCGTGCATTCACCCTCTTCCCGGAAGCCGTGCTCCCCATAAAAAATCCATATCCACTTCCAGCCGTGCTGTTAGAAGGAGCATCCCTCCCCCGAAATAAATTACTGAAAAATCCCATACATCCTCCTTAAAATACCAACAATCCTCTCTCATCGTAAACGCTGCCACTCTGCCCTTCCTGACGTATACATCTATCAAGCGCCATGATTGCGGCAACAATGCCATCTATCTTCTCCTTAGATTTAGCTTTGGTTACTTTAATATTGCCAGCAGGATCTGTGTCAATAACAACGTTACCTGCCATCCATCTAAGCACTGGATTCCCACCGTGAATAATTCTCCCCTCCATCAGTAAGCGATAGAATTCTTTCGTCGGAGCTGACATTGAAGAAAATCCCTGCCCAAAAGGAATAATGGTAAAACCTTCGCCCTCCAAATTTTGAATCATCTGAGTCGCATTCCATCTATCCACCGCTATTTCCAAAATGTGATATTTCTCTGATAGGTACATGATGAACTTTTCAATAAAATCGTAATGAATCACGTTTCCCTCTGTAGACATGATATAGCCCTGTTTTTCCCAAATATCATAGGGAACTGAATTAGCTTTCACTCTTCTAGGTATGGTTTCCTCAGGAATCCAGAAGTATGGCAAGAGCACATACTTTTCATTTTCATCTCTCGGCGGAAATATCAATACTAAAGCTGTAATATCCCTGTACTTGAAAGGTCAAGTCCTGCATAACAGTCTCTTCCTTCAAGTGAAGCCGCCTCAATTGATTCATTTCCTCTCATATATATCGCATCAGGAATCCACGCAACTGTTGAACTGACCCACATATTGCATCGAAGCCACTTGAATGTGACCTATCAGCTGGATTCTGCTTTGCTTCCCTATATGCATCCCTCAACCTTTCAATATCAACTGTATATCCAAGAGAAGGATTGACCTTGTACCAATTCGCTTCATCTTCCCAGTCCTCATCATCCTTCAGCCCGTAAACCACAGGATAAAAAGTCGGGTCCACACGTCTGCCTTCCAGAATATCCACTGCCTTAGTATGCAATTCAAATGCTATCGAATGTCTGTCATTTCCTGCAGTGGTGATAATAAAGTGAAGCGGATTCTGTCTTGCGTCCGATGAACCCTTGGTAAGTACATCGTATAACTGCCTGTTTGGTTGGGTATGAATTTCATCAAATACCAATCCACTTACCGAAATCCATGCTTACCACCAACTTCAGCTGACAGCACCTGATAGTAGCCGGCATTGCTGTAATTCACAATACGCTTAGTGGCTCCCATCAGCTTGCTTCTTTTCATCAGAGCCGGTGACATCTCCACCATCTGTTTCGCCACACTCAAATACAATAGATGCCTGCTGACGGTCAGCTGCTGCACCGTACACTTCCGCACTTGGCTCATTGTCTGCATATAATAAATAAAGAGCGACAGCCGCAGCCAATTCACTCTTTCCTACCTTCTTACATATCTCCACAAATGCAGTGCGGAACTGCCTGTTCCCATCAGGTTTTACAATCCCGAATATATCTCTTATCAATTGCTCCTGCCACGGCAACAGCCAGAATGGTGTTCCGGCCCTTGCCTTTCGTGTGGCAAAGATTCTCAATAAAAGTAACTGCCTGTCTGCTTTCTTCTTATCATAATGTGAAGTCGGAAGCATGAACTGGGAAGGTTTATAATTCTTAAGCTTCGGATATCCCTTTGGTCTTGGTTCCTTTGCCATTAGGAATCACCCCAAGCAATGCCTCCATCTCATCTTCCAACTCCTTACCCTTTGCACTACCAGCACAATACGTGACCTGGATGAAGGCGTAAGTCCAAACTCGGATGCCGCCTGCAGCATCAGTTTCTGATTGGTATTTGCAATACAACCCAAGGTGTCTGCTGCTGATATCCTTTATCCGTTTCAAAGGTCGCCCCCTCAGAATCTATATGCTCCTGCGCTTCCTTCCATCTGGCATAAGACTGGCAGTATGCAGCAAATGCCGCCATATCCACCTCGGTCAGAACTCCCATCTGGTTCATCAAATCAGCTAAACGTTCCCACTCTTTCTTAGCCTCAGGTAATAACCATTCCGGACAGTTAGGCATTCCCTTTGCCGGAATCGGCTCCTTCGTATTCAATTTTCTTTTTCCCGGATTACCTTCCAGCTTCTTTACCGCTGTAGGCTTTGGCTTTCTTCCTGCCACTGGAATCCCCTCCTTCCTTAATTTTCTGCACACCCAAGAAATCAATTTCTTGGGTTATCGCGGTGCTCGTCAAATGCTCATGCAAGCATGGCATTTTCCTTACTACTCGTGTAAATAAAAGGACCATGTATTTCTACACGATCCTCATGATGAATATCTATATGTATTTTAAATTTCCAGTTATTAACTCATCTATTTTCCCATCAAATATCTCTTCAAATACTTGCTCACATGGTATCCTGCACATTCGCCTCTCTTTTGAAGTATCTTGAACCCTGAATGCTGTTTGATCTTTTCCTAAACAAGTATTCATATAAGAATCGATGTATGGCATAGCATCCTCTTTCGTAAAGCTAATTTCTTTTTTCAGCCTTACAAACGATGACAATACACTAATACATCTAGCTCCGCCTATACTGATTACACCATTTCTGGCATTTTTATCATCAGAACAAAAGACATAGATTTGTTCACCGAACTTCAAATTCAGCACTTGCAATAAGACATATGACTTCAGTTCTCCGAGATTTTGTCCCTCGCCGATAGTGTCACAATCATCTTGCAGTTGCTTCAAAAAATCTTCTCTACTTATACTGCGGCAGTCCATTTGAGACACAAGAACAAACTTCTCTTCAAAATATCCATCTTTATATGCATCGCACGCAGTTTTAAGCATTCCTGCATATGCGCTGATAGCCCATTCACCATAGACTCCTGATAATTCATCCAGTATCATTTCATCGTCATACATACATATTGATTTTGATTCAATTTTCGACTGAAACCATTCTGGTGCCCCAGCTATATTGTGACGCATGATTTCTACTTGAATCTGTTTATGACAATAAAAGCAATAACCTGGCATTGCATAATTTTGTCTATTAATTTATTATGATCATCCTTGCGTATCAAATGCATCTTGGATATAAAGTCAGTATCCAGCAAGGCATATTTTTCATTTGCCATATACTCACCTTATTTTCGATTCCGAAATTCCTTTCCGATTTTTTCCAAGTATGCCCTATCAGATTCCTCTCTACTATCCACAAGTAATTCGTGTTCAGAGTTAAAAGCCAGATTATCCAACAAACTTCCATAGCGGAGTAAACTTCCACTATTCTGCTGCCACTGTTCTGCTTTGCCAGTCAATTCAATTCTGATTGCAATGCTTTCACTTTTTTCTTGATAAAGATTTCTGGCCTTCTCTTCTGTAATCACACTGCTCTCTACTAAGCGCAATACAACTGCTTTGTAAGGAAGCGCAAACAAATCCATAAGAATCAGCACATCATCAATCCCCATATTCTCTTTTGAGATTCCAAACATCTTAAACTGTTCTATCACACTGGCATCCGGCATCAAAAGCAACCCTGCAAAAGCATTTGCTTCAAGATCTTCCTGCGTAGCTGCTACTTCATCAACCGTTTTTGAATCCAATAAAGAACCTGATGTAATAGTGCTGGTATTAATATCCTCTGCATAGCAATGAATATGATATAACTCATGTGCCGTTGCAAAAATCTGCTTACACATTGGCAGTTCTGTATTCACACACAAGAAAATCGTACCCTTCTTCACAAAGGTAAACGCCCATAATTCATCATCCCTAAATGGATAACGAAGCACTTCAAGAGCCAGTTCCCTCTTACGTGCATAATTTGAAACTATGCCAAAAATAGATTCTCTAATAATGGTATTTCCACAGTAATTTACAGCAAAAGCCTTTGATAAATCATTTATTTTTTCAAATTGCTTCTCTTGCTTATAAAACAAGTTTTCAAAAAAAGTATCTCCCATTATGCCTCCCAAGGTTTCATCATAGCCATACCATTATCTCTAACTCGACTATGGAAAAGAATCATGTTTGAAAGCTTATCAGCAATATTAAGTGCTTCTTTAGCTTCCTCTGATTCAACTTTTCCCATGAACGCATGAACAATATCTGTATCAACAGAATCTCCCTGAAGCTTGGTAAGTTCTTCCATCTTAACACCCAAGAACTCTGCGATACGCTTCAGTTCTATCGCATTAATCATTCTTGAACCATTAAGCATCTTACTTATTGTCTGTTTATTTGTCTGCAATGCCCCTGCCAAATCTATTTGTTTTCTATTCTGTTTTTTAAGAATTGCTACAATATTTGCAGCTATCATGGAATTCACATCAAACATATTAACTTCCTCCAATCAACAAAAGTCATTCTACCTCATGCTTATTATATGTCACACACGAATTAAAGTCAATATTACAGTTACCATTTTATATCATTTTATTCATTTAGTTTCCATTTCAGTTACTGTAATTCTACGATACCCCCCCCTCTTCCATTTCGCGATTTTGCACAGAAGAGGGGGCGCCGGTCTTGGAGACTAAGGCCTGTAGGGATTCAAGTACCCCCTACCCTTGCTCCATCAGAACCGATATTCCTTGAATCTATCCTCGGTCATTGTCTTTACATTATGATGATGCTCACATAAAGCTGCCAGTTCGACTATCCCAAAGAGTTTCTGTCTCCACGGTGTGGTTTGATATGATCCACAACTGTAGCCATAGTGATGTGCCCTTCTTCATAACACTTCACACAGAATGGATTGCTCTCTAAGAACTTCCTTCTCTCACGCTGCCACTTGGCACCATAGCCACGCTCTGCTGCATGAGCTCTGTCCTTTGTATGTAAAGGCTTATGTTCCTCACAATACATCTGACCGTGCGGAATGAGTGCCGCACAGCCAGGATGTTTACATGGTATGTTACTCCTATAAGGCATGTGCTCACTTCCTTTCACGAAAAAAGCCCTGGGCGATTTCTCTCGCTCAAGCTCTGCTTTGTCGTATACTTCGACACTATCATAATAACACATATGCTTATGCCTTGTTGGGACAAAGTGTGCCAACCTTATTCCGGTACAACAAAATTATTTAATGCCGATGCATGAATACGGTGTACGGTACGATAAGATACATTCAGGTCATAGGAAATATCTTCCCAGCTTTCATTTTTCAGATAGCGGTATTTAAGAAGAAGTCTTTCCTCCGGATTCTCCATACTTCTATTGCCGCATTGATTGCTGCACGAAGATCCACCAGTCTGTTAATCTTTGCATCAATCTTCTGCTCATACTCCCATATCTTCTCAATGGTCTTAATGAATGGTGCTTCCAGATTTCTATTTGGATTAGCCCCAATCTTCTCTCCATAAGAACATCCCTGAATCGTACCTCTCATCTCACGAAGCTGTTCCAGTTCCTTTACCTCAACCTGTATCTGCTTATCCAAAAGATATGCCTGCTTCAAATATTCCTTAGCTGTCATAAGCCACCTCCGAAAAGTTATTTCCCTCGGATTTACTCTGATTGTCTTATTTCGTCCTGAAGCTTACGGATTAGAAACCCTCCATCTACCGAAGTCAGCTGTTGATACCACGAACTTCTGAAAAACTTCTCTATCTGTAATGCTTCATCTATTGCTGTCTTGCTCTTTGGATTGCGCTTTACCTTTTTAAGTGCGGCTCTGTAATCAGCAACCGCACTTAGAATAATCGCATTCGCAAGTCTTTCATATGGGGCTTCAAATTGGTTCTTACCTGCCATGTGTTACCCTCGCTTTTACTGCAGCAATCAATCTATTCTGTGTCATATCCTTATTAGCTAAATCCTTCATGACATCTTCATCTATCGTACCTGCAGTAATAATATGCTGAACCACAACCGTCTCCGCTGTCTGTCTCTGCCTCCATAATCTAGCTACAGTCTGCTGATATAATTCCAGGCTCCAGGTAAGTCCAAACCAAATCAGGGTATTTCCACCTAATTGCAAATTCAAACCATGCCCGGCAGAAGCTGGATGTATTAACGCCACAGGCAGTTCCCCACGATCCCATTTTCTGATGCTCTCCTCAGAATCCAGTTTTTCAAAAGGAATCTTTTTCTCAGTAACCTTCGCATAATCCTTGATAAATCATGTTTGAACCAGTACGCTACCATAACAGGTCTGCCATTTGCCGCTTCAATCATATCTTCTAAGGCATCCAACTTCTGGTCATGGATTACAAGCTCGTCGCCATCATCTGAATACACAGCACCATTTGCCATCTGAAGAAGCTTTCCGGAAAGTGCTGCTGCATTTGCTGCTGTAATCTCTCCCTTTTTCAAAGGAACAAATAAATTCTCTTCCATATCCGCATAAAACTTCGCTTCCTCATCATTCATATAAACCGGATATTCATTACTGATAAACTCCGGCATCCGAAGATGATCCAAGGCTTTCATGGAAATCGTGATATCGGAAATCTTCTCATAAATCTGTTCCTCAGCTCCATTTCTTAGCTTATAAGAATAAACAATCGGACCATTCATCCTGTCTGGTACAAAATAATTCACACGATACTGGCTGATAAATCTTCCAAGTCTTTCTCCCATATCCAGACATTTGAATTCTGCAAACAGATCCATCAGTCCATTGCTGGAAGGTGTACCAGTGAGCCCGATTACCCTTTTCACATTTGGCCGAACCTTCATAAATGCCTTAAAGCGCTTACTGTTCCAATTCTTAAAGCTGGATAGCTCATCCAGAACTACCATATCCCAGAAAAAATTCACGCCGCTCTGTTCAATCAACCACTGCAGATTTTCACGGTTAATAATGTAAATATCCGCATCCGCTTCAAGAGCCTTTTTTCTCTCTGCTACTGAACCAAGAACAATGGAATATCTCAGATGTTTCAGATGATTCCATTTATGAATTTCATCACTCCAGGTATTTCTTGCAACTCGAAGTGGCGCCACCACCAAAACCTTACTTACTTCAAAGCTGTCATAAATAAGCTGTTCAATAGCTGTCAACGTAATACTGGTCTTACCAAGTCCCATCCCAAGTATCACGGCTGCTATCGGGTGTTCTAATATATAATTGATTGCAAACTGCTGATAATCATGCGGTTTGTATTCCATCAAGAATCCCTCCAATCTGTCCTGCATCATCCAGGACGAATACTTTATATCCAAGAGACCTTAACTGGTCATGCCTGTGCTCCTGTAAAACTCTTGCTTCTTTCCCGGCGCCTTCACTTCCACCAACCCAAATTTCCCATCAGGTAATAAAACAAGTCGGTCGGGCCAGCCCGATGAGCCGGAATTCCACTTCTCACACAAGCCACCACGCTTTTTAACCTCTCTCACTAATTTCTGTTCAATATATTTTTCACGCATCGCTCGCCTCCATCATTCTTAACAGGTGTGCAGGTCGAGTACCTCGTTCCGTAAAACTCTCTTAAGCAGATTTTTAATCAAATTCTCCCTAAAGGGACTTTTATGTAGTGAGGTTAACGACCTACACAAAATGGCTTTTTCTTACTCCAAAAAATCCTGTCCTTCCTTAAGCTTTTAATCCCACGACCTGCACTCCGGTATTCTTGCGGATTCGGTTGTAGCCAGCCTTATCCATCGAAGAATAGAAGTCTGTCGTACTTCGGATATATTCACCGTTCTGCATGCAATGTGCTCGATAAGCCTGATACAGCTCACCCGACTTTTCTTTATATGACGGATCAATCTCACAGCATTCCTCCAGGAACTGCCCAAGCCAGTCATTGTCCTCGCGGTAAGCCTGAATAGCAGCTTCTACTACATCCGGAAGTGATGTATGGAAATCCTTATCAATCGCCTTCTTTGCACCCTCGATAATCCAGCTCATAATTGCAGGACCTGCATGCTCAAACAGATAATCCGCATAATTCTTGATGTCACTTTTACCTGTAATCTTTGCATTGAAGGGAATGACCACCAGCCTTCTCCAGATACCGTCATCATTGGCTCCCACCTTCGGGAGATGGTTCGTATAGAGAACCAACGTATGTGACGGAACAAAGGAAAATGGATCCTTGTACTTCTTCTCCGCCTGAATCTCATCTGTAGAACAAAGCTGCTTTACCACAGCGGTATTTAATCTCATTCCTTCTTCCATTTCCGAAGAAATAATGAGGCGCTTGCCCTTAAGCTCCGCCATCTCCGGCTTCACATTTCGCTTACAGTTCATGGTCAATGCCTCAGCAGAAAGCTTTCCTGCATAATTGCCAAGCACTCTAAAAATGGTATTCCAGAAGGTACTCTTGCCATTGGCACCACCGCCGTAAGCAATAATCATATGCTCCTGATAAACCTTACCGATTGCAGCCATGCCAACTGTCTCCTGCACATAATCAATCAGCTTCTGATCCTTACAGAAGAAAAGATTCAGGGCATCCAGCCATATCTGCTTTCCTTCCTCTCCCGGTGAACACGCAGTAATCTTTGTAATAAGATCCTCCGGATTATGTGGCTGTTCTCCTGCAAGCCCTTTTCTAAGGTCATAGGTTGCATATGGCGTATTAATGAGATTCTCGTTCTTATCCAGGTCAGATACTGAAATAACAATCATCGGCTTTGCCGTATTTGCTGCAGATACGATGTATTTGTAATCACGTCTCTTCTGAACAAATTTCAGATAAGTCTGAGCACCCATCAGCATGTAAACCAACGGAATCAGTTTTCCGTCCACCTCTTTCAGAAGCTCCTTGGGACCAGCGTGAATAGATTCCTTCGGTACGCCTGCATCCTCCAGAGCCTTTTCAACTCTTGCCACTTCATCCATAGCATCCTGAAGCTGCAGATCCAAGAATTCCTCAACAGCACCAATCGCCATCTGCTTATCCTCTCGCCAACACTCACCATCGAATCTTAAAAAGTCTGTAGCACTCGTATATTTGAGTTCATTTCCATACTCTCGAACTAATACCTTTGCAGGACGTTCCCTTAGAGAATCCGACGAAGACAGAGCACTAAAATTCTGCATCACTGGATTTGCCGGGCAGTCAATTGAAGAAAGAAATGATTTTCTTGAATCTTATGGATATAAAACGCTCGGTACTAAAGAGCGCTACTAATCTCTCAAAAAAGCTGTACATCACCACGATGTGCAGCTTTTTCTTGATTATTAAATTATTCCGACTCACCGAGTCGGGATAATTCCCTTTTATCCCATCAATTTCATTCAAAACCATATCCCAAACCTTATGAAAGCCGCATTTTAGCGGTTTTTTTTATGCCCTACACCCGACTCGTTGAGTTTCGAGATTTTCAGAAAATCCGTGTACTATGGCATTAGCACATGGGAACCATCTGCGCAGGGTGTTCCGGTTCCATGTGACTAAAACAATCTATCTGTACTGACCACCGGAAGTGAGGTACAGCCGAAATGGAGTAATCCAAACGGCAGCCTCATATCTGATGGTCTATTTATGCATGTAGTGGAGCTCTCCTTTTCGGCACAAGCCGAAGGAGGGCTTTTATCATGCAAATCAATGAAAAACAGCAGTCAACCAACGCCAACCACAACTACGACAACCGTCGCAGTTACAACAATCTCCCACTTCAGCCGGAAGAATGCCTCGTACCAATCCGTGTGGACTGGGAAATGGTGAAGCACTTTAATATGTGCCAGGACAACCTTGAGACCTGGCATATCGGACCTAACAAGGTTCTGGTAGCATTTGCTCCCGTAAAAATTGAGAACAAGCCTGCCGCCCTTAAACAGTTCAATACCGATGTCAGAGAACACTTTGCATCTTTTAAGTCAGATGATGTTCTCTCTCTTGATCAGTTTATGGACGAAGCAGTATCAGAAGATGGCAAAGGCTTTGAACCTGCATCATCGGAGAATCTTGAAGAAACCGTTATGCTCCGTATGATTATTCAGGATCTCTTAAAAAAGATCCACGAAATCAATCCGAAGTATGGTCGTATTCTCGATCTCATCTGCGAGGATTACACCAAAGGACAGATTCTTGATGAATTAGGTCTTGGTAAATCCCAGGGATATGCTGACATCAAAGCAGCCCAGGCTCTTGCAAAGAAACTTTATTTCGGTGAATAAGCTTCCTGCTTAACCTGAAAACAGCGGTATCCTCACTTCGAAGATACCGCTGTCTTTTATGTCATACGCATTTTCTTACATTCAACTGATAATCATCGTGTCTCACGATACTCTTAATCGCCTGTCTCAGACTCCTTGCGTGTCCGTGCTGGTGATATCCATCCTTAAAGCGATGCTTATGGAATATGACCAAAGCTTCCTCTGTAGGATATCCGACACAGTGCAGATACCAGTAATGCCCGGTATTCCTGCTCTGTATCGTCACATCCTGGCTATCAGCAATTATGATATTGAAGTAATCTCCATCAATCTTATCAAGGCTCTTCTGTTCGAACATTCGCAGCTCCTTACTGAACCAGGCTTCCAACGCATGTTCTACAATTGAGTCCACCTGGTTCGGATCCATTCCCTCAAAGTATTTCTCCACAATTCTGGCAGGAACCTTGTAGCATTTCTTTTTGATAGGTTCTTTGCTTAGATATCGTTTTACCATTGCCTCTGTCAGAGCACCAGAATGACATCTAAGCTTCATAACCATCTCAATGGTGATTTTGGTTTTCTTCTCCTTCATAATCTCATATACCATCGTCTGCTCATTTTCCGGAAGGAAAGCCAGCTGTAATGCCACCTTCGTATAGAGGGCACCTCTATCTACCATATCCTTAAATGGCTTGATGAGGTCATTCAGCTTAAGCAATCTTCCCACAGAGCTACCGGACAATTCATATTCTTTGCCAATCATATCTCTGGTATTCAACCTTTGGTCACCGTGACCATAGGTGACTGGAACCTCTTTCCCTTCCATTCTTCGCAATTTTCTTCCAGAATATCATTTCTTTTTCCTTGACAAGCTTCCTTCTCATACCTTGCCTTCAACACCGCTGCCTTCTCCGATATTGCCAAATCCGAAAATGACCTTTGCATCAGATTCGTTTCAATCACATAAACATACGCCTCTTCCTCAGATAATCCAGTCTTCACTATCGCCGGAATTTCCTTAATCCCTGCCAACTTAGCAGCATTCCAGCGATTATGCCCGGAAAGCATTTCATAACCGGTATCAAGCTTCTGTACAATCACCGGATTGAGTACACCATGCTCCTTTACACTTGCAATCATATCTTCTAGCGTTCTCCCTCATACATATGAAATGGATGGTCATGAAAAGGCTGAATGTTCTTCACCGGTACCATCTGAACACCTCTTGGCATTGTTACTTCTTCCATATCTCCCATCAGCAGATCCACTGCATCACCAAATACTTTTCTCTTTGAATTAGCCTTCATACGCGATTATCTCCTTTGCAAATTTTCTATATGCGATTCCTGCAGATGCATTTTTGCTGTACTGAGCAATCGGCATATTGTAGTAAATGCTCTCTCCCACCTTGACTGTTGCCGGTATCCTTGTATCAAATACTTTGATTTTCCCCTGGAAACTTCCGGTCACTTCCTCTGTCAGCACCTTACAAAGAGTGGTCCTGCTCTCACACATAGTCAAAAGAATGCCTGCAATCTCCAGTCTTGGATTAATTCGCTTCTTAATTTTTCCTACGGTTCTTAGAAAATCCTGTAATCCCATCATTGCCAGAAGCTGAGGATTCACCGTAATAATCACCTCATCCGCTGCTGCCAATGCATTGATGGTAAGCATTCCTAAAGATGGGCAGGTATCAATCAGTATGTAATCGTATCTGCTCTTCAACGGTTCCAGAACCTCTGCCAGCATCCTCTCTGCGCCCATTTCTGTTCTAAGCTTTGCATCCACCACAGACAGATAAATAGATGATGGAATATAATCCACGCCCTCTCTACTCTGGATGTAATCTTCAAAGCTCTCTGGTAACTCTTCCTCAATCTGAGCCATCATCAGATGACCAATCGTATATTCTAAGGCTCCGGTATCCTCTACTCCGTAGCAAGTAGTCAGATTTGCTTGACTATCAAAATCTACCGTCAATACCTTCTTTCCCATCTCCTTCAGAGAATAGGCCAGGTTAAGTGTGGTCGTGGTTTTACCCACGCCACCTTTTTGTGAACCAATAACCATAATCTTTCCCATAATCACTGCACCTCTCTTCCGTTATATTCTGTACTTCTCTCAGCCACAAACTGAGCATGGAGTTGTTCTTTCTCTGCCTGAAAACGCTTCTGGAGCTTCTTCATTTCCTTCTCCATGAATTCCGTTTCTGCCTTTGCCATTGTAGCCTTTTCTGCATCCGGAGTAATAATCAGCTTCCCATTCTCACAGCTGACAGTGATGTAGTCACCAATCTCAAATCCCATTTCCTTGAGCCATTGACCTTTGAGAATAATGGTGGGTGTTGCCTTGTAGTTATATCCGCTCTGTTCGTGAACCTTCATGTCTTCTAATTTTCTGATTTTTCATAAGCTTGTCTCCTTTTTTAATCAAATGTTATTTTTTGAAAATCTTACATAGTCTTATGTATCAATCTGTGCTATACTTTTTACAGGCATATCTGCCAATACACATGCTGGAGGCTGTCATGAGTGGAGAGAAAAATGGTTCCTATAAGGCTTAACCGAAGCTCGTCGAAGAGCGAACAAAAAATATAATGATCGTTTTGTTGAAATTAAGGTTCGTGTCACCCCAGAGAAGCGTGCCATCATAAAAGACCACGCAGAAAAGATGGGTGAAAGTGCTACTGCCTTTATCAATAGAGCAATCGATGAAGCCATGAAACGCGATCAGGAATCAAATCCCGAAACGTAAAAAATCCGGTGACGTATGGATACATTTCCACACATCACCGGATGATTTTTTCTCTCATAAATTATCTCCGTTGTGTAATTTTCTATATGAGTATATTTGCAACAAGGCTCCCCATCTGCATGTTTTTTTCGTTATTTTCTACACATTTCAAATGGTCTAAACCTGGTCTAAAACAGAACTGTGAAGCTTCCCTTTCCCCGATAAATCAAGACTTTTTAGAGAGTTGCCAGTATATTGCCGTGGCAGATGAAAAGTATTTTTATCATAGTTTTATTTCTCCTTGATTCACCCCGGAATGCCCTGTTTTGCGAAGGATTTCGGGAATTTGTAAAATATGTGTTTTTACTAGCATCTTGGCAAAATAGGGCAAGATGGAGCAAGTTGTTACGGGCTGTTAGTAGTAAAGTTGGTAGTAAACTGGAAAGGCTTACTACTAAGTTTTTTATCACTTTACTACTAAAGATCGATCTCCCTCTTTTTAATCCGTTTAGATAATATTATTTTTTCCTCTCAACTAATAATTCTAACAATTCAAATAGTTGATTTAATAGCACAAAACACTTCATAAACTTTTCCTAGATTTATCTCTAGTGCGCTCTGACAATTCAAATATTCCTGTCTAAGACAATGATACTCTAAATTACGAATTTTTTCAT
>ENA-OQCX01000944-OQCX01000944.1-human-gut-metagenome-genome-assembly--contig:-NODE-944-length-14318-cov-2.642872_pt1 | contig 14318 bp, 15 predicted proteins | sample MGYA00242762_ERZ504587 | MGnify/ENA primary metagenome ERZ504587 (study PRJEB26092, sample SAMD00036337) | human gut metagenome | host: Homo sapiens | study: EMG produced TPA metagenomics assembly of...
GTTCTTAACTCCCCTGACAGTTTCTTCAAACTCTTTTAATTTCTGTCTTGCCTGCGGACTTAAGTTTCTTGGCACTTCAATCTGAATCGTTACATACTGGTCTCCGTGAACGATGAATCTTTCATCGAAACAATTCCCTTACCTCTCAGACGAATCTTGGAACCCGATTGTGTTCCCTCTTTAATCTTACACATAACATCTCCATACAGTGTATGGACCAATGCCTCACCTCCGAAAACAGCTGTTGTATACGGAACAGATACGGTTGTATATACATCCATACCTTTCCGCTCATATCCAGGTTTCGGAGCAACTGTTACTTTCAACAGAAGATCTCCGGCTTCACCACCACCGGTTCCCGGCATTCCCTTTCCTCTTAAACGGATTGACTTTCCGTTATCAATACCTGCCGGAATATGAACCTTCAGTGACTGTCCCGGTTGTCCTGGATTTTCCGGATTACTCAGAGTAATAACCTTATCTCCACCAAATGCAGCCTCGTCAAATCCTACAGTGATACCTGCCTTGATATCAGAACCTTTTGATTTAAAGCTTTCACCTCCAAATCCTCCGGTAAATCCTGATGTCCTTCTGCTGCGACCTGAAGCACTTCCTCCATGGAACATATTTCCGAAAATGTCACCAAACATGTCATCCATGTCGCCACCTTCGAAATGATACTCCTGATATCCACTTCCCGGTCCACCATAACTACGGTAAGTACCGCCTTTGAATCCGCCGTTTCCACCGAATCCTCCAAAGCCACCTGTACCGGCATTTCCATATCCGGAACCTGCAGCACCGCTCTGATCAAATGCAGCATGACCGAACTGGTCATACAGTTTCTTCTTCTCCGGATCACTCAGTACAGAGTACGCCTCCGTCACTTCTTTGAATTTCTTCTCCGCTTCTTTATCCCCAGGATTCGTGTCCGGATGATACTTCTTTGCCATCTTACGATATGCTCTCTTTATTTCTTTATCCTCTGCGCCCTTTGACAGCCCAAGCACTTCATAATAATCTCGTTTCATTCTTTCCACATCCTTCCGAATCTCTTATTGTTTTGAACATATATAGTTTATTATTTCTCTGTGTTCTACTTGTAATATAGCAGACATTTTCCAGGCTGTCAATATATCAATCTTAATTTCAATATTAGGTCAATAAATTCTCATGTATATTGACCTCGAAACTTAAAACTGTCAATACAACAAATCAAATTTTATTTTAACAACTCCCGCAACACCTGATTCACCATTCCTGGGTTTGCTTTCCCCTTCATGGCGCGCATTGTCTGTCCAAGCAGTGCTCCGATTGCTTTCTCTTTACCGCCTTTGAAGTCTGCGACTGCCTGTGGGTTGTCTGCGATCACTTTAGCATGCTGTTTCACGGAGTCACCTTCATCGTTCACCATCTTAAGCCCGTGTTCTTCGACATATTTCTCAGGATCTATATCCTCCTGGAAGATCTGCTTGAATACATCTTTTGCCACAGAACTGTTAATGGTTCCTGCATCCGCAAGATCAATTAATTTTGCCAGGTTCTCCGGAGAGAATGTTAAATCTTCCGGCTCCATTCCATTGTCTTTCATCAGACGGAAGGTCTCTCCGATCAGCCAGTTTGCAACTTTCTTCGGTTTCTCACAGATTGCTGTTGTTGCCTCAAAAAGATCGGCCATTTTCTTAGAACCTGTGATGATCTCTGCGTCATACTGCGGAATATCAAACTGTTCCTTGTAACGCTCCAGCTTCTCCGTACGAAGTTCCGGCTGCTGAGATTTGATTTTCTCGATCCATTCATCACTGATCACGATCGGAACAAGGTCCGGTTCCGGGAAATAACGATAATCCTGTGCATCCTCTTTGGAACGCATTGCATAAGAATGCTCTTTGTTGTCATCCCAGCGTCTTGTCTCCTGTACAACCTGTTTTCCTTCTTCGATCAACTCAATCTGTCTCTGACGCTCGCCTTCAATTGCATGTGCGATTGCCTTAAATGAGTTCAGGTTCTTCATCTCTGTTCTTGTACCAAACTGATCGGATCCGACTTCACGGACAGACAGGTTGACATCTGCACGCATAGAACCTTCCTGAAGCTTACAATCAGATGCTCCTAAATACTGCACGATCATACGCAATTTTTCAAGATAAGCAATAACTTCCTCCGCGGAACGCATATCCGGTTCAGATACGATCTCTACAAGTGGCACACCGCTTCGGTTATAATCGACAAGTGACGTATCATCCCACTCATCATGAACCAGCTTACCTGCATCTTCTTCCATATGCATTTCATGGATCCTTACTTTCTTCTTTCCCGAACCACTCTCAATCTCTACATATCCATCTCTGGCAATCGGGAGATATAGCTGGGAAATCTGATAGTTCTGCGGGTTATCTGGGTAGAAATAGTTTTTACGGTCAAATTTGCACACTTGTGTAATCTTACAGTTTGTTGCAAGACCAATCGCCATAGCATATTCTACAACTTGTTTATTCAACACCGGAAGCGATCCCGGCATACCGGTACATACCGGACAAGTATGTGTATTCGGTGCGCCACCGAATTCTGTGCTGCATCCACAGAAGATCTTTGTCTTTGTAGCCAGCTCAATATGCACTTCCAGTCCAATGACTGTTTCATACTGCTTTGCCATTGTTAACGCACCTCCTTTTCTGACATAAGACCGACAGATGCCGGTGTTTCATGCATCTTCTTTGTCGCACACTCATAGGTATATGCTGCACGGATCAAAGTTTTTTCTTCAAATACATTTCCGATCAGTTGCATACCGATTGGAAGTCCTTTGCTGTCTTTTCCAACCGGAACGCTCATTCCCGGAAGACCTGCAAGATTGACTGAGATTGTATAAATATCTCCCAAATACATCTTCATCGGATCACTTAAGCTCTTTCCAAGCTCCGGAGCAGTTGTCGGTGCTGCCGGTCCGAGAATGATGTCATAATTACGGAATGCACGGTCAAACTCTTTCTTGATTAAAGCTTTTGTTCTAAGTGCCTTCAGATAGTAAGCATCATAATATCCTGAACTTAAGACAAAAGATCCAAGCATGATTCTTCTCTTTACTTCAGGACCAAATCCTTCTGAACGTGTTTTCTTGTACATGTTATGAAGTCCATCGTAATCTTTCGTACGATAACCATATTTCACACCATCAAAACGTTCCAGGTTAGAACTTGCCTCTGCATCTGCGATCGTATAATAAGCAGGGATTGCATATTTTACAAGTCGCAGATCAAACGCCTCAACAATCGCACCCTTTTCTTCGAGTACTTTTGCTGCCTTCATCACAGCATCATTTACTTCAGGATCCAGACCTTCTCCCATATAATCTCTTGGGATTCCAATACGGAGACCTTTCACATCATCTACAAGTGCTTCTGTGAAATCACAATCATCACGATCCATGGAAGTGCTGTCCTTCGGATCATGGGATGCAATTGCCTCAAGAATTGCCGCACAATCCGATACATCTTTCGCTACCGGTCCAATCTGATCTAAAGAAGATCCATATGCGATAAGTCCATATCGGGAAACAGTTCCATAAGTTGGTTTTAGTCCGACAACTCCGCAGAAAGAACTCGGCTGACGAATGGATCCACCCGTATCAGATCCAAGTGCATAATAGCATTCGGATGCTGCCACTGCCGCACAGGAACCACCGGAAGAACCTCCTGGAACATGCGCTGTGTTGTGCGGATTGCGTGTCGGTCCGTAATAAGATGTCTCTGTTGTACTTCCCATGGCAAATTCATCCATGTTTGTCTTACCAATGATAACTGCTCCTGCTTTTCTGAGGTTCTCAACTGCCTCTGCCGTATAGGTCGGTTTGAAGTTGGAAAGAATCTTTGAACTACATGTGGTTAGCTGTCCCTCGATACACATATTATCTTTTACTGCAACCGGAACTCCTGCAAGCGGACCTGCCAGTTCGCCCGCATCTATTTTCTTCTGAATTTCCTCCGCTTGTGCATAAGCACCTTCTTCATCTATCGTCACAAAGCTATGAATCTCTGACTCTGCTTCTTTGATCTGTCCGATCACTGCATCGACTGCTTCTCGTACAGTTACTTCTTTTGCTTTGATCTTCTCGCCCAGTTCAAGGGCTGTAAGTTTTAATAAATCCATCTGCTCTCACTCCCTTAACCAATTGTCTTCGGCACTTCAAAACTGTCTTCTTTACGAAGTGGTGCATTCGCAAGTGTTGCCTCTTTGTTATCGCCATTTGTCACCACATCTTCACGGAACACATTCTGTACCGGAAATACATGAGACATTGGTTCAATCCCTGCTGTATCAAGTTCATTTAATGTATCTATATAATCCAGCATCTGTTCCATGTCTTTTTTCGCTGCTTCTTTCTCTTCCTCTGAAAGTTCCAGCTTTGCAAGGATTCCTACATACTCGATTGTTTCATCGGATATTTTATTGCCAATTTAATCATCCTTCTTTCTACTCTGTCTTTGCTAATCCTGACAATTTCCAAAATCAGTATCATAAATTTCTCAGCTTATTGCGACCTGTAGCGGTACATATCATAGAAACTGTCATAATTCTGGTTTTTTACTGAGCCGGACGGCGTCAGGATTAAGTCCATCATCACTTCCAGCTCCGTTCCTTCCGGGAAAACTGCATTTCTATAAGATTCTGATCCATCTGTATCATAAAACCAGAGTCCATAATTTTCATAATTGAGATTTTCATTTTCCTTATCATAAAAATCACCAAGATAAATCTTGTAATGAAGCTCCGCCCAGTCGACTCCTGATGCCTCGGTCACATCATACCATCCTGGCGGGAAATCTGTTCCCGCCGTATAAGTGTTTCCGGCTTTCAATGTTACCTGTTCCGTCAGCGGATTTTCTTCCAGCTGCATCTGTTCCGTCTGTGCATTCTCAGAATGAAACTGGACAACCAGTCCCGTATCAATCTTCAGATGACCTCCTGTATACAGTCTCACATCATCCAGATAATCTCCTGCATCCGTATCTGACTCATCTTCACTAAAATAAGAATAGTAATAAATCGAATTCTCAGGATCATCCTGCTGCATGGAGCCTTCTCCTGAGACAAGCTCCACTTCATAAGTTCCTTCCGGGATCTGTGCTCCGATCTCATACTCCCCATATCCTAATACACAATCATAAGTTGCTCCTGTCTCAGAAAGTTCTCTCGTTGTATTCATATATGGATCATACTCAAAATCCACTTCGCTGCCATCATCATTCCAGTCATAATCTAAGGAATGAAAATCATCCCCAAATGAGGAAATGAAATCACCAACGGAACCTGCAATGCTTGTAAATGCTACGATTGCTACGATGATTCCCGCAAGAATTCCACTGATTTTCCTTGCCTTTTTCTGTTCCTCGTAAGATCCTGCATGAACCTTCCTTGCCGGATTAAATACCGTCGGCCCACCCAGCTGCATCTGCCCTGTCTGTGGGATTTCCATCCGCGGATTTTCTTTTTGCTGATATTCTGTCTGCGTTCTTTTCCGTCCGTTATGACTCTCACAGAGATGTCCCGCATCCTGCTTTTTCTCCCGTTTTTTTGTCTCTCCAGTCTCATTCTGTCGTTTCTGGGAATATGTCATTTTTTTCTTGCGATCAAAGCTGCTCTCATTCAGCCTGTAATTCTTTTTCTCCAGCTTTGTGTTATCCAGCCCGCAGGAACTGCAACGGCCATCAATCAATTTACCTCCGCAAAGATAACATTCTTTTTTCTTAAACATAAAGACCCTCCCTCGTTTCTACTCCTTAAGTTTCTGACCACAACATCCTGTGGGCAGTTCTCTTTCTCAGTTCAGACCTTCACATCCAACAGTTTTTTCGTTCAATCCAGGGGGATTGACCCGTTTTTTGTATTTTCTTCTTATGGTTCCAGACGACTTAAGTCTCTTGGGAATAATGTTGTTTCTCTTACATTGTCTTCGTTCATCATCTTCATTGTCAGACGTTCCATACCTATTCCAAGACCTCCGTGTGGTGGCATTCCATGCTTAAATGCACTTAAATACTGCTCCATGCCTTCATCTGTCATACCTCGCTTCTCCATCTTCGCAAGAAGTTCATGATAATCATGAATACGCTGTCCGCCGGTTGTGATTTCCATTCCTCTGAAAAGCAGGTCAAAACTGAGCGTGTAAGTCGGATCCTCCGGATCATCCATTGCATAGAATGGACGTTTCTTTGATGGGTAATGAGTAACGAATACAAAATCTGCATCCCATTCTTCCTTCGCATAACGGCTGATCAATGTCTCTTCCTCTGGTTCCAGGTCAAATGGGTTCTTGATCTTTCTGTCATACTTCTCGGATACCAGTCGTTTGATCTCGTCGAATCTTACTGCCGGAATATTATCTGTCTTCGGTACTTCGATATTCAGAATCTGAAGTTCTCTTGCATACTCTTTCTTCAACAGCTCCATCGTATACTGAAGAAATCCCGTTTCCATTGCCATGATATCTTCAAATCCATCAATATATCCCATCTCGAAATCAAGGCTTGTGTACTCATTCAGATGACGCTTTGTGTTGTGTTTCTCTGCACGGAATACTGGCGCTGTCTCAAAGACTCTGTCGAATACTCCGACCATCATCTGCTTATAGAACTGTGGGCTCTGCTGAAGGATCGCCGGTCTGTGGAAATACTCCAGACGGAAAAGGTTCGCACCGCCCTCTGCACTCTTGGCACCGATTTTCGGAGTATGGATCTCTGTAAATCCTTCTTTATAAAGGAAATCACGGAATCCTCTTACGATTCCTTCCTGAATTCTGAACTTCGCACGCTCTCTGATATTTCTCAGAGAAATCGGTCTGTAGTTTAATTTTGCTTCTAGAGATGTGTTCAGCTTCCACTTTGCAATCGGAAGCGGCATTGGCTCTGCCGGCTCACTTAAGATCTTCAATTCACCAAGGCGAATCTCAATCCCATTCGGAGCTTTCGCAGACTCTGCAAGCACACCTGTTACCTCTACTGTATCTGCTTCCTTCACATCTTTCAAGTCAAATTTGGAAATATTTTCTTCATATACACACTGAACAAGTCCTTCTCTTTTTCTGAGAATAATGAATGCAATTATTCCCATATCACGGATCGTATGGATCGCACCATTACTTTCACTTCGGCTCCAATTCTTCCCTCTTCGAGAAGTTCACTCAGTTCCAATGTTTCCTTCTTTTTTACACCTGTTACAAATTCCATAATTCTTCTCCTTTCAGATTCCAGCATCCCGGGAAGAAGCTTTCTAAATAAAAAAGCCCCGGGATACATCAGTATCCCGGGACGGAAATTACAATCATAATATCCGCGGTACCACCCGCATTGAATCTCAGTCTTCACATTTCAAATCTTATCCCTGTGTAAGCCAGATTCCACTCTTTGCATGTAACGTATGCTCCACGTGCTGCCCTACTTCATCTGTTCAGACAGCCAGCTCCCAAGTGTTCCCTTAATCCGCTCCGCTGTCCGGCGCTCTCAGTCGGTGACGCCAACTTCCTGTCAGTTTCTGTGAATCAGAGTCTTGTTCTTTGCCTTTTTCTGGTTCAGCACTTTAGTCTGCTAAAACTTGTTTTCAATATTAGCACAGAGTTTTTTGATTTTCAAGAGGTTTTATTCAAATTGTCACACATTTTAGCTTTTCATCAAAACAAGATATTTTCAACCTATCGGTTTTGTGTACTTTCACTAATTTCTTCCTGAACCGTACTTAATGCCTGATCCAGCTGATTATCTGCTTTTGGATTTTCTTCATCATACTGATATTCCACTTCCACATCCGGCTCAACACCTTTTCCATTGATGCTTCTTCCATTTGGTGTATAATACTCAGCAATCGTCACTTTCAGACAGGTTCCATCTCCCAGATCCATCAATTGCTGCACAACACCTTTTCCATACGTTGTCACTCCGACAATCTTCGCTGTTCCATAATCCTGTACTGCACCGCTGAAGATTTCAGATGCGCTGGCACTGTACTGGTTTACAAGAACTGCCATTGGTTTCTTAAATTCATGAGTTCCGTCACAAGTGATTTCGTCTGTCTTTCCATTCTTGTCCTTTGTTGATACAATTGTACCTTCCGGAAGAAGCAGACGCAGCATATTCGTAACTGTATCAAGACTTCCCCCCGGGTTGTTTCTCAGGTCGACAATAAGACCCTGCATTCCCTGCTTTTCAAGATCGTCCAACGCTTCTTTAAACTGGTCATAAGTTACTGTATCAAACTCAGACACTCTGATATAGCCAATCTGGTTCTCCTTCATCTCATACGAAACTGTCTTCACTTCGATCTTATCTCGTGTGGCAGTCAGTTCCAGTTCTTCTCCGTCTCTGAGAACTGTAATCTTTACATCTGTTCCCTTTTCCCCTTTGATCCAGGACACCACCGTATCAAGCTGCTCATCACCAACCTCGTGGTCATCGATTTTCTCCAGGATATCTCCTGCTTTCAGTCCTGCTTTCTCTGCCGGAGAGTCTTCATAGACATTTACAATTGTCGCATAGCCCGTATCCGCATCTTTTGTCAGCGTTGCACCCACACCTGAAAATGTTCCGCTTGTTGATTCCATCAGAGCTTTCGTCTCATCTTCATCATAATAAACAGTGTACTTATCTCCCAGTGCACTCGTATATCCGGAATAAATTCCTTCTGCCAGCTGATCTGTATCAATTTCATCTTCATACAGATAATATTTATCAATCAAAGCATTCAGCTTATTCAGTTTTTTTGATACCTCTTTTTCTGTCACTTTACCGGATGCATAACTGCCGGCTGTGTTTGTAATGACCCTGAATCCCCCAAGGAGAAGCAGGCTGACAAGAACTGTTGCAAGAATTCCGGTAACAATCCCGGCTCCATATCCCTTTTTCTTTTTCTGTTCCATTGTCTGTCCCTTTCGCTGTTATTTAAAGAAAAGGACAAAGCAGAATCTTCCACTTTGTCCCCCTTTATTCTTTGAATCACTTTCATGTAAACATGAAAGGAAGATTTTGAATCCCTTTGTCTTACATATAATTATTCGGATTCACTGGTGTTCCGTTAAGCTCCACCTGGAAATGTAGATGTGCTCCGGTTGAATATCCTGTAGAACCAACATATCCAATCTGTTGTCCTTTTGCTACTCTCTGACCGGCACTCACACAAATTGAGCTGTGATGCATATACTTTGTCACCAATCCATTTCCATGGCTTATAACAACCCAGTTTCCCGCACTGTTGCTCCAGCCTGCCGTAATAACTGTTCCAGCTGCTGCTGCATATGTAGGTGTTCCTGTCGGTGCAGCATAATCATTTCCTTTATGTGGTCTTGAGTCAAAAGAACGAACCTCACCGAAATAACTGGACTGGTATGTCATTCCCGGACATGGATGTGTAAAATATCCACTTCCGCTCACTACGTTTCCGCTGGAAGCCGGTCTGGAACTACTGCTTCCGTTACTACTGCTTCCGCTATTGTTCTTCTTTGCCGCCGCAGCAGCTGCAGCAGCCGCTGCCTGCTCTTCCTGAAGACGTTTTGCTGCTTCTGCTTTCGCCTTGAGGTCTGCAAGAAGGTTCGCATTATCTGTAATCTGATTCTGAATCTCCGCAATCTGTGCTTCCTTACTGCTGATCAGTGTCTGCGCCTCTGTCTGCTGACTCACCAAACTGGTCTGCAATGTATTCAGTTTCTCATACTCCTCTTTAAGCTTTGCTTCCTTTTCTTCTACAACTTTCACCGTTTCCTGAAAAGCAACAAGCATATCTCTGTCATAGGAAGAAAGCTTTGATACATACTCCGCTTTATTGAGCAGATCACCAATATTGCTGCTGGACATCAGTATCTCAAGGAACTGGGTATTACCACCCTCATACATGAATTTGATTCTCTTCTTCATGCTGTTATACTGATCATCCTCATCAACCTTCGCCTGTACAAGCTCTTCCTCAGCTGTTGAAATTTCAGTTTCCTTGGCACTTAATTCTTCCTGCGTCTTGTTCATCTGGTCAATGATGGAATTAAGTTTCTCAGCAAGTGTATCTTTTTCAGCCTGAGCTGCACTCTTCTGTGATTGCAGCTCATCTGCTTTTTTCTGCGCTTCATCAATTGTCACAGCACCGGAAGTAATTGTCATTGACAGCATCATTCCGACTGACAGAACCAGTGCTGTCACCTTTCTCATCCGTCTTTTCATAGGTATCTCCTATTACACTCTTAAGTGCTTACGAACAGTAAAGTAACTTCCGAGGAATCCAATTCCAATTCCCATTACCAGCCCAATCGGCAGCAAATAGATATATACATTTCCAACCGGAAGGAATGTAATGATATTCTTCAGAATACTAAACTTCTCCATAATATATACTACAGCCTTGTCATAAAGGAAATATAGCAGGGCAAGCGGAATTGCTGCACCGAATAATCCAATGATCAGACCTTCGATCACGAATGGTGATCTTACTACAAAGTCCTTCGCTCCAATATATTTCATGATTGCAATCTCTTCTTTTCTGACCGTAATACCTGTTGTTACCGTATTACTGATCAAGAAGATCGATACTCCGAGAAGAATTGCGATAATCGCAATTGAAACATATGCAACAAGCATATTCACACTGGAAAGTGTGTTCGCTACAACATCTGACTTATTGACCTGTCTGACTCCGTCCAGACTCTGTGCAAATTTAACCAGATCCTGCTGCGTAGCTGAAAGAGACTTACTCTTCGCAATCAAATCCTTATTATCGCCTTTTACCGTCTTCATGTAGATTCATAGTTATCTGAACCTGCCAGCGGGTTATCATCCTTAAAACCTTCTGCAAGTTCCGGGTTGTCTCCAAAATACTCTTTCTGGAACTCTGCCCATGCATCATCTGCTGACACATACTTCACTTCCGAAACATCATCACGGGACTCAAGCTGCTCACCGATCTCTTTCTTCTGTTCCTCTGTTGCGTCATCATTAAAGAATACGGTGATTGCAACACCTTCTTCTGCGCTTTTAATAATATACTGGAAGTTAACAAGTATCGAGAAAAACAATCCAAACAGGAAAATACATGCTGACATCGTCGCTATGGATGCGAGTGAAAACATCTTGTTTCTCCAGATATTCTTAACGCCCTGCTTTCCAACGTATCCAAATGTACTAATCCTCATTTATATACCCACCTTTTTTCTCATCACTGACGATTACGCCCTGCTTCATAGTAATGACGCGTTCGTTCATCTCGTTTACGATCTCCTGGTTATGTGTAACAACAAGTACTGTTGTTCCACGCTCATTTGCCTCTTTCAGCAGACTCATGATCTCCCATGAGTTTGTCGGGTCGAGGTTTCCTGTCGCTCGTCCGCCAGCAGAATGGCAGGTTCATTTACAATTGCTCTTGCAATCGCTACACGCTGCTGCTCTCCACCTGAAAGTTCCTTCGGGAATGACTTGTACTTCTGTGCAAGTCCAACCAGTGACAGAGCGCCGGTACCTTCTTCTTGATTACACGGGTCGGTGTCTCAGTCACGCGCAATGCGAATGCAATATTCTCATAAATACTACGATCTTTCAAAAGACGGAAATCCTGGAATACAACTCCAAGTCCTCTTCTGTATTTAGCAATGTTTCTGTGTTTCATACGGTTCAAATTCTGGCCGTTGACGATAATTGTACCCTCGGTCGGATTCAACTCTTTCATGATCAATTTGATCAATGTAGACTTACCTGATCCACTGTCACCAACGATGAATACGAATTCTCCGCGCTCAATCTTCACGGAAACTCCATTCAAGGCTGCGTGACCTTTGGAATACTCCTTCGTCACATTCCTTAATTCAATCATATGTTCCTCCTAAAACTTATCTATACTCCTACGTTTCTAGTACTCTAATGTCTCCATATACTTCATATACTTTACTACCATTAAGGCAATCTTGAAAGTAATGGCATCCTCAAACACACGCAGATCCAGACCGGTACTCTTCTGAAGCTTATCCAGTCTGTATACCAGTGTATTTCTGTGGATATAGAGCTGTCTGGATGTCTCTGATACATTAAGGCTGTTCTCAAAGAACTTATTGATCGTTGTCAATGTCTCTTCATCAAAGTCATCCGGAGATTTTGCTTCGAAAATCTCTTTGATAAACATCTTACAAAGTGGCAGCGGCAGCTGATAGATCAGACGACCGATTCCAAGTGTTGTATAAGCAACGATATCCTTCTCATCAAAGAAAATCTTACCTACATCAAGTGCAAGCTTTGCCTCTTTGTATGACTTGGATACTTCCTTGATATCACTTACGATGGTTCCGTATGCAATATGGATCTGCTCGTCGCCTCCCTCTGCCTGGAGCGTATCCAGCATCTCTTTCGCCATCTTCTCAAGTTCCTTATTGCCGTCCTTATCTGAGAGTTCTTTCACAACAATAATATTCTTCTCATCAACAGCTGTGATAAAGTCTCTTGACTTTCCTCCCAGAAGATTTCTCACATTATCAAGTGCAGCACTGTCTTTCTCGTGCGATGTTTCAATAATAAAGATAACACGTTTTACTTCTGTGTCAATATGTAATTTCTTTGCACGATTGTAAATATCAACCAAAAGAAGGTTGTCCAAAAGAAGATTTTTGATAAAGTTATCTTTGTCAACGCTCCTTATAAGCTACAAGCAGACTCTGGATCTGAAATGCCGCAATCTTACCAAGCATATACACATCTTCTGTCTCGCCATCTGCAAGCAAAACATATTCCAAACGCTGTTCATCAAAGATCTTAAAGAACTGGCATCCCTGGATCACCTGGCTGTCTGCCGGTGATTCAACAAAAGAAAGAACCGCTTCCCCACAATCCTTTGCCATATCAAATGTTGCTGCAAGTTCTTTTCCTTCTGTGTCGAGTACACAGAAATCAACCCTTGATATTCCCTTTAATCCTTCAATAGTGTTTTGAAGTATCTGATTCGAAATCATCCTTTTTTCCTCCACTCTGTACGATGTATTGCTGGTCACAGCAAACTGTAAGTAGTAACACGCATGTGCATATTCCACAATTTTTTCGTATGCATTATTTATCTGCACACATACTCTTATATTATATTAAGGCAAAACAGCAAAAAAAGAAAGAGGAAATCCATCTTTTTTATGCATTTCTTCGTCGAATCCATGAAATATTCACATTTTTATCTTTTTAGCATTCTTCACAAAAACTAATTCTGTTTCTCTACTTTTATAGCGAAATACTTTCTTTACTAACATTCTCTTTATTCTGCTCGTCATTTTTCTGTCATCAAAACTGCGCATCAGAACTGATCCACAGCCAATCCAGACTCTTGTGTCGATCAATGCCCTGTTCTGTTCAATAAAATCTTCCTGCACCGGCGATGGAAGGACTGATAAAATACAATCTGCCTCTGAGCCGTTGACTGCATTCACAATTCCATGGATTCGGTCTGCATCCGTCAGCTCTCCGTCTTCCGGATGGATCACGGCATCTCCTACCACACGAATCCCCTGATTATACCTTGCAAGAGCTTCTTCTGCTTTCACAAGTTCCTCCTGACTTGCTGCCAGGAGATAAATCTTATGATGATTCTTCTGCAAATATTTCAAAAACATTCTTAAGAATAATTTATTATCTGTCTCCCGCAGCAATCTTGCATCGTCCGTCTTCGCTGCCTCAAGAATCTCTACACTTCCCGGAAGGACCAAATCCTGCATTGAAACCTTTTTTTTTCCACTCCGGATTTTCATGTTCTTTCATCAGAGATTCCATCGATACAAGTTCAATGGTATTGACGGAATCGTCTTTCATGAATCCGATTGCCTGCATCATCGCTTCTTTTGCCTTGATACAGGAAATCTCCACATCAAATATTGAAATTTTTTCTGTCATTTATGCCACCAAAGTTATCACTTTCCAAAAACTCTGCGAATTCTAACGCAAAATAATTTCTCCCCATTCTGTCTATTTTACCAAATTTATCCTTATTTGTCAAAAGCTGTGTCATTCAAAATTTTACTTTTGTTTATCTTTCATCATTTTTATCCGCAATTTTTGTCTGTTTTTTTTATCTCTCGTCTTCTTCCGGTGACCATTCCGCCAATCCGTCCTGTCTCTTTTGATGTTAATGACTTCCACCCATCCTGCATCACGCGATCTAAAAGGCCTAATTCTTCTGCTATCTCATACTTCAGCTTTTCTTCCGGTTCAAGTTTAGTAAGATTGATCGTCTTTTTCTTTTCTTCCACTACTTCTTTCTGCTCTGACATGCATCCTCCTTTTCCAGAAGTATTGCATAAAATTTATTCATTCGCTCGCTGAACTTGA
>ENA-OQCX01000945-OQCX01000945.1-human-gut-metagenome-genome-assembly--contig:-NODE-945-length-14316-cov-1.860032_pt1 | contig 14316 bp, 16 predicted proteins | sample MGYA00242762_ERZ504587 | MGnify/ENA primary metagenome ERZ504587 (study PRJEB26092, sample SAMD00036337) | human gut metagenome | host: Homo sapiens | study: EMG produced TPA metagenomics assembly of...
TGATATTTTTGTATTATAACAATATTGATACATATTAGCTGTTTTTTATTTAATTTAGTCAATTTCATAACAATATTGTTTTGTAATTAATATTATAACACTTTTTTTCATTTACAGTATAGTATAAAATACATTTTTAATATAGAACCCACAAACAGTAGATTACTGTTCACTCCGTTCACAGCAACACGCTTCGCGATGCACAGAAATCATGCATTCGCATGATTTCGCGCCGCACTTCTCGGGTTCTGTGAACTATGTTCACAAAAAACAACTCGCGGAATGTCACCAGTAAACAGTAACAACAGCAGCACTTAAATTATTTACCCTCAGCTGTCATATTCTCCTTATTCACCTTCTCCACTGCATTCACAATATTCTCATACCCTGTACAGCGGCAAAGATTTCCTGCCATATGCTTGCGGATGGCATCTCTCGTAAGCTTCTCGCCCCGCTCAAGAAGCACTGTGGCAGACATAACAAAGCCTGGTGTGCAGAATCCGCACTGGATAGCGCCTTCCTCAATAAAAGCTTCCTGAATCCTGGTAAGTTCGCCGTTTTTCTCAAGACCTTCCAGGGTGCGGATATTCTTTCCCTCAGCCAGACTGCCAGATAAATACAGGAGTCAATGGTCTCACCGTCAATGATCACAGTACAGGCACCGCATTCACCTACTTCACAGCCTTTCTTCACAGAGGTAAGCCCAAGGCGGTTTCGCAGCATGTCAAGAAGGGATTCTCTCACGTCCACATACTCAGCTACCTCTTTTCCGTTTACAGTACACTGTACCAGCCGCATATCCTTTTTCATGACTGCTCACCTCCTGTTACATTCTCCGCATCAGATGAAGGATAAATTTTTCCATTTGAACTCATATTTTCGCCTGAAGTTGTCCGGACATCCGGCACTACAACTCCCGTCACCATTCCCCTGCGAACACTCTCCTTCAGCGCGCGTTTCGCGATTTCTCCGCCAATCTGCAGTCGGAACGCCTTAGAAGCACGCCAGGAATCTCTGGGATTGATTTCTTCCCTTACCAGCTCTTCCACCTTCTGGTAAAGCTCCTCGCCAATTTCCATGCCCCTCAGCGCCTCTTCCGTCTTCGCACACCGATACGGCACGGGTGCAGCTACACCAAAGGTGATCCTTACATCCTCCAGAACCTTTTTCAGAGGATCGATTCTGCTGACTACACTACAGCTCAGAGTCGCAATATCCATTGCATTTCGCATGGAATACTTAATATAAAATCCATGATATCCCTGATAATCCTTCCCAGGGATCACAATGTGGGTGAGCACATCTCCCTGATGCAGATCCACCTTACCAGGTCCCAGATAGAAATCCCTGATGGGAACCATCCGTCCACCAGTTCCATCTGCAATCCGCAGCATGGCATTCAGTGAAAAAAAGTGTAGGTGCACTGTCCGCACTGACCGCACCATTACAGACATTTCCGCCAATAGTACCAATATTGCGGACCTGAGGTCCGCCAACCTGATCTACTGCTTCCCCCAAAACCGGAATCAGCTTCTGAATCACCGGATCATTGGTCACATGGGAAAAAGTAGTTCCTGCTCCAATATAAATATCACCAGACTCCATCTGCCGGATTCCCTTGATTTCCTTAATATCACGAATGCTCACTAAAGATGTACCGGCCATTTTGCCCTCACGGATCTTGATCAGCACATCACTTCCCCCGGAAATCACCCTTGCATCCGGATGCTCCTTCAGAAGAGTTACCGCTTCCTTAATGGTCTCTGCATTATAATAATTTTCAATATCATACATTCCTCATGCCCCTTTCTCAGATCAGTCCGGCCTTTGTAAAACCGTCTATCAGTCTTTGCGGTGTCAGAGGATCTCGGAAAAGCCGATGCCAGTTGCATGAAGCACAGCATTCCGGATGGCCGGTGCACTTGGAATTGCAGGAGGCTCGCCAAGGGCTTTATTTCCATATGGTCCCATTGGATCGTTCAGTTCTACAAACTCAGCAGTCAGATCCGGAGTATCCATCATTGTCATCATTTTATAATCCAGTAAAGTCCCATTTAATGGTCTTCCTGTTTTCTCATCAATAAGAAGCTGCTCAGAAACTCCATAACCGATTCCCATGAACATACCGCCATGAACCTGCATTGCTGCAAGCTGCGGATTCAAAAGGGTTCCACTGTCATGAACATTCACAATATCCAGAACCTTGATCTTACCAAGTTTCATATCTACTTCTACTTCCGCAAAACAACAGCCGCTGGCAACTGTATTCTTCTTCACCTGTCTGGAAACCTCTGCTGTAAGGACAGAAGAATTACTCAGACTGTAATAGCTCTCCATAGCCAGATCCTCAAGGGAAATCGCAGGCTTGCCATCTGCCAGAATATAACCATCCTCCAGTTCCAGCCGGTCCACATTACCTGGAACCAGTGTTCTGGCATATTCTAAGATCTTCTGCTTCAGCTGCTGCGCACATTCCTTCACAGCTGTACCTGTGACAAAGGACTGTCTGGAAGCATACGCACCTGTATCAAAAGGCGTCACATCTGTATCCTGCTGGGTTACAATATGTACCCTGGAAATATCCATATGTAAGGTCTCTGCTGCCATCTGGGAAAATACAGTATCCGCGCCCTGTCCAATCTCTGTAGCACCAACCTGCAGCTGTACACTTCCATCCTGATTCAGAGACAGCCTTGCACCTGCAATCTCCAGAGAAATTGGCCATACACCAGTCTTATAGGAAAACAGTGCCATACCAACTCCACGCCGGATATCGCCAGTCTGGTTCTGATATGCTTTCCGTTTCTCATCCCAGTGAATATACTCTGCTCCTTTTTCCAGGCACTCAAAAATACCGTTGGTATTCGCTGCGATTGGCTTCAGATAGGCATCTTCATAATAGCCATGGATCAGATTTTTTCTGCGGAATTCCAGCGGATCCATACCGATTTCATAAGCAATATCATCCATAAAGCTCTCTGTGGCAAAGCAAACCTGAGGAATACCATATCCTCTCATCGCCCCTGCTGTAGGACAGTTGGTATAGACGGTATATGCTTCTCCTCGGATATTTGGACATGCATACTGAAGTCTGCTGGCTGTCAGACCATTGGCTGCTATGGCATGTCCGTGGGATGCATAAGCTCCCTGATTGGAATAGGTAGTCATCTCTTTTGCAAGAAGATGTCCTTCTGCATCTACGCCTGCTTCCATGTCATATTCAATGGAGTGACGGGTTCTGGTATTGGTAAAGGTCTCCTCACGTGTAAGCTCGATCTTCACAGGGCGACCGCCCACCTGCATGGTGAGAAATGCATTCAGAGGTTCATAAAGCACCTCCTGCTTGTTGCCAAAACCACCGCCTACATAAGGCTTGATCACACGTACCTGCCCCAGGGGATTCCAAGTGCCTGCCAACAATACGGCGTACAATATGTGGAATCTGTGTGGAAGAAACCACCACGATCCTTCCCTTTTCCATATAGGCGTAAGAAATATTATTCTCAATATGGCAGTGCTGGACAATAGGTGTCTTATAGCTTCTTTTCAGCTTCACGGCAGCCTTCTCCATTGCGCTGTCCACATCTCCGATCGCAAAGCTGGATCTTGCCAGAATGTTATCCTTCTTGTCAAGATGAATGGGATGCTCCGTTCCACGCATGGAAATCTTCGGGCTCACGACCACCGGATATTCTTCATATTCTACTTTGATCAGCTTCAATGCCCGGGAAGCTGTCACTTCGTCCTCAGCTACTACAGCTGCAATATCATCGCCATAATACCGTACTCGTCCGGTGAGCAGATACGGTCTGCCACATCCTGATGAGCAAGCTCCACGGACCAGGGATGTCCTGGGGTTGGATAACAATGATTCGGTACGTCCTTAAAGGTAACTACCTTTACTACGCCGTCCAGAGCCTCTGCTTCTCTGGTATCAATGGATTTTACCACGCCGTTTCCGATCTTTGCATGATAAACCCTGGCTACCAGACACTTATTCAGGATCAGGTCATCTGTAAATTTCGCACGTCCTGTCACTTTCTCATAAGCGTCTACTCTTGGAACACTCTTTCCAATCATATGCTTCACCTTCTTTATATTTTTTGCAGCGGATGCCTCCAATCCGCCCTTTACCCCCTCATAAAGGAATGGCCGACGCCGTTCAAAAAACAAGTTTACGGTTCTTCTTTGAACTGATCGTCGGCCCCTTATGCTTCTTCTCTTTCCGTCTCAACCTAAAAAATATTGTACAAAATATTCTTTCAATGCAAAATTATTGTATCATATTTCACCGATGTTTTGCAATAATTTTATAAATAATTTAGTTGTTTTATCTGTATAATTTTGAAATTTCTGCAAATTCGAAGCTCTATCAGCCTGGGGCATGTCTGGAAAATCATTCCCGCAATCTTCATTCCCTGCTTTGCGGTATATTTCGCCATGGAATATTGCGTAACTGTCATAATCGCTTCTCTAATTTTTCGCCGTATAAATCCCCCGCAGATCGTAAATCGCATGTCTTGGACACTTCACTGCGCACATTCCACAGCTCAGGCAGACAGACTCTTCTATCACTGCACAGTTATCTGTAACCTGGATTGCCCCGGCCGTACAGGTCTTCTCACAGATTCCACAGCCGATACAACTGACTTCACACTGTTTTTTTGCCTCTGCCCCTTTACTCTTATTTGAACATTTTACTACGATCCAATTGGCACATTCATGGACATGAATGATCTTCTGTGGACATACCTTCCCACATGCTCCGCAGCCGATGCATTTTTCTTCCTCTATTTCCGCCACGCCATACTCATTTAGGGAAACGGCGCCAAATTTACATTTCTCCACACAGCTCCACAGCCAATACATCCATCTTTGCATCCATTGTCCCCTGCTGTAACCCTGCACCCCCCGTTACATGCCACAACAGCTGACCGATACGGAAATTTCTTCTTTACTGCCATCTCTCATCCCTTCCTTTCATATGGTGTTTCACTAAGAGGAAGGCTGTAACGCCTTACACCATCTCTTCGGAAATAGGCATCTGCTATTGCGGGAGCGGTGGGAATGGATGTAATTTCTCCAATACCAATAGCACCGCAGGCAACCTTAAGGCCTGGCTTGTCGATAACAATGGCATCGACTTCGGAATTTCATGTGCACGGAAAGACCTAAAGAACCATACTTGGAAATAGGTTTACAGTTCTCATCAATGGGATATTTTTCCCGCAGCAAATCCTATGGACATTACCACACCACCCTCGATCTGCCCTCACAGGACAAAGGATTTACCGCTTTTCCCACATCATGAGCAGCAACTATCTCTTCAATTTTACCTGTCTTGGAATCCAAAATACAAACCTGGGTAGCATATCCATAAGCAACATGGGATACCGGATTGGGCACATTTGCACCAAGAGGATCAGTCTTCGCAAGATATTCTGCATAATAAACCTTACCGATCATATCTTCTACGCTTAATCCTGCTTTTTTATCCTCCATCAGTTTCTCACAGGCTCTTCTGCAAGCCTCACCGGTAATCAATGTCTGTCTGGAACCGGATGTAGTTCCGGAATCTGGTGAAATCCAGGTATTGCTGCGCTCGTAAATGATATCCTCTCTTTTTATATCTGTATTACTCACGATCATCTGGGTCAGTACTGTGCCAAGCCCCTGTCCAATACAGGAAGCTCCTGAGTAGATGTGAAGCTTCTTATCCTCTTCATAAATCAGTTTCACGCGGCCAGTGTCTGGAATTCCAACACCAACACCCGCATTCTTCATGGCGCAGCCAATGCCCACCGCTTTTCCTGCTGCCAACGCAGCTTCATATTTCGGCTGTACCGCTTCTAAGGTCTCCACAAGACCTGTGGAAGCGTCAACAATCTGACCATTTGGAAGTGTTTCCCAGGGCCGGATCGCATTGCGGTAACGAATTTCCCAGGGAGTGATTCCCACCTTATCTGCCATCATATTCAGAAGTGTCTCTGTCGCAAAACAGGTCTGGGTAACTCCGAATCCGCGAAATGCTCCTGCCGGCGGATTATTGGTATAGTAAGCTGTTCCCTCAATTTCAAAGTTTTCGTAGTGATAAGGACCTGCTGCATGGTACATGCGCGCTCCAGAACCGGACCGCCAAGAGATGCGAATGCACCTGTATCCGCGGCAACCTTTGCCTTTACTCCCATGATATTTCCATTTTCATCACAGCCCATGGTCATATCCATATAAAAAGGATGGCGCTTAGGATGAACCAGCAGGGATTCTGCTCTTGTAAGCTTCATCTTAACCGGTTTCTTCGTCACATAAGTAAGAAGCGCACTTAAATGCTGCACGGTCATGTCTTCCTTACCACCAAATCCGCCGCCTACCAGCGCATTCTGTACCTTTACTTTGTCTGTACCAAGAACTAAGCTGCATTCGTGCAGCGTCTGGTGTGCTGACTGGTCTGTGGAATATACAAAAACATCTCCGTCTTCATCATAAAAAGACACGGCGCATTCCGGTTCCAGAAATGCGTGTTCCGTCCATGGTGTCTCAAAATGATGGGAAATCACATATTTGGAATTTTTTATAGCCTCTGCTGCATTTCCCCGGCTGATATGTTTATATGCACAGATATTGTTCTCTTCCTCATCAAATACCTTTGGTGCATCTGGTTTCGCTGCCTCTTCAATCGTATGAATGTGAGGAAGCACCTCATACTCAACCTGGATCAGCTTCGCTGCCTTATCCGCAGTCTCTTTATCTCTGGCTGCTACAAGTGCAATGGCATCTCCCAGATAATGGGTAAGCCTCCTATGGGAATCAGGGTATACTGATCATGCTTCAAATGTCCGATTTTATTCTCTCCTGGAATATCTTCCGCCGTAACAACTGCCTCTACCCCAGGAAGTGCCAGTGCCTTGGTCTTATCAATGGAAAGCACCCTTGCACGCGGATATTTACTTCTCAGTGCTGATCCATAAAGCATACCATCCAGGTAAAAATCGTCTGGATATTTTCCGGTACCAAGAACCTTTTCCCCAACATCGATTCTTGCTACACGGGAGCCAATATGCCAGTCGTTGTTAATTTCTTCCGGAAGTGTCCCCTCCTGCATAACTTTAGCCGCGATCCGTACTGCATCTATAATTTTTACATATCCGGTACAACGGCAATAATTGTTACGCAAGGCATATTTGATTTCTTCATCAGTGGGCTCTTTATTCACATCCAGAAGAGCTTTCGTGCACATTACCATGCCAGGAATGCAAAAGCCGCACTGTACAGCACCAGCCTTTCCGTATGCATACGTATATACCTTTTCTTCCCACTCTGTCAGACCTTCTACTGTAATGATATTTCTGCCATCCAGCAGATCTGTATCCGGCACACAGGCCTTACAGGTTCTGCCATCGATAATCACTGTACAGGCTCCAACAGGCACCCTCACTACAGCCATCTTTTACAGAAGTCAGATGTAACTCATCACGGAGAAATCTGAGCAGCTTTTGATTTTTTTTCGTCTCTACCCTCTGGCCATTGACTGTAAATACTGCCATGTTTGGACTCTCCTTTCTACTCCCCCCATGAAAGTCAGATGCTTTTAACTGCGCTCCTAAACTTTCACAGTGAACTATGAGAAACACATTCTGAAGGTTTCCCAAATTATCGCAGCAGTCACCAAGATCTTATGCATGAGCATACTTCGGCTCGCTGCCTGTCAAAATATAGACACTGTCCACAGCCCTTAAAAAGCTGTGGACAGTATTTCTATTACCTTATTTAGTTATCAAATATCCATAATCATCGATCACTGCACAGATCAGCTTCTTCAAACCGTCATACAGTTTATCTGCCGGATCGTCTGCCTTGCAGTCTGTGATCAGGCCTACAAATCTGACCTTACAGGTCTTATTCTCTTTATCCAGAACAACAAAACCATCGTTCTTACTGTCTGCCATGTCTTTCTCATTTGCAAACAGAGTAAATTTATCCTTGTATGGTGCACTTGCGTATGGGCAGAAGCTCTTACAGTTGCCGCACTCATTACACATATAATCTACGTGAATCACCTGATTCATAGCCATTCCAGGAACCTTGATGGAAATATTGGCACGGTTCGGGCACACATCTACACAGTTCTCACAGACTTTGTTACAGGTAAGACATCTCTCTTCCTCTGTCTTCGCCTCTTTGCTGTGCTTCAGGATACCTTTCTTTTCGAAACAGTCTTTCACATCACCTGTCACAGCTGCATCTCTGGTAATCTCTTTGCCAAGAATATCTTTCACTGCCAGCTGTGCATCCCGGATTCCCTCTACGATGGTTGCTGCGCCTCTGGCGCCGTCTCCGGCAACATAGACACCACTCACGCTGGTTTCAAGAGTCTTATCGTTGACCTTTGCTTTTCCTCTTTCATCTACTACGATCTTGTTGGCAGTGTAGAAATCGGTATCAATCTTTTCTCCAACAGCTACGATCACGGTGTCAGCCGGAACCTCTACCACATCTGCAGTCTCGGTTACACCTGCACGTCCGGAAACATCCATCTGGCCGAGCTTCATCTTCTTGCAGAGCAGTCTGCCGCCATCAAGACTTACCGGAGAAAGAAGTTCCTTAAACTCAACGCCCTCCTCCAGAACTTCCAGAAGCTCATCCTCTGCAGCTGGCATATAGCGCTTGGTTCTTCTGTATACAAGATAAACATGCTCTACACCTTCTGTGCGTTTCGCAGCTCTTGCAGTGTCCATAGCAGTGTTTCCGCCGCCGATTACAACTACATTTTTGCCAATATTCAGCTTACCATCATTTGCCTTGAAATCACGAAGAAACTTCAGAGCGTTAACGGTCTCACCTTTTTCCAGTTTCAAAGTGCCAGGCTTGCCAGCTCCAATTGCCAGGATCACAGCATCATAGCCCTGTGCTTTCAGATCTGCCACAGAAGTGATCTCTGTATTTGTGCGGATCTCTACACCCATCTTCTGGATGAAAGAAATATCTTTGTCAATGGCGTCGTCTCCAATACGGAATCCAGGTATCACGTAACGGATCACGCCGCCGGCTTCTCTTCTTTTCAAAATGGTAACTGCTGCGCCCTCTCTTGCAAGGAAGTAAGCAGCTGCAATACCTGCAGGGCCGCCACCAACTACGGCGATCTTCTTACCGTTTGGCTCACCGGCCTTGATCTCACCGATCAGCTGCTCATATCCATGCTCTGCTGCTGTCAGCTTGGTGCCACGGATATTTACGGATTCTTCGTAGAAATTACGGGTACATTTGGTCATACAGTTGTGTGCACATAAGGTACCTGTAATAAATGGCAGGGCATTTTTCTCAAGGATCACTTCAAGTGCTTCTTTATATTTACCCTCACCAGTCAGTGCTACATACTGTGGAATATCCTGATGGATTGGACATCCTTCAGAACATGGTGCATAGAAGCAGTCCAGAAGAGGAACTTCTTTTGTGCTCTTTCTGTTCGGAACCGGCTTAATGTTCTTCACATGATGCCCATCAGTAATAGCATCTGCTGCCAGCTTCTTCAGTGCATCCACATCGATTCCTTCCCATTTCTTCGGACAGATTCCTTCTACCTTATCTGCTACCTGGGTAAATCTCTGGTAGCCGCCTGTCTTCAAAAGGGTGGTAGCCATGGTTACAGGCCAGATACCGCATCCCACAATTTTGTCAATATTGTAATAATCTGCACCTCCGGAATAGGAAATTCGAAGTTTTCCTGCGAATTCAGCAGAAAGTTTAGCTGCAAGGGAAATGGACAGCGGGAACAAAGCTTTGCCGGACATGTACATTTCTTCACTTGGAAGCTCATTTCGGGTAACATCAACCGGGAAAGTATTGGTAATCTTTACACCAAATTCCAGCCCCAGTTCTTCGGATAATTTCATCAGACGTGTAAGCATGGGGACTGCATCCTCATACTGCAAATCGTCTCTGAAATGGAAATCGCCGAATACCATATAATCATATCCCATCTCATCCATGGTCTTTCTTGCAAAATCATAGCCAAGAAGGGTCGGGTTGCACTTTACAAAGGTATTCAGATGTTTCTCTGTAAGCAGATAATTTGCAATGCTCTCAATCTCCTGTGGAGGACATCCATGCAGTGTGGAGATCGTAGCAGAATTACAGACATTGGATGGGATTGCTTCGATGTCTTCTCTGGTAAAGTTCTGGAACTTGTCAGCATTGTCCAAAAGCCATTTTCTGCATTCCTGGAAAATAACAGTGTCCTTTGCTTCCATCATTCCGTCAATAAAGGTATTGACCTTGTCTCCCTTAATTCCTGCAAGATCATATCCTACGGAAATATTAAACTGGAACCCATCCTGTGCACCCAGGCCAAATTCTTTTGCGATCACATGAAGGATAAACCATGCCTTGATGTACTCGCCCATCGCGTCCGGAACAGTCAGCTCAGTTGACCATTCGCAGTTATATCCCTCATCATCTGCAAGAATGCACGGTTTATTCACACATGCTGAAAGCTCTGCGCCATCCATCTTCTGAACTGTCTTCAGCTCAAAAAAACGGCTCCTGCATAATAAGAAGCGATGATATTCTGTGCCAGCTGGGTATGGGGACCTGCTGCCGGTCCCACTGGTGTCTCCAGGTTTCTGGTAAAAATAGTCATATCATTCTTCGGATCTGCTGTGTATGGGCGATGTACCCCAAATACAGTGTCCTGCCCTTTTTCTCCTGAGGACCCAGTCCATCAGCTGCCCGAAAGGCATACATGTCATAATATCGCTCATATTTATTTTCCTCCGTTAATATCGTCAGCCAGTTCCTGTGCAGACTGACGGCAGTCAGCCATAACCTTATCTACGTCACAAACCAGCACTTCCCTGTCTTTCATAAGAACCTTGCCGTTACATACAGTAGTCACAACGTCATGTCCTGTAGTTCCAAACAGAAGATGTCCGTTTACATTGTCTGCTCTCATAGGTGTAAGCGGGTTGTAATCCATTACGATCACATCGGCGGCTGCCCCCTCTTTCAGAACACCAAGTGGTTTCTTAAAGTAGCGGTTGGCAATAATTGCATTGTTCTCAAAGAGCATCTTGGGAACCTCACCCCATGCAGCATTTGGATCGCAGAGATGATGCTTGTGAAGGATATTGGCAACTTCCAGGATTCCAGCATATCGTGGGTGTATCCATCAGTTCCAAGTCCTGTAACGATTCCCTTATGTACCAATTCCATGGTAGGCGGACATCCGCAGGCATTTCCCATATTGGATTCCGGATTGTGGACAACCATGGTGTCAGTCTCTTTAATTAAATCCATCTCATGCTCGTTAATATAAATACAATGTCCCAGAAGCGTCTTCGGCCCAAGAATATTCCAATCGTAAAGTCTGTCTACAATTCGTTTGCTGTGCTCCTTCAGGCACTGATGAAGGTCATAGATTCCCTCTGCAACATGAATATGATAGCCAACACCGTCTGGCTTCAGTTCGTTACACAATTCCATGGTCTCATCGGAAATAGTGAAAGATGCATGCATACCCATCATAGCAGCGATCATGTCGCTGTCATCTGCAAGTGCGTGTTTGATAAAGTTCACATTCTCCATTACAGATTCTCTGGACTTGTCCATGCCGTCACGGTCGGAAATTTCATAGCAAAGGCAGGTACGGACACCAAGATCCTTAGCTGCTGACTCAATAGCACTGAGGGAACCGGTAATATGTCCAAAGCTTGCATGGTGATCAAATACAGTCGTTACACCATTCCGGATACTGTCGATGTAAGTAGCCATCGCAGAAAGTCTGGTCTGCTCCAGGGTAAGATGACGGTCAATAGTCCACCACTGTCCATCCAGAATATCCAGAAAGCCCTTGGGATTATATCCTTTAATACTCAGACCTCTGGCAAAAGAGCTGTAGATATGCTCATGGGTATTGATAAATGCAGGCATGATAACTCCGCCTCTGGCATCTACAAATTCTCCATCCGGATATGCCTTCTTCACCTCATCTGTAGTCCCCACCATAACTATGGTGTTACCATCCATTGCAAACTGCACGTTCTCTATAAATGCCTTGGATGCGTCCCGTGTGATCATTCTTCCATTACCAATAATAAGCATATGGCATCCTCCTTTACTTGTTAAAATTGTTGAATCAAATAGCACAATTCAACATTTTTTAGGATATTTTATACAGATAATGTAACACATTCCCATATAAATTTCAATAGGAAATCTAAAAATATTTTTGGCTTTCTCAAAATTTTTGTTCAAACAAACTAACTGATCACAGCCAAAACACGCTCTAGGGCACGTTTGAAAATGCTTTCTACAAGCTGTACGTCACAATTCGAGGGAGATTTTGCCCGCAGTCTGCATAAACATGAAAACAAGGCAGTCTGTCAATTAAACAAACTGCCTTGTTCTCTCTATTAATGGATTTTTCAAACAAGCTCTAATCCATAGCTGATTTTCCATCTGCATTATTCGTATATGTATCTTTATAACTCCCGGATCACATGCAAGAATTTCCGGCCCTTTTTCCATAATTCAGGATCAATTTCCACCTCATAGCCTTTGCCATTCTGCACATGCCAGTCATAAAAAGAGCGGTCTTCGTCTGCATATTCTTCCATAACATTCATGATCGTACCGCCATGCACCACAAGTGCTGCCAAAGAAATCCCATTACGGAGACAACCATTTACAGCTTTCTGGAAGCCGGTCACATTGCGTCTTTTAAATTCCTCTCTGCTCTCTCCTCCCGGAAATGGCAGTAGTCCACCAGAATCGATCCAGGACTGGTAATGTTCATTTCGTTCCAGTTCCTGATAATTTTTATTTTCAAATTCTCCAAAATCACATTCTGCAAGCTCATCAATAATATTCAGCTTTTTTCCGGGAAGGATTCCTGCTGTCTGGGTACAGCGGATCATAGGACTTGCATAAACTGCCTGTACCTCCGGATAAGCAAGCTGCGCCAGCATATTCCCAGCCTCCGGACAAAGAGGTTCATCCGTTCTTTTTCCTATATATCTTTTTAACTTATTCCCCTGGGTTTCCCCATGACGAATCAGAATAAGTTTAAGCATTTTTGATCACCGTCCCAATTCCACATACTACACGTATTACCTTTTTGCTTTTTGATGCGAGATCCGGTACAGACTCTTCCCAACTGCCTCCCGGTATTTCCGGTCAAAAGCATCCATGGGGACAACGCCGTATCCTACTTCCTGACTTACCAGAATGATATCCGGATTTTTCTCCCATAATTCTTCTGCCAGTCTGGCACATCTTTGTCTGCTTTTAATTCTTTTTTGATATACTCCTGAAAATCAAGGACGCCTCTGCATTCATAAGCTCTTCTTTTCCAGATCGGCTCCCTTTTTCCAGCAGACATCAGGATGATGTTCTTTTGCATATGTGCTCTTTCCCTGAAAAGCACCTCCAATGATCATTTCCATTGTTACAATTTCTCCTTTTTTCCCAGTTCCCGGAGCGTGTCTGTAAAAGACTTTCTGCAAGATGTACGTCACAATTTGTGGGAGATTTTGCCCGGATGAGGGCGCATAGCAGGCTACGACAACCGAATTCGGGCAAAATATACCGCAAAGTGGGGCGTGCAGATTGCGGGAATGATTTTTCAGACACGTCTAGATAAATACAGAAACAACAGCCAGTACAACAGCCATTCCCACCTCACAAAGGCACAGAAAATATCCTGCCAGGTCACCTGTGATCCCGCCAAAATATTTCATTGCTTTATAATGATAATAAAGGAAAACAAGTACTGCAGTTCCAAATGCCAGAATACCCATCACAGGCTGGATCCATATCATCACCGCCAGCAGAATTCCAAGATAGACGATCAGCACATTTCGCACAATCATATCTTCTGCTTTTCTGGAAAATTCTGCTACAGTTCCATCTTTACGTGCCTTTGGAAACATCATGACACTGATTCCGGACAAACATCTGGAAACCATAAATCCGAGAGCCATAATCAAAAGTGCCCGCCTGTCCGTCCACAACTGACTATAAGCTCCATACCATATCAGAAAAAAAGCACAGGCTGTAATAACCGCAAATGCACCGGCATGGGAATCTTTCAGAATTTCAAGACGTCTCTCCCTTTCCTGCCAGGAGCTTAATGCATCCGAAGTATCCAGAAGACCATCTACATGGATTCCACCTGTCACCATTACCGGAACCAGTACAAGAACTGCTGAGACAAAAGACGGATTAAATCCAAATTTTCCGCCTGCCCATCCTACCAGATAAGAAAGCCGCTCCAATTAACCAGCCGATAAAACGGAAAAAACAGAAATGTAATATTTACAT
>ENA-OQCX01000946-OQCX01000946.1-human-gut-metagenome-genome-assembly--contig:-NODE-946-length-14315-cov-3.463349_pt1 | contig 14315 bp, 17 predicted proteins | sample MGYA00242762_ERZ504587 | MGnify/ENA primary metagenome ERZ504587 (study PRJEB26092, sample SAMD00036337) | human gut metagenome | host: Homo sapiens | study: EMG produced TPA metagenomics assembly of...
TAAAAATAACAGATAGGCGCGTATTTAGTGTAAGATTAAATGACACGTATGTTGTCTGTTTTTTAAATAATCCAAGAGGAGGAATCTTATATGCATGAATATGAAATTTTTATCGAAGAAATAAATCCCTGTGGAGGAGAGAAATACAGCAAAAAAACTTTGATCGAGGCCGAGGCATCCAGCCCGGAAGCATATGTAAAAGAGAATGGAAGATTTCCTGTCCTGGAATCTGTGCGTAACGGAGAAGGAGACATTGTGATCGTAACAGGTGATAATCAGGGATCTTTTGTGCGTTATACATTTACAGAGTAGGAATTGTTTGGATAGTAAGGAGAGAATTTTGTGAAATATGAGATTGGAGATTTCGTCAGTAAGTCAGTTACAGGTGTGTGTAAAATAGAAGACATCGTATCTCTGGATCTGACTGGCAAAAAAGAGAACAAATTATATTATCTGATGAAATCTATAGAAGATGAAAAAGGGAAACTTTATGTTCCTGTTTCAAATTCAGATGCGATATTAAGGCTATGCCTGACAAAAGAAGAAGCATGGAAGTTGATTGAACGGATCCCGGAAATTCCAACAGCATGGATTGATAATGAAAAAATGCGGGAACAAAAATACAAAGCAACAGTAAAATCAAATGATCCGGAAGCATTAATTTCTATTATAAAAATGATTTATCAGCGGAAAAAGAAAAGACTTGCACAAGGGAAAAAATGTACAACAACAGATGCAAGATATTTTCAGATAGCAGAAAACCTGTTATACATGGAACTTGGAGCAGCTCTTGGAAAACCGAAAGAGGAAGTTTGTGAAACAATCATTGAGTATATCAACAAAGGCAGACAGGAAGCGTAAGAGAAATCCAGAAAAAAATCTGTTTGACTTTTGGAAAAACAGGAAATATAATAATCACAAACGAGTAGCAAGTAAGCGTAAATCCAGTTTACCTGCCACTCGTTTTTATTTTACAATTTTATATTTGCCATGAAAAAGTGTGTAGCCTGTCAGCGTAAGTCCAGCTATATGACAGAGCTACATTTTTTTGTGCAGAAAAAGGAGGAGTTGAAACAAAATGGCAGAAAGTAACAAGATGAAAGATATGCCAGTGAATAAGCTAATGATCCAGATGGGGATTCCGATGATCTTATCTATGGCATTGCAGGCAGTCTATAATATTGTAGACAGTGCGTTTGTAGGAAATATGAGAGTGGGCAGTGAAGCGGCATTGAATGCACTGACACTGGTATTTCCGGTTCAGATGCTTATGGTTGCAGTGGGGATTGGAACTGGCGTAGGAACCAATGCGCTTCTTGCAAGGACACTGGGGCAGGGGAACAGTAAGAAAGCAGCAAAGGTAGCAGGAAACAGTCTGTTTCTGGGAGTGATCATTTATGCAGTCTGTTTACTGTTTGGTATCTTTGGAGTGAAAGCATACATTTCATCGCAGACAGTAGATGCAGAAGTACTTGGAATGGGAGTCAGCTATCTGAGGATATGCTGCGTGATTTCTTTTGGAATCATCTTCTTTTCTTTATTTGAAAAGTTATTACAGGCAACAGGCCGTTCTCTTTATTCGACGATCGGTCAGGTGGTCGGAGCTGTTGTAAATATCATTCTTGATCCGATCATGATATATGGTATTGGACCGGTTCCGGAAATGGGCGTAAAAGGTGCGGCTTATGCAACCGTGATCGGTCAGGTGGCATCCGCAGTTTTACTGTTCATTTTCCATATGAAACTGAACAAAGAATTCGAGCATGGAATGAAATACATGAAGCCAGATACGGGTATCATAAAAGAAATCTATGCGATCGGACTTCCAGCGATCATTGCACAGGCACTGATGTCCATTATGGTATATGTGATGAACCTGATCCTGAAATTTAATCCGTCAGCACAGACAGCCTATGGTTTGTTTTATAAGGTACAGCAGTTTGTTCTGTTTCTTGCGTTTGGACTCCGAGATGCGATCACCCCGATCATTGCGTTCGCTTATGGAATGCGAAGCAAAAAAAGAATCCAGGATGGAATCAGATATGGACTTATTTATACTATTGCATTAATGATTCTGGCATTGCGATCACAGAGATTTTCCCTGCTTCATTTGCCACACTGTTTAACGCAGGACAGTCGAGAGAGTATTTTATCAGTGCAATGAGAGTGATTTCCATCAGCTTTTTGTTTGCAGGAATCAATGTTGCTTATCAGGGAATCTACCAGGCTCTGGATGGTGGTATAGAATCACTGATCATTTCTCTTTTGAGACAGTTTGTGATTATCTTACCGCTGGCAGGAATTTTTTCTATATTTGTCAGAAACGGTCAGATGGGCGTTGCACTGATCTGGTGGGCATTTCCGATCACAGAAGCAATTTCATGCCTGGTAGGATATGTATTTTTAAAGAGGATCAGAAAAAATAAAGTAAACGTTCTCAAGTAAGGAGGAAGAGAGATGGCAAAAAGAATCATTACGATCAGCAGAGAATTCGGGAGCGGTGGACGTTTTATTGGTGAGGAGGTAGCAAAGAAATTAGGGATTGCCTATTATGATAAAGATATCATCAATCAGATTGCAGAAGAGTCCGGTCTGTCACCAGATTATATTCAGGAAAGTGCAGAGCTGTCCCCGAAAAAGGGGATTTTGGCATATGCACTTGCCGGACGTGATATTACCGGAAAATCTGTAGAAGATATGGTATATGAGGTACAGAGAAAAGTTATTTTGGAACTGGCAGAGAAAGAGCCATGTGTGATCATTGGAAGAAATGCAGATTTCATTTTAAAAGACCGGGATGATGTGCTGAATGTTTTTATACATGGAAATATGCCGGAAAAAATGAAAAGGATCTGCCAGCTGTATAATGTCAGTGAGCAGGATGCTGTAAAGATGATGACAGATACAGACAAAAGACGTATGACAAATTACAACTTTTATACAGACCAGAGATGGGGAAAAGCCAGTAATTATACACTGTGCCTGAACAGTTCGCAGCTTGGATATGATAAGTGTGAAGAAATAATCATGGAGTGTGTAAAGTAAATAACATTGTATTATACCGAACGGGGATAGTTTATAAGAAATACATAAAATTATACCTGTTCGGGATTATTTTTGCTATTAAAGCTTGAATTTATACCCGCTCGGGATTATCATGATTAATATGAACAGAATTGGAAAGTATATAAAAGAAGAAAGAAAAAAGGCAGGTTTGACACAGGAAGAGTTTGCGATGCGTTCCGGTCTGGGACTCAGATTTGTGAGAGAACTGGAGCAGGGAAAAGAGACTGTGCGTCTGGACAAAGTAAACCAGGCACTGGCAATGTTCGGAAAAGAAGCTGTACCGGGAGAGAGGGAGGAGTGAAAGAATGGGTAGTTATTTGAACCCTGGAAGCGGTCTTTTTGAGATGGCATTGAGATCACAGATTTTTGTTGATAAGAGCGGCTTGATAGAAAAAACAAACCACTGTGTGCGGACACTTCAGAGATATATGTGTGTAAGCAGACCAAGAAGATTTGGAAAATCTATGGGTGTGGATATGCTGGCTGCTTATTATGACAGAAGTGTTAATACAAAAGAATTGTTTCAGAGTCTGAAGATCAAAAGTACCAAAGATTATGAAAAACATTTGAATCAATATGATGTTCTGAAAATCAATATGCAGGAATTTCTCAGTGCAACAAATGATATTGAGCATATGCTGAAAATGCTGAATGAATATCTGATTTTTGATCTGAAAGAGCAATATGGGCAAGTTCGATTTCGTGATGAAAAAAATCTGGTTCAGGTTATGAAGGATGTCTATAGTTACACGAAGCATCCATTTGTGATTTTGATTGATGAGTGGGACTGCCTGTTTCGTGAATATCAGCAGGACCAGGAGGCACAGAAAAAATATCTTGATTTTCTTAGATTCTGGCTTAAAGACAAAGAGTATGTTGCGTTGGCCTATATGACAGGGATTCTTCCAATAAAAAAATATGGCTCACATTCAGCTCTTAATATGTTTACAGAGTATTCAATGACAGATCCGGGAAATCTTGCAGAATATTTTGGATTTACAGAGACAGAAGTTCAGAAATTATGTGAAAAATACGAAATGAACTTTGAAGAGGCGAGAGCATGGTATAATGGCTATCATCTGATTTCGCATGAAGGTGGGACTAGAAAAGTTTATTCCATGTATAGCCCCAAATCTGTAGTAGAAGCAATGCAGAAGAGAAAGTTCGGAACATACTGGAATCAGACAGAGACTTACGAAGCTCTGAAAGTATACATTCAAATGAATATGGATGGGTTAAAAGATGCAATTGTTCAGATGCTGGCGGGAAGTAATATAAGAATCAATACAGGAACATTCAGTAACGATATGACAACTTTTGCGACAAAAGATGATGTGCTGACATTACTGGTTCACCTGGGATATCTGACTTATGATAATGAAAAGGAAACTGTAGAAATCCCGAACAGGGAAGTATCCCAGGAATATGTGAATGCAATCAGCACGATGGACTGGACGGAAGTGATTCGTTCCGTACAGACATCCAGAGAATTACTGGAAGCACTGTGGCAAATGGATTCCGAAAAAGTAGCAAAGGGAATCGAACAGGCACATAAAGAGGTTTCGATATTAACCTATAATGATGAAAATTCATTGAGCTGTACAATTAACCTGGCATTCTATTTTGCAAGAGAATATTATACAGTAATCAGAGAATTGCCGGGTGGTAAAGGATTTGCAGATATCTGTTTCATACCCAGAGAGATCCATATGGATAAACCAGCTGTTGTAATCGAATTGAAATGGAACAAAAGTGCAGAAGGTGCAATTCAGCAGATTAAGGACAAGCAATATATAGAGGCACTAAAAGATTATCATGGAAATCTGCTTCTGGCAGGAATTGATTATGATAAGAAAACAAAACAGCATAGCTGCATTATCGAAAAGTGGAATATGAGTTAAATGCTATGAAATTTAATAGCAACTTATAAATTTGCTAATATCTTCCAAATCAAAAGCAGATTCGTTAACATGAATACATCAGGTAAATTATCATAGAAAGAAATCTGGAGGTATATGCAATGTTAAATGAATCTGTGATCAAGGTATTAAAAAATGGTATGTGGGATCTGGCAACATGCGCGAATGGGGAACCGAATGTAGTGCCGGTAGCTTTTAAAAATTTCGCTATATGTGTGTGATCTGGCAGGAGTATAAAGCGACTCAGAACAAGATTAACAAGATACAGTCTGCGGAAGACCTTTCAGAATTCAGAAAGGTTTCTGAAGAAATGGTGGAATCCATTTACGGAAATGCACCAGATGAAATAAAAGAGATATACAAGAAAATATTGTGGTCATTACTAATGAAATTAAAGGTACCAAACGAGGAAACCAGTAATATCATAGGCGAGATTGGAGGTCGTGGTATGGGATATCTGTTTGAGAATATGGATGAAATGGACATACAGGCTGAAAGAAGAAATACTGCAAGAGAAAAAAAGCGCGCAGATGCACTCGAAGAGGAAGTTAAGCGTCTCAGGAAGCTGTTAGAAATTCAGGGACAGAAGTAATGTAGAAACACCGTATCATATCAACAGAGCTAAAAATGGAAACAAACCGAATCAAAAGATGTAAGTAAGGAAATATCGTTTTGCTGTCTAAGTGATGGTAAAGCGATATTTTTTGCTATAGTTCTGAAAAATTTTTGCCCAATAGTTCTTGACAAATCCTCAAATCCCTATATAATTATCAAAGGTAATTAACAAAGATAACTATATAGGGAGAATGCAACATGACCAATAAGAAGATCAAGGAGATGCTTGATGCATGTTATCAGGCGAAGCGGATCAGGGAGATGCTACCGCCGCTGCCTCAGGGTGTGATGCCGTCTTATATTCAGTATCTGGATGTGATCCAGTCGCTGGAGAAACGGGATGTTCATGTAAAAGTATCTGATATCAGTGATGAGCTGAACATTCCGCGCCCGGGAGTGACCAGAACGGTTAAGGAGATGGAGAAAAAAGGCTATCTCAGCAAGATCGCATCCCCGGATGATGGACGTGTCACTTACATATCCGTCACAGAAGAAGGATGGAAGCTTTTTCATAAGTATGATGAACATTACTTCGGCGAGCTGTCTGCGGATCTGAGCGATATTTCAGAAGAAGATGCAGACTGTATGATCCGTACCATCGAGAAATTTTACCAGATCATGTGCGAGAGGAGGACTCATTATGACAAATGATAAAGCAGATTTTACGCAGGGAAGTATTTTGAAAAAACTGGTCGCCTTTATGATGCCCGTTCTTGGCGCATTGATCCTGCAGGCGGCGTATGGTGCTGTTGACCTTCTGGTAGTAGGAAGATTTGGTTCAACATCCGGACTTTCTGCAGTTTCAACAGGAAGCCAGGTGCTCAATCTGGTTACTTTCGTAGTAATCCAGTTTGCAATGGGTATTACAGTCTGATCGCCCGGTACTTAGGCGAAAAGAGACCAGAACGAATCGGTGCAGTCATTGGTGGAGCTGCAATTGTGTTTACCATGATCTCCATTGGACTTTTTGTTGTAATGGTATGTTTTGCACGTCCGATTTCCGTGCTGATGCAGGCACCAGTGGAAGCCGTTGACCTGACATCCAGTTATGTACGGATCTGTGGAAGTGGTATCTTTTTTATTGTAGCTTATAACCTTTTGTCCGCAATCTTCCGTGGACTGGGAGACAGTAATTCACCACTTCTGTTTGTTCTGGTAGCATGTATCGTTAACGTGATCGGTGACCTGGTATTGGTCGCAGGACTTCACATGGATGCAGCAGGTGCGGCAATTGCAACGGTGACTGCACAGGCACTCAGCGTTGTGTTTGCGGTCATCCTTCTGATAAAAAAAGATCTTCCATTTAAGATCACAAAGAAAGATTTCTGCCTGAATCCACAGTGCAAAAAATTCCTCAAGATCGGTCTTCCATTGGCGCTTCAGGAATTTCTGACCCAGGTTTCTTTTCTGGCACTCTGTGCGTTTGTCAATCGACTCGGACTGGAGCTTCTTCCGGTTACGGCGTTGCCTGCAAGATCGTAAACTTTGCGATGCTGGTACCAAGTGCGCTGATGCAGTCCATGGCGTCTTTCGTTTCCCAGAATGTAGGGGCGGGCAAGACAAAACGTGCAAAACAGTCCATGTTTACAGGAATCGGCGTAGACTGGCTGTCGGCTGCCTGGTGTTCCTTCTTGTTATGTTTAAGGGAGATATGCTGGCAGGATTTTTCTCAATCGATGCAGCTGTTATCCGGAATGGATATGATTATCTGAAAGGATTTGCACCGGAAACGATCGTGACAGCGATCATGTTCAGTATGGTCGGTTATTTCAATGGAAACAACAAAACAGTCTGGGTTATGGCCCAGGGTCTGATTCAGACACTTCTGGTGCGTCTGCCGCTGGCATATTTTATGAGTATCCAGCCAAATGCAAGCCTGACAAAGATCGGACTGGCAGCACCGGTCGCAACAGTAACAGGAATCATTTTGAATGTAGGATTCTTTATTTATCTGAATCGTAAGGAACAAAAATCAGCGTAATAAAAATCTCTGACGGGTATGACAGCCTGGCAGAGATTTTTTTGTAGAAGTAAAATGCTAAAATATAATTATAATTATTATAATTGATTAGTTATCCAGCAACAGTGTACAAGAGGATTTTACTGAAATATGCAAAAAAATAAAAGAAAAATATTTTTGGTTGGAGGCATTATAGCTGCCGCGGCAGTTATAATGAGCGGATGTCAGACCAACTGCTTCAGAGCAGACAGGAGCCGAAGATGATCGTCCACATATCATGGTTGGATGTGATGACTACACACCGTTCAGTTACATGGATGTGGATGGAAATATGACCGGAATAGATGTAGAACTTGCAAGGGAAGCTTTTGACCGGATAGGATATCAGGCAGATTTTACATTTATCAACTGGGAAGACAAGAAGAAACTATTGAAGGACGGCTCTATTGACTGCGTCTGGAGCAGTTTTACTATGGACGGGAGAGAAACAGAGTACAAATGGGCCGGTCCGTACATGAAAAGCAAGCAGGTTGTTGCAGTCAATATCGACAGTGATATTTATACGCTGAATGATCTGGAGGGCAAAACGGTTGCTGTCCAGTCAACTACGAAACCAGAAGATCTGTTTCGCAGTCATGAAGCGGGACTTCCAGAATTAAGAAAAATAATATCCGTAAAGAACAGAGATGTTCTGTTTACATTTTTGAGTAAAGGATATGTTGATGCAATTGCAGCACATGATACGTCTATAGTACAGTTTTCCGAAGATTTTGATATGGAATACAGGATTCTGGAAGAGCCGCTGCTTAATGTAAATCTTGGAGTGGCTTTTGATCTGGATGATGACCGTGGAATCGATGAACAATTATCCCAGGCGATCAAAGAAATGCGTAAAGATGGAACAATAGAGGACATTGTCAGCGAGTATCTGCAAGGTGCAGACAGATATCTGGAGGATGCGGATGAAGAATAAACAACATAATTTGGACAGGAACAACTTTATTCTTGCAGAAATCCTGGTGGGGCTTTTATTGTTTTTTGTTGTTTTGGTGATTACTGTCAAGGCAGATCTGTCATCGGCAGAAACCCGGCTTTCTGATATGGTTACCTACATAAAAGAACAGTACAACAATAATATGAAACTCGATATCGCATCAGAATCCAAGAGTCTGATGCGAATGATCCAAAGTGTGGAAGTGCTGAGCCAGCAGATCCAGCAGGAAGAAAAAACATCAGATATAACAGAAGAACTGCTGGAAAATTATTGTACGATAAGTTACCTCACAGGAGTCCTGATTCTGGATGAGAATGGACAGGTTCAGGAAAAATACTGCTCGGATGAAGTACAGGCAGAGGAAATCCTGAGCCAGACTGATCAGGATGTTCTGCTGGATGTAGTGGATTTTCATGAAAAAACATATTCTGTGAGAATGGAATGCGAAGATGGTTCCTATATTGATATAGCAGCGAACGGCAGACAGGATAAGCCTGGTATCGTTCTGGTATATTATCATACGCCTGAGAGATATACGAGTATTTTTAACCATTCGATCAATTCGCTTCTTACCGGCTACAGTCTGGAACACAATGGAACGATTGTTATAAGCGAAAATAATCAGATCGTTGCATCGAATGACAAGGGATTGATCGGTGCGAAGACAGAGGATATACAGGAACTCAAGTGCATCAATGAAAGTGCCGTGGAAAAGCAGCTTGTGCGTACAGACTATCAGATGATACCAGACTATGGTCTGATGGAAAAAGGACGCGATTATTATGTCTACGCATATATGTCGGCGGATAAGATCTTTGCAAAGACACCGAGGAATATGCTGTATACAGTGTTCATCTATCTGGTGATCGTGGGATTTATGCATGCGCTGAGATGGCGTATGCTGCAGGGGCATCAGAAAGAGCAGATGAGGCTGCAGAAGGAATATACAAAGAACCTTGAAAGCAAAAACCTTGAACTCAGAGAAGCTGTTTTTCAGGCACAAAAAGCAAATGCAGCCAAGAGCAGTTTCCTGTCAAGGATGAGTCACGATATCAGAACTCCTTTGAATGGAATCATCGGGCTGATCAAAATAAATGAGACGCATATGGACGACAGGGAGCTTGTCAAAACAAATCAGGATAAGATGCTGGTGTCCGCGGACCATCTGCTTTCGCTGATCAATGATGTCCTGCAGATGAGCAAACTGGAAGATGAAAATATTGAAATTTCACATGAGCCGATAGATCTTGGTGAGATATCCAGAGAAGTTGGAACGATTATCAGCGGCCGTACCGCGGAAGCCGGGATCGCATTTGAGATCGGGAAACAGGAACTTCCTGTTTCTTATGTTTACGGAAGCCCGCTGCATATCCGGCAGATATTCCTGAATATCTATGGGAACTGTATTAAATATAATAAACCACATGGAAAAGTAACAACAACACTGAAATGCCTAGGTGAAAAAAATGGTATAGTCACGTATCGCTGGACAATTTCAGATACAGGCATTGGAATGAGTGAGGAGTTTCTGAAACATATTTTTGAGCCTTTTGTGCAGGAACATTCTGATGCGAGAACGGTTTACAGCGGCACCGGACTTGGAATGTCTATTGTGAAAAAATCATCGACAGGATGAACGGAACAATTGTGGTGACAAGCAAAGAGGGCGAAGGATCTACATTTGTTATTACACTGCCGTTTGAGATCGCAGAGAAGCCAGAGGAAATTCCGGCAGAAATGGACGGCGAAGTAAATATTGCCGGTCTGCATCTCCTGCTGGCAGAGGATAATGAACTGAATGCTGAGATCGCAAGGACATTATTGGAAGATGAAGGAGCCATCACAACCATTGTAAATGACGGACAGCAGGCAGTAGACATTTTTCCAGAAATAAACCGGGCACTTTTGATGCGATTCTTATGGATATCATGATGCCAGAGATGGATGGACTCTCCGCAACAAAAGCGATCCGCGCACTTGACCGTGAAGATGCCGGAACCATCCCGATCATTGCCATGACTGCAAATGCCTTTGATGAGGATGAGAAGAAGTGTATGGAAGCAGGTATGAATGCACACCTGGTGAAACCGCTGGATATCCAGAAAATGAAAGAAGCTGTCTGCAGATATCTGAATAAATAAAATGATCGACAGGGAGACTGAGAATCGGGAGATTGCAGTCTCCCTGTGTTTTTGCTATAAAAAACTCAGTAAAACAACAGATTTTCGTTACTATATGTTATGATAAAATTACAGGAATAAAAAATTCATGCAGGGGAGAGCGAGGATGAAAAAGAAGTTTTTATTTATGGCACTTGGTGTCAGTATGCTGGGCATTATGACGGGAAATTTTGTCAAAGCGGATGATGAAGTCCAGGAAGAAGAAAGTATCGTACAGCCGTACGAACATCAGCACAGAGATGTCGGGGAGTCGGTATACAGAGAGGCTGCCAGGGCATTTGCGGGTGGAGATGGAACTGAGAACTCACCTTATGAGATCAGTTCTGCGGAGGAACTGCAGTATTTGGCAGAACTCCTTTCGGATCCGGAGAATAGAAGTACGGAATATCGTACTCAAAATTATATCCTGACAGCAGATATCAGTCTTAATGATGCTTCTGATTATGAAAACTGGGGCACAGAGCGACCGGAGTATGACTGGAGATCGATCGGAGCAGAAGCGACGTTTACTGGTGTATTTGACGGAAACGGACATACGATCAGTGGTCTGTATCAGAATAAAGATCTTCAGGAAGACAACGCAGATGCTTCATCAGATCATAGTGGTTTATTCGCAGATGTATATTGTGCTACGATAAAAAATCTGAATCTGACAGATGTATATATTAAAGTATCAGGGGATGCTTCCAAAGCGGGAGGAATTGCCGGAAATGCAGCTAAAACACAGATTCTGAACTGCACAGTAAATGGGACTGTGATTGGATATGATGGATATTACGGAGGAATTACCGGAAGTGCGTCTGGCACGATCAGTGGATGTGAGTTTGATGGAACTGTAAAAGCAGTAAAAGATTTGAAGAACGGGCAAAGCGGGCTGGCTTACCTGGGTGGAATTACAGGAGATTTTTCATCAGCAGTATCTGCTGTGGAAAGTGACAGGGATGAAAAAGCAGAAGATTTTGCAGGGATTGTGAATTGCGTGAATAAAGGAAACATAGAAGCAGAAAAAGGAAGTGCTTCCGCCATGCATTGGGAGGAATTGCAGGTTCGAATTCTGCCAGGATCACAGGCTGTGTAAACGAGGGAACGGTTGAAGCTAAGGTGAATGAAGAGGACTCAGAAGGAACCTCATTATCAGCAGGCGGAATTACGGGAGATTTTTCCGTGGTGGTCATGGGAGAGGATGGGATTCTCAGTGACTGTATAAATAATGGAACTGTTATATCTGATAATGCCAATACAGGAGGAATCACAGGTTCTGTGTATTTGTCAGATCCGAGATATACCGTTACAATTGAAAATTGCAAAAATGTAGGAAAAGTTTTTTCGACAAATCATTATTATGCTGGCATTGCAGCAGATGCATGTATAAAAACAGACAGTACACTTACTGTCTCGGGATGTACGAATGAAGTAGACTTTACAGAAGGAGAAGGTGCCGGGATCGTTCATCATCTGGCAATGCAGAAAGGAAATGTGGTTCTGTCTGACTGCGTCAATCATGGAAAGATTGTTTCATTCGGACAAAATGCAGCAGGTATTCTCTGTTATACAACAAATATGGGAAATGACTGGAATCTGGAACTTGAAAACTGTGAAAATACAGGAGACATCAGCAGTGAAGTAGAGGCAGGTGGAATTGCATGTTTTACGGCTTATTATAAGATTGAGGAAAATGCAAATACATCTTTTGCAATCAGGAACTGTAAGAATAGCGGAAATCTTTCTTCTCCGACTACGAATGGTTATATGGGCGGCATTCTTGCAGTTGATGGTTTTATGCTTACCAAAACAGAAATCGACGGATGCGAAAACAGTGGAAATATTTCATTCACGAAACAGTGGGTCATGGGAGAAGCAGATCTGAAAACGGAAAATGATGAGGGAGAAAAAGAAGATGCTTCTTTGTTCACTCTGTCTGTTATGGGAGGAGGAATTGTTGGCAGAATAGGGGAATCCGTACTGTTATCGGTTGATGCTGATAAGCTCTCTAAAAGTGAGATCAACAAAAAAGACGCTCTCGTTATGATCAGCAATTGTACCAATACTGGCTCGCTGAGTTATGAAGAGCCACAGAAAGGTGATGGTGTGACAGAAGAAGAATTCCAGAAAGCAAAAGCGGAATACTGGAAACCAAGTATGGGAGGAATCCTGGGAGACTGCTCCTGCACAAACGGTTTCAGTGTGAATTTTGAAAACTGTACTTACAGCACAGAGCGTGGTGTAGGAAATGTGGAGCTTCCGGACAGTACACTAGAGAAAATGGCGGCGGTAGAAATTGGTTATCGCCATATAGATACTGCTCAGGCTTATGGAAATGAGCGTGGAGTTGGAGAGGGTGTCAGAACCTGTGGAATTCCGAGAGAGGAACTTTTTGTTGTATCCAAGGTTGCTGCAGAACACAAGACATATGAGGATGCAGCCAGAAGTATCGATGAAACTCTGGAAAAAATGGGCCTTGATTATCTGGACATGATGATCATTCACAGCCCGCAGCCATGGGTAGAAGTGAACCAGTCAGAGAATCGTTATGTAGAAGGAAACCGTGCAGCATGGAAAGCTCTGGAAGACGCATATAAAGCGGGAAAATTAAAAGCGATCGGTGTTTCCAATTTCCAGATCGGAGATATTGAGAGCCTGGTGGAAACCGCAGAGATCAAACCGATGGTCAACCAGATCCTGCTTCATATCAGCAATACTCCGCTTGAATTGGTCGGATATTGCCAGAAGAACGGAATTGCAGTAGAAGCATATTCCCCGAATGGACATGGCGAGATCCTGAATCAGCCGGAAATCAAAGAAATGGCCGAGAAATATGGAGTATCTGTTCCACAGCTCTGCATCCGTTATACACTGCAGCTTGGAACGATTTCCCTGCCAAAGACAGCAAATCCAGATCATATGAAGGCAAATGCAGAAGTTGATTTCAAAATCAGCCCGGAGGATATGGAGATTCTCAAGAACTTCAAAAAGATTGAGAGTTATGGAGCAAGCAGTGGATTCCCTGTGTATGGCGGAAAACTCTGATTAAAAAAGAAAACGATAGAGTAAAGCATAAAAGCTGCTGGCATGCAAGTCAGCAGCTTTTTGCACCTTATTTTGGGGAACATTTTGTAATATAAAATGTCACATGTGCCTCAGAATCTGTCTGTACGAGGAATTTGGAGGCGGGCATTTTTTCGCGGCAGAGGGTATCCCAGAAGCCAAGTTCTGTGCGGAGAAGAAAATTGAATCCGTTGATTTCTTTAAAGCTGTTTTTCAGTGGAAATGGAAGGATTCCAATATCACAGGAACCGTCTTTCAGGGCAGCGAGAACTTCCTCATTCTGGCAGATGACAGAGGAAACCATCATTCCCGGATATTCGCATTTAGGATAATAAGCGGGAATCCTCGGCAATTCAATTACCGAGATGAAAGCGCAGGAGTGTGCGTATCCGCACAAAAAATATAACAGCAAAAATTTATTTCTTATATCTCCTGATTCTTGTATTTGTTTTCGGAAGAAAGCGGGTCAGATCTGCGTTGAAAACCAAGAGCATTTTGTGCTATAATATAAATGTAATAGAATCTATGAACCAGAA
>ENA-OQCX01000947-OQCX01000947.1-human-gut-metagenome-genome-assembly--contig:-NODE-947-length-14309-cov-7.529756_pt1 | contig 14309 bp, 14 predicted proteins | sample MGYA00242762_ERZ504587 | MGnify/ENA primary metagenome ERZ504587 (study PRJEB26092, sample SAMD00036337) | human gut metagenome | host: Homo sapiens | study: EMG produced TPA metagenomics assembly of...
CAAATTTCTCCATGATTGAAAAAATTCCTCCAAAAGGTGTGAGTTTCTCAGATTTTATTTGTACCTTTGCCATGCCTTGTTACGATTTTCGCTTGTTTTCTAATTGCAACACTAAGATAAGTGAAAAATCTGACACAGCAAAATCCTGGGCAACTTTTTGTTGCTCAGGAACTTATAAATTAATTTAAATCAAAGTGTTGCGGAATTAAGGTTATCATTGATAGAATACTGAATCTCCCAAATGGATTCTTTCGTATTGTTATCAGACTCAATCATGAAATTCTCACCAAAATTGCTACATAAGTCCAAAGCTTTACCTTCTTGTTCCGTCAACTTGTTCAGATAAATCAAAGCTTCATTCAGCCGTTCTTTGTTTACATTAATCACCTGATGTCTCTCATCTTGCTCATAAGCCATAAACATCAATGTTCTTGCAACCATTGCCGTTGCCGCATTCTTATTGACTCTTCCTTTATCTATCTGTACTTCTGGAAGATATGACTCTGCATCCTTGAAATCCTTAAGAATTCTCTCCCACAGATACTGATCATTCGGATAGTTCTTGTCCCTATTCGGTACAGCCTCAAAATCTGCAGAAGTACCTGTTATAGTTTCATCCATGTAAGGTATATATTTGAAGAACTCTTTCAGTCTGAAATGAGTAAATCCGCGAAGAAACAGCATCTCACCCATTCGACTGTTCTTTACTGGAAAATCTTCTTCAGAAATCGGCTGCATTTTCTGGATTGCAGTATTACATCTTTGGATAACTTGATAAGAAACATACCAAGGGTAATCAATAGGCCAGCCATTAGGAGTCAAATTCACAAAGGTTTCCATATATCCCCATCCATCGCCGCCGTCCCAGACGCCTCCTCCTCCTTTATAAGAGTCATCAGAACGAAGAGAACCAGACCACCAAGGTGAGAATGGTGAATCCCAAGACGGAATATCTGTCATTCTTGCATAAGCAGCTGTTACAAAGCCTTCCATATCACTTGGTTTAACAAGCAAGTTCTCATCCAAAACTTGTTTGGGATTTACTTGTAGGAAATCCTCACATCCGGTCAAGCCGAATGTAGCGGTTAAAATCAATAATGATGATATAAACTTTTTCATTGTGTTTTTTTAATTAAAATGTAACATTAAGTCCGAAAGTCATTGTGAATGGAGTCAAATATCCATAACCAGACATTTCCGGGTCAAAACTTGTAAATTGGTCATCTCCCCAGAATTTCTTCAAAGTAAATACGTTTCTTGCAGAAGCATATACTCTCAAATTTTTCATCATCATCTTGTTGGTGATTTTAGCAGGAAAAGTATAACCCAATTCTATATTTCTCAACTTCAAGTAAGAACCATCTTCTATATAATAAGTAGACATTCTCTGTTCATTATTGGTCATAACATTTGTCATCGCCGGAATATCTGAATCAGGATTGTCAAACGACCAAGCATCCAATAATCTATCGGATGATTTTTTCCGACAGGAACGGAACCTGATATATGCCAAAAATCACTCTGACGCTTCCAATCATTACTTACCTGATTACCAAACACACCTTGGAAAAACATATTCAAATCAAAATTACGATATTTGAAATCGAAAGTGATTCCTCCAAAGAAATCTGGATCGGCTGTTCCGATATACGTTCTGTCAGTCAATTCATCTACACGACCATCACCATCCAAATCTTTATAACGAATTCGACCAATAGCTTTTCCTGGTTGTTCAGCATGGTTATCCACTTCCTCTTGTGTCTTGAAAATTCCATCAGCTACAAGACCATAAAATACATTGGGAGACCTACCAATAACGAAGTCACGGACACCATCTCCCGGATATTTATTAATTACGTTTTCAGGAAGCTCTGTCAATTTCGTCTTATAAGTACCTATATTTGCTGAAATAGTATACTGGAATTCGGCACTTGGGTCATTCCTAAAACTAACTTCAAATTCAAGACCTTGATTATTCATATTTGCACCATTAATCCAAGGTTCTCCACCTTCTCCCATCACAGCAATATAAGGAGTCTGTACAAGAATATCCTTTGTCTTCTTGAAATAGTATCCTAAAGAACCTGTAAGACGTTGGTTGAAAAATCCGAAGTCGACAGCCAAATCCGTCTGCGTAGTAGTTTCCCACTTCAAGTCAGGATTACCAAGCCAAGTTCTGCTATAACCGGAATACAAGGGACCACTCTCATTACCCTGAATAGGATAAGATGTTCCAAAATAATTTGTTGTAAACGGAGTGGTAGTATATCCTCTCGGAAGACCTTGCACACTTCCGTTTGCTCCCCAGCTAGCACGTAATTTAAGATCGGACAGAAAGTCAAAATCTTCCATAAAAGCTTCATCCTTGATTCTCCAACCAACGGAGAAAGCAGGGAAAGTAGCATAACGGTTATTCTCACCGAATAAAGAAGAACCGTCACGACGAACGGTAGCAGACAGCAAGTACTTTCCGTTATAAACATAGTTGGCCTTACCAAACAAAGAGAAATAGGTATATTCATCTGCAGAACTACCTAAGTTATATTTCTCTCCGGTAGTTACACCAATATGTGCAAAATCTCTATCTTCCAAATAAATACCTTCTCTCTTGCAGAAAATCCTTCTTGAACGAATCTGGTTGCCTCAGTACCCAACACAACATCCAAATTGTGTTTACCAGTACTCAATGTATATGACAAAGTGTTAGTCCATACATAACTCAACGGATGTGATTGATAACTGCCTACATAGTTTTCTCCATCGCTATTTCTTCCTCCAGTTTCCGACCAAACACCATCAACAGCACGATTATAAGCATTGCCATAATCAAGACCGAACTGGGTTCTTGCCGAAATGCCTTTCCAAATATTCAAATCGAGGAAAATATTACCAATAATCTTCACATAATTATTGATATTATCCTTATTCATTGTCAATAATCGAACAGGGTTGGTAAAATCATCAAAACCCGGAGCACCAGCCATCCACCATTTTCATCATATACAGGAGAGGCAGGAGGATTAATCATCGCCCACCATGTTTCACTTTGGTCTCTATACTGCAAATAAGATACTGCAAGATTTTCACCAACTTTCAAATGATTTTTTATCAAACTATATTCAGTATTAGCACGTATCGAATATTGTCTGAAGAATGTATGTATCTGTGTACCTTCATTATTGAAATAACCCAACGAGAACAAGCTTTTGGATTTCTCAGAACCATTAGAAATGGTCAACTGATGATTATGAGAAATAGCAGTCTGAAAAATTTCTCCCATCCAATCTGTATCACTTCCTCTTACAGTTTGGTCTGCATTAAGGTATTCAGCAACTTTAACTTCGTCCAAAACAGCTATTCCATTATCACCTCTATGCCATGTATAATTATACGCTGAAGGCAAAGAAATAGAAGTACCATATACTCTTTCATCATAAGCTTGAGCTTGGAATGCTGCTCTACCATATTGTTCAGCATTCATCAAAGTAGGTTTGTTCAATACAGTATTGATAGAAACACTACCATTATACTCAATGTTTGTCTTACCTGCTTGACCCTTTTTTGTCTGAATCAAAATAACACCACCGGAAGCTCTTGCACCATAAATAGAGGCAGATGCTGCATCTTTCAAAACTTGAATAGATTCAATATCACCAGAATTTATATCACGAAGATTCAAATTTTCAGTAGGCATACCATCCAAAACAATTAAAGGCTTAACTCCTCCCGAAAGAGAAGACAATCCACGAATCTGCACCGTAATTCCTTCAGCAGGATTACCACCATTTGTAGTGATATGCACACCAGCCATCTTTCCTTGTAATGACTTCATGGCATTGGCAGAAGCATTTTTCTTTAAATCACTCGCATTTGCCATTGCAACAGAACCTGTCAAATCCGCTTTCTTCTGTGTCATATAACCAGTGTATACCACAACTTCTGACAACATTGTAGCATCACTCTTCATGATAACATTCAAAAAGTTTAAGCCTTTAACCGAATATTCTTCCGTTTTTTGACCAATATAAGAAAAGACTAATATAGCCTTATCAGAAGGTATTTTTATAGAGTATTTTCCATCAATATCAGTCGTGGTACCGATAGTAGTTCCTTTAACAACAACATTCACTCCAATAAGAGGTTCATTCGTTCCTTCTTCCAAAACCGTTCCTTGTATTATCCTCTCTTGTTGAATCACGTTAGAAGTATCTATACCATGTCCAGATACTTGAATAAACTCTTTTGTCTCCGATACAGCCACAGAAAGAGGTAAACTATCCCCTGCATAAGCTGTCAATGATAACATTGATACCAATGCCACGAAACCATTTCTTTTGAAATATTTCATAATATAAATAAAAAAGGTTAATAAAATAATATTATTTACTATACAATACGTTTTTCCTAGAATTGTACTGCACAGCCTCTATACTCAAACTTTTATTTTACCATCTTGGAATTTCCAAACCGTCCTTGCTCGGCAAAGCCGGGAATTTGGCATGCGGCTCGGCCTGGTACCAGAAAGTGGTCGACGAGATATCCGACTTCTGGTTGTTGTAGCGTCCGTCATGACGCCATCCCAAATCCTGTATCGTGACCTTCAGGTCCTTGTCGAAGCGTACCGGGTCAAGGATATGCCAGCGGTACAGTCCGAAAGCGGTCACCGCACGGTACAGCCCGTCGGGACGGATTACCTGGTGCATGCCGGCATAAGGGTGGTGAACTCCTGGTACTGGCGCGTCTTCTGGTTCTCGAAATTGTACGAACCGCAGATGTAGTCTCAACCCCGGTCCCGCAGATAGTCGGGTATTCCCTGTCACCGTCCATGTAGAACTTGATTTCCCCTTCACCCCACCAGCAGTTGTCGTTTACACGCCATGCCAGTAGTACCCACGTACTGTCCCTTGCCCTTCACACCGTCAATCAGCGTGTGCAGCGACCCCTGGGTCGGTTGGAGCGGCGGAACTGCGCGTGGAAGTAGGCCTCGTCCTCAGGAACTTCTGTCAAGGTGTAGTTGATTTGGTAGTACAGGCGCATCTCCTCGGCGGTGTTGATGTTCTCCAGCGTGATACGGGCTTTCTTGCGGAAAGGCATCTTCCAGTAGCAGTTGAAGGCGCTGCCCGGATTCACGCAAACGGCCAGTGAGGAGAGCTGTGCATATTCATTGTATGCGCTGCAGAAGAAGTCACCCACCGGACATTCGACGGAAGGCTCCTTCTCGTCGTCCCAGTACATTCTCAGGATGGAGAAGCGCCAGTTCCCGGTCGGTGTCATCCAGATCTGCTGGATGGCTCCCGGACCCTCGATTTCCGCAATCGTGATTGTCTCTCCCGGTTTCACGATGATGAAGGGGTTTACCTTCCAACCCTTGCCCAGGTCCTTGGCCGCATGATGAGCGTTGGCCACATTGCGCTGATCCTTGTCCCTGACCGGATCGGCATGCCGCCCTTGCCCTTCTCGCCCGTGAAGTTCTCAGGCTGATGGAACGTGTCTTCGCATCGGACAGTCTTGACAGGTTACCCATGTTCATGTCCAGACCGTTGAACGGGTAGTTGCTTTGGGCGTAAACACCCACGGTGGCCATGCATAAGGCCGCCAAAATTAATGATTTGATTCTCATGTTTTAAATAGATTAATGGTTTGTATATTTAGTTAATGGTTTCAGCAAGTTTTGCCAGTTCAAGATATTTCTTGTATAGTTTTTCGTAGATGAGGGCTCTTTTCTCATCCGGCCGGTATTCAGCCTCGATGTCCGACCCCATGTGCCTTGTCGCCTCGTTGATATCCTTGTACACCCCTGCGGCAACTGCCGCGAACATTGCCGCTCCCAAGGCACAGGTCTGTTCCGAGCGTACCACACGGATAGGCATGTCCAGCACGTCCGCCAGCGTCTGCATCACGAAGGGCGCCTTCTTGCTGATACCTCCGATGGCATTGACCGAATCAATGCGCAGCCCCTGGCCCTTCATATGCTCCACAATACGGCGGGAACCGAAGGCGGTGGCTTCCACCAGCGCACGGAATATTTCCGGGGCGCTGGTACCCAGCGTGAGTCCCGCAACGGCACCCTTCACGTTCTGGTCCGCATCGGGGGTACGGCGGCCGTTCATCCAGTCCAGGGCGACAACACCGTCCTCGGAGGGTTCCATGTCCTGGGCCTCACGGGTGAGTTCCACCAGCATGCCGTCCAGAACTTTCTGCCTGGCCTCCCCTCCGGGGATATCTTTCAGTGTCCATGCCAGCATCTTCCTGAACCAGGCGTAGATGTCTCCGAAAGCCGACTGCCCGGCTTCGAAACCGACGAATCCCGGAAGCACCGAACCGTCCACCTGGCCGCAGATTCCCTTGATACAGCGTCCGCCTACCTCGTCTTTGCCGGCAACCATGATGTCGCAGGTGGATGTTCCCATGATACGTGTCAGTATCCCCGGGGCGACGGATGCGCCTACGGCTCCCATATGGGCGTCCAGCGCCCCCACGGCCACGGCGATTCCTCGGGGAAGTCCAAGCCTGTCTGCCCACTCGGGTGTCAGTTCCCCTGCCTTGGTGTCGCTGGTGTGGGTTTCTGTGAACAGATGGGGGAGCATTTCCTTCAAGGCCGGATTAAGTTCTTCGAGAACTTCGCCGGAAGGAAGACCCCAACTGGCATGCCACATTGCTTTATGTCCAGCAGCACAACGGCTACGAAAAATCTGTTCCGGAATAGTGTTACCAGTTACTAATCCAGTCATCCAATCACAGTGTTCTACCCAAGCATAAGCAGCATCCTTTATAGCGACGTTTGTGTTGATAATATGTAAAACCTTTGACCATACCCATTCTGATGAATAAGTACCACCTTCATAAAGTAAATAATCAAGGTTACGTTTATTAATCAGTGCGTTGATTTGCTCAGCTTCTCGAACAGCTGTATGATCTTTCCAAAGAATAAACATAGCATCCGGTTCTTCTGCAAACTCGGGACATAAAGCTAATGGCATTCCTGCCTATCAGTTAAAGCAGGAGTACTACCAGTTGTGTCAAAACATAATCCACAAATAGAAGCAATCTCTTCTTCCTTCAAATCAGATAAGGCTATATGTACAGCCTCTGTCATGGATTCAATATAATCCAATGGATGTTGGCGATAGCGATTGTTGTGTGCATCGCAGTAAAGCCCCGCTTTCCAACGGGGGTAAAAACTTACCCCCGTAGCCATTTCACGGCCAGTATATGTATCCACTACCAGTGCACGACAAGAATCCGTACCAAAATCAAGACCAATAACGTATTTCTTGTTTGATTCCATAGTTTAAAGCATTATTTGGTTGTTAACTCTTGTTTTCTTGCAATGAAGAACCCATAATAGGCAATCACTGCAAAAGCAACGGCCGGTACAGCATATGCAGCCATAATACTACCTGTCTGGTCGGAGACAATACCCTGAATTTGGGTCAGAACGGCAGCACCGGCAATAGCCATTACCATGAATGAACCGCCGATTTTAGTATCATCCCCCAAACCTGTAAGACCAAAACCATAAATGGTCGGGAACATCAATGACATACATCCGGAAATACCCATCAGGCAATAGACGCCGAAACTGCCCTTGCCGAACATGGCACCCAAACAACACATTACAGCAAGAAGCGCAAGTCCTATCAAGAGTTTATAAGCTTTCACATATTTCATCATGGCAGTACATACGAATCTCATTACTACAAAGAGAATAAGTGACATGATATAGTAAGTAGCTGCAGCCTGTTCTGCTGTACGTGGCAGCAAATCATTCAATCCAAGCCATTCACAACAATTATAGAATGCGGCAGCTACCGGTTCCACTCCCCGTAATGCATTTACAACAGCATCTGCAGAAGCAGAATCTCCTAAAGAAGCCAATACACCGTCAAAATTCAGCTGTACCATAGCATAACGGATCACGAATGACCATACGGCTATCTGTGCACCAATATTGAAAAATTGTGCTATTACACCCCATACATAATTCTTATTCTTTATAAGACGACGAAGAGTGGCACCAAACTCTATTTTTTCACCTTTTTCACTAAGATTAGGCATTTTGGTAAGCCGGATGGCAAGCAAGAGCACCAACATCACCAGACCAAGTACCACATAAGCAGTAGTAACAGCATTCAATTCCTGCCCCTGGATGGCGGCCAGTTCCTCAGCCGGAAGTTGGGCACGCTCTGTCGCCGTCATTCCATTCAGTTGTGAGAGGATGAAAATCTGACTGATCACCACTCCCGTAATCGCTCCGAACGGATTGAAGGCCTGAGACAGATTCAAACGGCGTGTCGCGGTACTTTCAGGACCGATTGCCAATACATAAGAATTAGTAGACGTCTCCAGAACTGAAAGTCCGGCAAAGAGAACAAAGATTGCCAGCAGATACATAAAGAAGCTGAAATCAACATTCACTCCCGAGCTAAGCATGGCAGGATAGAACAGTAAAGCCCCAAATGCATATAGACCAAGCCCCAGCATCACGCCTGATTTATAAGTGTATTTCTTGATAAACAAGGCACCGGGAACAGCACAACATCCATATCCCAACAAATAGCACACTACCTGTATCCAGCTGTTTTTGAATCACTCATACTCATGATGCGCTTGAAAGCTGCAAGCATGGTATCTGTCAGATTATTCGGCACAGCCCAGGCAAAGAAAAGAGTAGTGAGCAGAATGAATGGGAAGAGGATTCCTTTCGGTATTATTTTATTTGATTCCATACGAATTCTCCATTATATAGTTACCCTATTGAAACTTTGTTTTTATTACATTCAAATCTGCTCCAAATAAATCTTGCACGATAGGAACCAATTGTTCATCCTTACCCTGTATATGAATCACCTTTTGCGTATGGACCAATGAGGCACCGGGAGCCAGCTCCGCACCAGGAGAAGACGTTTCAATTTCATAGAAAGGTCCCATTATAGAACCGTCTTCTACCGGACCGTCATTATAAGAGTTGATTACATCGCCGGCAAACGGATCTTCCTGAGGTCCCCATTGGCCATTTACGTAGACTGAAGGAGTTTCGGGAAGACTACACCACAGGATTGTGAGTACGCCTTTCGATGAATCATAACTTCCGCAAATATCCGTTGCCCGTGAAGCCGGCAATCCCAGCTTGGAACGATAGAGCCCGTCAATCTTGAAATAGATAATACCATTTTCCTTTATCAGCCTATCCGCCGGTATCTTACCGAAATATTCATCATTCACAATTGTTCCTTCCGCATCTTGCTTATAAGGAATGAATACAGTAGTGGTCGGTGTAGGATTAAAACAGCCGAGCATCCACACAGATACAAGACCACCCTCTTTTGTCCATGCCTTGTCACCTGTATTGGTAATCTTATTCTCGCTCTTGTAAGCTACAATTTTCATATCATTTGTAAGCTGGATATTAAAATCGGCAGCCACTTCACCGGCATCCATCAACGATACAGTACGGTCAATATTCATATCAAAAGTAGTACCGGAAGCATTTGTCAAACGGGTATCTTTCACAAAACGGATACTACCGCTGTCCTGTGACTTTATGTCAAAAGCTTCAGTATCAAGTACCGGAGGAACTATCCAATTATCATAAACCTGCTCTTGTCCTCCCTTAAAATAAAGTGAGAACGGACCACCTTCCGGACCAAGCCAGAAGCGTTCCTCACCTCCTACCGGATTAAACTGGGAACTGACTTTGCCTTCATTTATGAAACGATAATTAATCCAGCCGTAACTATCACCCTCATCGCCGGAAGCGGAAGTAGTCATTACACGGCCTTGCCATGCGGGAATAACCATCACTTTAGAATTCCCATCAGCAGATACCAATTCAGTATATTCAATGCCGTGGTCCTTTAAGAACTGGGCATCATAAGCATAACTTCCCATCTTGATTTCTTTTTGTCCGCCGCATGATACAAGTATTGCAGTTGCACCTACCAGCAGAGTGTTTTTCAGTTTGGTTGATTTCAACATAACGCCTGTTTCCTTTATTTATAGAGAGGTCCATAATTCTTGCAAGCTCTATAGTCACTGCCTTCCATATCCTCGCCAAAAGCAGTCCATGCACTGGGACGGAAAATATTTTCCTCAGAAACATTGTGCATGCATACCGGGATACGAAGCATGGAAGCCAGAGTAATCAAGTCAGCACCGATATGGCCATAACTGATAGCGCCATGGTTAGCCCCCCAGTTATTCATAACGGTATATACATCACGGAAATATCCCTTACCTGTCAGACGTGGAGCGAAGAAAGTGGAAGGCCATGTACGGTCAGTACGTTCATTGATGGCCTTGAAGACATCCTTATCCAAGTTTACTGTCCAGCCTTCGGCAATCTGTAATACCGGACCTTGACCTTTTACGAGATTCAGACGGCACATTGTTACCGGCATTTCACCACGGGTCAGGAACTGGGAAGAATAACCACCGCCACGCATATATTCGCGACTGGCCGGATGCCACTTGGTCGCAGAAAGACAAGCTTCCACTTCCTCTTCCGTAATTTCCCAGAAAGGCTTCATTACCGGTTTATTGTCACGTGTCTGGCAGCCTGTCCCATCAAGCGTACAGGAGCCTGAGTTGATCAGGTGAATGAAACCGTTTGCCGCCTTACCTTCCAATTTCTTACCCGTTACCCGTTCTATGGCATTCGGACTCCAATAAGTACGCACATCCGCAAATATCTGTGCAGTATTGGTCAATAGATGATTGAAGAGCATTGAAGTACAATTCAGCGTATCATTTTCCGTAGCGAAAGTAAACGCTTCACGGATACCGTTCCAATCGAAAGAAGTATTCAGTATAGCTTCTGAAAAATCACCGTCAGGCTTATAATCCGTCCACTGGCGCTGTCCCTGGAAACCCGCGGCAATCGCATTGTGTCCCATTGACTCTTCCTTGAACCCCATTTCAGCCAATTTCGGATTGCCAATCATCATATCACGGAAAATAAGGGTCATTTTTACCACATATTCCCAACGGGCATCTTTCTCTTCACGGGAATATACTAGATGTTCCGGATTAAAGTCTGTCCCTTCATTACTCTTGCAATACTTTTCTGTCCATGCCATGCACGTGCGAACTCTTCATGGTCATAAATGCCCAGCTGAACACGACGTTCTATCTCACTGGCATCCACATACTCATTACGCATGCCCAAATACTCCTGGAAGAAATCAGGATTGGGAATAGAGCCTGCAATGCCCATGGATACACTGCCGATTGAAAGATAGGATTTCCCCTTCATTGTAGCCACAGCTATACCTGCACGGGCAAAGCGCAACAATTTCTCCTGTACATCTTCCGGTATCTCCATATCGGTCACCTCCTGTACATCACGTCCGTAAATGCCAAAAGTAGGCAATCCCTTCTGTGTATGGCTTGCCAATGCCGAAGCCAGGTAAACCGCACCCGGACGTTCCGTACCGTTAAAGCCCCAGATGGCTTTCGGCATCTCTCCGTCCATATCAATAGTTTCGAATCCATAACACCAGCAAGGAGTTACAGAAAGTACGACACCCACTCCACTATTACGGAATTTTTCAGCCGCCATGGCAGCTTCAGCCACTCCACCAATAGTTGTATCTGCAATGACGCACTCTACGGAAGTGCCGTCACTATGACGTAAGACAGAAGAATAAAGCTCGGCCACTTTATGGGCCATGGCCATAGTCATATCCTCCAATGACTCACGGATACCTCCACGACGACCGTCAATAATAGGTCTGATACCAATTTTCGGCTTTCCACCGATTAATCTTGAATTTCTCATGGTTCAACTGATTTTATTGAGATTAATATAAAAATTAACTAAATCGATTAAGCTATCATGTAAAAAAACAGCTCTCCTAAGGAGCCATTTCAATAAATTCTCCTTCGGCAAGCACAGACTGCACTGTATTACCGTTAATAATGATATCTATCAGTATTTCAAGTGCTTTCTGTACTAAAACATCTATAGGTTGCTGAATATAGGATATAGGGGCGTCAAAAAAGTCAAATACCGGATTACCGTCAAAACCCACTAAACCTATTTTACCAATAATTCCCTCTCCCATGTCCTTTATTGTATATAAACAAGCCAATGAAATCATGTTGGTGGCAAAAAGAAAAGCGTCTACACCGCCATCAATCATTTTAGGCAACAAACGGTCTGCGGACTTTCTGGGAGCATCCTGCCTCAAAAAGACCACGTTAGCCAAGTTTCTCTTACCGGCTTCATCCATAGCCTTTTTATAACCACGGATACGCTCTTTCATATGGATAAGGTTGACATCATAAGCCACCATACAAGGAGCGTTATAGCCTGCATTCAAAAGATGTTTGGTTGATATATAGGAAGCATTGAAGTTATTCAACGCCACATAGCTGACATTGATTTCCGGAAAATAGCGGTCGAACAAAACAATAGGGATATTATTGTTCACAAGTGAAGCGATGGATTTCTCAGAATTGTCACAAGGAACAATGATGAGTCCATCTACCCCTTTATTAATAAGGTTACTAACAACACGGGTCATCTTATCCTTATCCTCATCTGAACTTCCAAAAAGTACGGTATATCCCGTTTGGTTGCCTCATCTTCCAATACACGCGCTAATTGAGAAAAAAATGGGTTGGAAATATCAGAAACCACTAATCCTATTGTTTTTGTTTTGCCACTACGAAGACTTTTGGCCGCAAGATTAGGCTGGTAGTTCATTTCATTGGCAATTTTCAATATGCGTTGGGCAGTTTCTTCTCCCACGCGATACTCTTTCTTTTTCCCATTCAAAACGAACGAAACCAATGCTGTTGAAACGCCTGCAGCTTCAGCAATATCCTTCAGCGATATTTTTTTTAGTGACGACATATATTTGTGTAACGTTTTTGCTATATAATAGTATTATACTTTTAGGTTACCTCTTGAATCAGTAGCACTTATCGTATTCTCACGATGCAAATATAAACATAAAAATTAAATCTGCAAATTATTTTGCTAATTCGTTATAACATTTTTATATTTGCAGTACCAAATCATGCTAAAAACGATATGAACTACCATAAACGACACATAAAAATTAATTTTAAACTTTTAAAATCATGAAAACCAAGATTCTATTTACACTTTTATTCTTTGCATGCAGAATACACTACCTTTATGGACAGACTAACCTACAAATAGCTCCGGAAACTTTAGCAACTCCGGAAAAAAATGGAATATGGTTACAACCTGCTCAAAATACAAAAGCACAACCCATTTGGGGATTTGCAAATGGTATCCGAATAGGAATTGCTCCATTAGGAGGTCCACGTGGGCTAATTCGTATCTATACACCTTATTTAGAACATGATGAATTTGTTGTTACCAATTTCATTGCTTTTGAACCAATTGATAAAGCAAAAAATAATAGGGGGCTCTCAGAATTGGAATGGAGTCAACTTGATAATGTTCGTGGAAAACGTTTTTGGAGTGGGAATACTCCTGAAGCTCCCTCATTCCCAAATCAATATTATCCAGCTCACGGAGTAATAGCAAAGGAAAATGGAGTTGAAACACTTACTGTGTATTTCTTTTGTGAAACTTTTGATAATGGTGCGGATATCTATGTCCGGACTAAATTCACAGAAGGAAAGCCTTATGAGTTTGAATTAACTACGTATACCACGGAAGAGTCAGATGAGCTAAATCGTTTTATACTCACAGCTACTATGGGAAACAAAGCAAGACTTAGGACATTACATCTCGCAGATGGTAAAACGAAAGAAGCCGGCCAATTATGGCCGAGCTATAAAGATTCTAATTTCACAGAACATAACCATACTCCAGTGGCAGAAATGATAAAAGATAAAAATGGAGGTGTATGGTTTATAGCGTCACCTGATGAGAAAGACCCTACAAAAGCTGTATATGCTGAAGATACACATACACATTGGAAATATACTGGTAAAAAAGCAACGCAATATTGGTATTGTTCCAATCCAAGTAATGAGTTAGAAGGAGTTGTGAATGGTCGTTATACTTATTGGGCAAGTAAATCTCCGATACCTGGTGGTATCGCTTATGAGAACTTTGAACTGACTGAACCATTTCAGTCTGGTCAAAGCTATATTTTTGGTATCACACCTCTTTCACCGGAAGAATTAATAAACCACATTATGAAATAAGAACGGACTACTTTTTGGGTAGAACTTCTTTTCCTCCTTATTTATCCCCTCTTTTGTTCTTAATTTATAGAACAGAAAAGGATAAAAGGTGGATAAAAATAAGAAAAGGATAAATTACAAAACTTACTAAATAGCTTATTACTCTAATGAGAGCA